>JAEEGL015954641.1_pt1 | contig 14011 bp, 10 predicted proteins | sample 9134231 | NCBI WGS metagenome assembly JAEEGL01 (sample SAMN16246548, study PRJNA631951) | gut metagenome | biome: gut microbiome; feature: rumen; material: fiber-attached | host: Bos | place: Iran: Karaj | collected 2018-10
CAAATTGTTTAAGAATACAATTAGAAGTTTGTGATGCATTTGATATGTTTTTAGATCATATTTCTGAAAGTGATGTTGGACAATATATGCAAAATTCTTTAGATGTTTTATTACAAGTTTTTTTAAAAGATAATAATTTTTCTCCTATTGCATTAAAGGAAGGAATTTTAATTGATATACAACAATTTATTGTTGCTTCTGAAGAAAGTTTCAAAAATTATTCTGAGAAAACTTTTGAAATTTTATTAAATTATTTAGAAAAAATTTTAAATGAAGGAATTAATAAAAGTTTAATTGGTATTTTATTAGAAACTATTTCTCTTATTGGGCCATTATGTCCTGATTTATTTAAGAAAGTTTTATTAAATTTATTTGATATTCTAATTAAAATTCAAATGAATTTAAATTCATTCAAAGAAAATTTAGGAAATTATTTATTAAATACTTGGGAAAAAATGATTGATGATTTATTACTAATTAATAAAGATAAATTTTCTGAATTATTTGAATCTTTAATTATCTTATTAAAAAAAACTCCAGAAATGTCTATTTCAAATGTACCAAATGAAGTAATCAATATTCAAGATTTTCTTAAAGATGAAAATGAAGAAAAAGAAGAAGAAAAACAAACAAGGAAAAAAAAATCAATTCAAACTTCAGAAACTGAAGAATTTAATTGTTTTATAGAAATATTAAATTTATTATTAAAAAAAGCATCAAAATGTTTTACTTTAAATCAAATACAAATGATATATCAAATTTCTTCTAATTTATTAAAATATCCAAATGAAAATATTCAAGAAGAAATTTCAAAAACTTATGATTTATCAATTTATGTACTTTCAGAAATAAAAGTAGATGAAAATATTCTTCATTCTACATCAAAACAATATATAATAGATTTAGTAAATCAATTATTTATAGAAAAAGATTTTGGTTTAATTACAACAATGTTAGATTCATTAAATTTAATAGTAAAAACAACTAAAAAATTTTTATCAATAAATGAAATAAATGATTTATTTGAAAAATTATTTCAAATTTTTAATAAAGTTGAACAGAATAGAATAAGTTTAAATAAGCAAAAAATAAAAACAGAAAATGAAATAGAAAATAATAAAAAAACAGGTGCAAATAAAATTTATAGTGATGATGAAGATGATAATTCAGAAGAAGAAGCAATTGATGATATAAAAGATCAAATAGAAGAAATAGAAGAAATTCAAACTGCTTTTAGTGAATTATTTGGAAGTTTATTTGATACTCATAAAGAATTAACTTTAGAAACTGTTGATAAATTTATAAATTATTATTTACCAAAATATTTTAATGAAAATTCTTCTAATTTTGAAAAAAAATTAGGATTAATTATAATTGATAATATGATTGAATATTTACAACAAAATTTAATATATAAAATATGGGATAATCTATTTAATATTTTAATTCAATTTTCAACAAATTCAGATTATGAATTAAAAAATGCTGCAGCATATGGATTAGGAATTTTCGCTAAATTTACCAATAATAATTTTAATTTATATAAAGATAATTTATTAAATGCAATTATTAATTCTTTAAAATTTCCAAAAGATATTCCTAAAAATGAAAAAAAAGATATGAAATTTACAAAAGATAATTCAGTTAGTGCATTATGTAAAGTTATTCAATATCATGGTAAAGAATTAGATAATTTAAATAATTATTTACAAATCTGGATTGATAATATGCCAATTACTGAAGATTTAGAAGAAGGAGTAATTAATAATAAATTTTTAATGGAAATATTAATGAAAGAACCTAATCTTATTTTAGGGGAAAATTATAAAAATTTAGATAAAATTATCATTATTATAAGTAAAGTATATAAAACTGAAGGTTGTGATGAAGAAAATAATAATAATATAGTTAAATTTGTTGAAGTTGTTAAAGGAAATAATGATATGAAACAAATATTACAAAAAATATTTAATACACATAAAAAAGGAAAAACATTAAATAAATTAAAAAATTTATTCAAAATATAATAAACTCTAATAAATTAAAAAATATAAATAATCATCTATTTTATTATTATTTTAATTTTTAATTGTTTAATGTCTATTTTATTTTTATTTTTTCAAAATTAATTAATGATATTTTATTATTCTTAATTTTAGATTTTATATTCATAAATCTAATTTATTAATATTAATAATTAAATTTATGATTTGTTAAGTTTTAGAAAAAAATATTTAATTTAAATAAATTAATAATAATTTGACATTTATAAAAAGAATAATTGAAAAATAATAATTTTAAAATATTCTAACAAATGATTATAATTAATAAAAATATAATAAATTAATTAATTTAATTTAAAAAAATATATTAATCTAAAATATAAAAAAAAAATTATTTTTCCCCTTCTCTATAATTAAACTCTCTAATATCAAAATACATTTCAGGATAAAAACTCCCAACTAATATTCTTCCATTATACCTTCTACCACTGACTTCAAATCTCGCTTTTTTACTAGATTCAATAGTAGAAAATTTAATAAAAATTTTTCCAACACTATCAGGACAAATATGAGTTTCTTTATCAGGTCTAGGAATTTCAACATTTAAAACAGTACCATATTTCATAAATTCTTCTCTAATATCTTCAACAATTTCTTTATATTCTTCATCATCAATTAAATCTTCTGGAGTAATCCCATTTATAAACAATAATACTCTACTTGGAATATTTGCATATGATTGAATTTCTAAATCATCAATTGTTAATTCACCTTTATCAACAAATCCTTTATTTTCTATTTTTTTTATTAATGATGGATTTAATTGTTCTTCTTTTCCTTTTCTTAATATTTCTGTTGCTATTTTTAAATTATTATTTATATTATTTTCATTTGCTCTTTGCACATGAAATTTTTTATCACCCATTTGTAACATATTTAATCCTTTAATTGCTCTTTCTGTTACTGATTCATTTAAATATTCAAAAAAACAAAATCCTCTATTTAAATTAATATCATTTTGATCTGGAATTAAATTAAAATATTTTAATTGACCAAATGTTTCTACTATTTTTCTTATTTCTTCATCTTTTGCTGTTATTGGAATTCCAGTCATGTATAATTTATTATTTTTTTTATTTTCAAAAGTTGATAAAATATTATTTGCTCTTTCAATTTGTTTTGGTATTACTATATTACCATGTGAATTATTATAATCTCTAAAAAAATCTCTTGGTTGTGATATTCTTATTCTATAATTTCTCCATTCTACTTGATCAAAATTTTTTAATATTTCTACATTATCATGTGTTACTAATTCTATTATATAATAAAAACCATTATCTCTTTTTTCAAATGATATAATTGGATTTTTTATATTTGAATCAGGGATAAATTGATTTAATAATGTTGTAAAATATTGTTGTATTTCATCATCATTTACTTCTGGTAAATTATAAATTACTAATTTTCTTCCTAAATTTGTTATTGTGTTTATATCAACAAAATGATAATGAGAATAAATATTTAATTGAAGTTCTTTTGTATTATATAAATTTGTTCTTAATATTAATGTATTATTATTTTCATTTTTTAAAGTTAATGAAGTTGTCTTTGGTTCTTCTTTTAAATTTTCTTTTATGTTATTTTCTAATTCTTCTTTATTTATTATTTTATTTTCTCCATCACTACTTATTTCATCTTTTTCTATTTCTAATTTTTTATTTTTATCTAAAATTAAAGTTGATGAACTTGAAGATTTAATTGATAATTTTTTACCTTCTTTTTCAGATGAATAAAAAGATGATGAATCAGATTCTTTTTTATTTTCTTTTGGATATTTATTTTTTTTTGATTCTTTTTTTTCTTTTCTTTTATCTCTGTTTTTATCTTTTGAAGAATAATGTGAGTGATGATGTTTTTTTCCCATTTTTGAAATAATTTTTATAAAAAAATATTATTTATATATATTTAATTATATAAATAATTTATTAATTGTTTTTTATTGAATATAAACTTTTTGATTTAAATAAATGTTTCTTTTTCATTTCTTCTAATTTAATATTCCGTGCATTATTTAAATTAGATTGATTATTTACTAATTTAGGAATATTTAATGAAAATCCTTGTAAATATAATTTATTTGATTCATTATTCCTATCAGCCCTTCTTGGACAATTTTTTAATTTATATGAAATATTAGGAAGAAATATATTTTTTTTTAAATTATAATCATTAATACGATTACTGAATAATTTTTTTGAAAAATTTTTCATATTAATATTATTTTTTAATTCTAAATCTGGAAAAAAATTCTTATTATCGTTAATTTTTATTTTTTCATCTGTTGATACTGAACTTTTATGATTATAATTATTAAAATTAAAAAATAAAAGATTTTTATTTGATTTATATGAATTATGTTTGAAATATAAAATAATATTATTTTTATTTTTTAAATTATTTCCTTCTTTTTTTTCATTAGAATGTGATTTTTGTATTTTCTCTAATAAATTAGCATTTAATATTTTATCATTTAAAGATTTCTTTACATTTATATTTTTCATATACCGACTAAATAAATAAATAAATGGTTTTTACAATGGTAAAATACTTTTTAAATTTTTAAACAAATAATATATTTTCTCATGTTCAACTTCAATATATTTATTATAATCCATTTTATCAAAATTCAAAAAAAAATATTAATAATAATATTAAATTATTTATAAAATAATTAAATATATCTATTTTAACAACATTTTTTTTTATTATTTTCATTACTATATATTGTAATATTTTTTTTGTCCTTCTTTAATTCCATCATTTTCATCATTTAAATTATAATAATTCTTATCAATATTATTACAAATAATTTTAGTACATTTTTCAAAAATTTCATGAACATTTATATTTTCTTTACCTGAAGATTCATTAAAATAAAATATTCTTTTTTTGAGCAAATTTTTCTCCTTCTTCATATTTCACTTCTCTTTATTCTTCAAGATCATATTTATTTCCATTAAAAATAAATTAACAGTTTTATTACAATATTTTTCAACTAAATTAATCCAATTTCAAGCCTTATTAAAACTTTCTCTTTTGTTATATCATATATAATTAAAACACAATAACAACGTTTAAAATAATTTTTTGTTATTCTTAAAAATTTCTCTTATCCTGCAGTATCCCAAACTTGAATTTTTAATATTTTATTATTTATAATGTTTTTGTTGAAAATTCAACTCCTATTGTTGAATAATAATTAGGGTTAAATTGATTATTTGAAAATCTTAATAAAATATTTGATTTTCCAACTGAAAAATCTCCTACTAAAAAATACTTAAATAAATAATCATATTCATTACTATTACTCATTATTTATTTATTAATTAAATAATAAATATTTTTATTGATTTAAATTCTTTTTTTTCTATATAATAAATTTAAAATATAATTTTAATGTCTTTTATAAAATACCCAGATAATATAAATGTTGATAATGATATTTCAATAATTGATCCTGAAATGGAAAAAAAACCTAAATTAACAATTGCCAGTGAAATAATGCAAGATTCATTTTTTAATCATATTGAATTAATTCAATTAATTTTACTTGAATTTATTAATTTAAGTATTATGGGAAGAATTCAAGATGATAATAATAGTTTATATATATATTCAAATTTTAATTATTTCCAAATTGGGTTTTCTTATTTAAATATTTTTGGAAATTTCTATGTTTTAGGTATTATTAAAACATTAAATTATAATTCTGAAATTTTATCGAGATATATTGATTTAAAAAAAATTTTATTGTTACTTTCAATTTTTCTTATACTTCCTTTTTCACTTTCTTCAATTTTTATTTTAAAATATATTTTTTTACCAATTTATAAACATAATTCTATGGAAAGACTTATAGTTTCAGCTAATTTATCAAATATTTATTTTGAAATGATTATTTTTGCTTCTATATTTTTATTATTTTTTTATTTATATGAATTAAATTTAAAATTCTTTCAAAAAAATAATATGAGATCATCCGCTTTAGGATTTCTTTTTCTTTTTACTTTTATGCATTTTTTAATGTCATATATTTTTGTTTTTAAAAATAATCATAAAATAAAAGGAATAACATATTCAATGATTATCACTTCTATATTTTGTTATTTATGTTCAAATTATATTATTACTGATGAATGTTATACAAATAAAAAAATTCAAAATTTTTATTTTTTTCCTAAAACTTTTTTAGATAATACATTGAAAAATTCATTAGGTAATATTTTAATAAAAGGATTTTATCTTTTTTTTGATTTTATATCATATGAATTCTTTTTATTATTTTCTTTATTTATAGGAGATAAAGAATTCTCTTGTAATATAATTCTAAGAAATCTTTTTATTTTATTAAGTGCACTTGGAAAAGGTTTATCATCAACTTTAAAAAATTATATTCAATATAGTAGTATTGGAAATAAACATTCTCATCAAGCAAAAATAAAATATGTAAAAATTTTCACTTATGAAGTATTATTAATTATTTTATTTTGTGGTTTAATTTTATCTATTTTTAGAGGAAAAATTGCATATTTATATTTAAGTAATGGTGGTGATGAAATAATACAAAAAGAGTTAAATTATTTGTATGCTATTTATACAGTTTGCGTTTGTATAAATTATATTTCATATGAACTTGAAGGATATGTTAAAGGAATTAATATTTCTAATAATATGTTATTATATAGAATAATATTCCCTATTATTTTTATTCCAATTGGATTTGCTACTTGTTTCTTATTTAATTATGGAGTTTATGGTTTATGGCTTGGGACTTTTTTAATGATTCTTTTTTATTCTTTTCCTAATGCAATTAAAGTTTACAAATATTATGATTTATTCTTTCAAAAGTAAAAGAAAACAATTTAATAAGTGTATTTTGTTTAATATAAAAATATGAATATTAATAATTTATTATTTAAAATTTACATTTTTAAAGAATAACCTTTAAACTCCAGATTAATATATTTATTATATTAATTTAATAATAAACCTTTCATTTTTTCTAATCTTTTAATATATGTATCTCTATCTCTTTCAGGCTTTAATATTTCATTCTCATTTTCATTTTCATATATTATATTATTATTTTTTTCAGAAAAAAAATATTTATCTTCAATAATATTTCTTTGATAATCTAATAATCTTTTTCCATAAGTATTACTTCTTTTCCATTTAGAATTTTCTCTCATAATTTCTTTTTTTCTTTTTATTATTTGTTCTGGAGTACCATGAACTTTATAAATTAAACCAGTTTCATTTTTTAAAACATTTTCACCATAATTACTCATTCTTGATCTTTTTAATTCTGCCTTTTCCCATTCTTTTGTTCCAATATTTGATCTTAATCCTCCTTTTAATGTTATTTTAGGTAAATTTTTATAATCTTTTAATGTATATGGAATATATCCATAATCTATATTCTTTAAAAATTCAGATTGATTTTTTTCTGAATTTAAATCTTTTTCTATATTATATTTATTTATTTTATTTAATTTTACACTTTTACTTAATATATTTGAACGATAATTTTCTTTTTTTCTTTCTGTTAATGAGCTTTTTTTTATTTCAGGGACCATTGGGTTATTTTTTAGTAATTTATTATTTAATGGAATTGAATCCATTAAAAAATATCCTTTATTTTTAAAATAATTATTAGATTCATTATTATTATTATTATTATTATAGTTATTCTGGTATATATTATATATTTGATTATTATTATTATTATTATAGTTAAAATTATTAAAATATTCGTTTTCATAATTTGAATAATTATCATAATTTAAAAATGAAGGATTATATCTATTATTATTTGAATAATTTCCATTAATTGGTTCATGCATTTTCATTAATAAACCTGAAACACCATTTTTTCCCATTTTTTCAATTCTATTTTTAAATTTCTTTAGAAAATCTGATGTTTCTTCTTTCATTTTATTTTTAATAAATTAATTAATTATATATTATTATTAATTAATATATTTATAATGAATATTACAACAGATGATATTTATTCATTGGTTTTAAAATATAAAAAAAAAAAAAATCAACTCAAAAAAAAAATTGAAAATGATAAAAATTCAGATTCTGATTTGATTTTAACTAATGGAATTATAATGAATAATTCAAATATTTCATCAATAGAATTTAATTCAATTGACAAAAATGTAATTTTCAATTTTCAAAATATAGAATATTTGTCTCTTAAAAATAATAGTTTAAGAAATATTGATTTTATTACAAAATTACCAAATTTATTTTATTTAGATTTATTCCAAAATTCAATTGAAGATTTCTCATCATTATTAATTAAAAATATTTTTGGGTATTTAAGAATAACAATAGATGCATTTAACGAAAAAAAAATATTAACACTTAAAAATTTAACAATTAATATTTTTGAATTGCAAATACATGATGAAAAATTATTAAAAAGTTTAATAATTCATAATCCTAATATAACTCTCTTAAATAATAAATTAAATTATATGATTGATGTAGTTAACAGAAAAGAAAGAAGATCAAGTCTATCAATGAATAATCCAATTCAGAGAGAGAATATTTTTTCAAGAAGTGAATATCGTAAAAAGACTTATTCCAAAAAAATAAATATATATAATGAAAGTTTAATTAATATTAAAAAATTCTATGATAAATATAATCTAACTGTAAAAAAAATTATAAATGTTATGGAAATAAATACATCTTCAGAATTAAAAAACTGTAAAGAATATATTAAATTAGAAAAAAATAAATTATTACTTCTATGTCAAACATATATTAAACTTTTAAATTATAATGAAAATATTGATAGTTTCTATATAAATAAACAAAGTATTATTGATTCAGATATAAATTTACATCAATTTAAATTACTTTCAATATCACATATATTTAAAATTAATAATGTTGAAGATTCAATTTTAAATGATAGTGATAGAATAAGAAATGGGATAATTATTTTAACTTCAATATTAATGTTAATTTTAAATGTAATTTCTGAAAATTTATGTATTTGTTTATTAAATTTTATTTTTGAAAATCATTATAATTATAAAGTTAAAGATTTAATTCCAGAAAATCTTAATATAAATTCTATTCATTTACTTCCTATATATTTTTATTTATATGATAATTTTGTAAATGAAATTAAACAAATAAAAATTAATAATTGTTTTTATGAAAAAATTATAGAAATCATATCAATGGATAAATTAATTTTAAAAGGAAATGATTTAATAAAAACTTTTATTGAATTTAACACTCAAAAAAAAAATTATAATAAAATATTATTAATTAAAGAAAAAATTAGTTTTATAAAGAATTTAGATATATATAAAGATTTTTTAATAATTTTACAATTTTTTTCTGATTTTATTGTATATGAGAAAATATCTGAAAATTTTTTAAATAAAAATTTATCAATTGAATATTCAGATTTTATTCAATTTAAAGAAATTTGTGAAAAGTTTGAAACTGAAAATTCAAATTCAATATCATTAAGTGATAAAAAATTTCAGAGAAATAATTTAGAAACATTAACAAATAAATTCTTTTTTATGCAAAAAAAAATTGAATTATTAAAAAAGAAATTATATCCTCTAAAAAAGAAAAGAAGTCTTCCAAAAATAAAATTTATTAACTATGAAGATGATTATGAAATTGTAGATGATATAGAGACTAAACCTTTTTTTCAAATAAAAAACATTAAAAAAAATATACAATTACCATTTCAAAATTTTATTTCAACTTCTCAAAATACTAATAGATTAATTACTGATTATAATAATCTTTTAAATTCAGATAAACAAAATTATTCTTCTTCTTATTTTAGAACTTCAAATAAATCTAAATTTGAAAATAATTATCGAAACTTTTTTATTAATATGAATTCTCAAGGAAATACTTCAAATTCAAATAAAAACAATATTTTAAATGAATTAAGAAATTTAAGCCATGATAAAAAAAGAAATAATTCAAATTCAATTAATGAATATTCTTCAAATAAAACTCAATTTAATTTTAGAAATACATTTAAAGGAAAAGCAATTAGATTAAATAATCATGGAAGGAATTTTAAATATGATTATGATATTCATAAAATTAATAATAACGAACAAGATAAAAAGTTAAATTTAAATAATTTGTTTTTTATTACTTCATTTGATACTGAGTTTTTAAGAAATAAAATTCATAAAAGATTAATTGGTAGACCAAATCATTTAAGTTTTGATAAAAGATTCACTTTATTGAAATCATAATTTTTATTATTTATAAATAATTTATATTAATATCAAAAATAACCTATTTTTAATTTTTAAATGGGAAATGTAACAATAATTCTTTCTTAAATTGAAAAAAATAATATATATAAATAAATATAATTATTACTAAATTATTATTTTTTATATTATATTCCTTATTATTTACTGTTAATTTAAGTTAAAAAAACTATTTTATTATTTTAATTTTTTTTGTTCAAAATATATTAATTATTTAAATATATTTTTACACAATATTATTTTAATATGATTTTTTATTTCCATCTATTCTTTTTTTAAAGTTCAATAGATTAAAGTATTTAAAAACAATCTATTAATAATTAAAAAAAAATAATTTTAAATTTAAAAAAAGAAAAATTTAAAATAAATCTTAAAAAGAAATGTTAATAAAAATTAAATAGAAAAATAGTTATATTTTTTTTTCTACAAAAAATATTAAGAAAAATAAATCATTATTTTATATAGATAAAATCAATTATTTGTATGTTTAATAATATTAAATGAATAGTTGAACAATTTATTAAAATAATATTAATTAATTAAATAAAATAAAATAAAAATATATTATATTAAATAAAGGAAAAAATAGGAAATAAAATAAATAATATTAAATAAATTATTATATATAATTTTAATTTTAATTTTTTAAATATTTCCATAAAATATTTAATCAAATTATTATCAAAGAAATAAATGGATCCAAATAAAGAAATACTAAATCAATTTGAGCAATTAAAAAATAATTTTGATACAGTTTCTCAATCATGGAAAACAAATTCAAAATTAAATATAAGAAATATAGTAAAAAGAGAATATGAAAAATTATTAAATCAACTAATGAACTTTTACAATGAATTAATTCAAAAACCAAAAAATATTTCATTTATTCTAAGAGCAAATTTAGATTTACAATGTTGGAATTTATTAACAGAAAGATCATCAACAGTAATAAAATTACCAATAGATCGTAATCATTTAGGAAAAAATTCTCAAGTAATAATTCAAAATTTATATTCAACACTTCTTGACGATTTAAGAAACTCATTTGATTTTTTTAAAAATGTTTATTCAACAATAACAGAACAAAATTATTTATTAACTCCAGAAATAAGAGAATCAAAAGATTTTCCTATTTTTATTAGTAATGTTTTAACATTTATGGGTGATATTAAAAAATTAAAATTAATGTTAAATAAAAAATTTTTACAATTTAAAGAATTAATTAATATTGAATGTGACTTTAAAAAAGATGCAAATGATGCAGTTGGTTTTTTTAATTATGCATTAGATAATAATCCAAGAAATGCAAGAGTTTATTCAAATTTAGGTTATATTTATAGAGAATTTTTAGAAGATTATATGAGTAGTGCTTATTGGTTTATTAGAGCTTTAAGTTGTATTGATAATGAAATGACTAAAATTAAAGATAATTTAGAAAAAGATTTTGAATCAATTAGAGGTAAATTTAATAAAAATGATTATATGGTTGATTCTAATGTTAATAATATTAGTTTTTTAAAATATGATATTGATTATTTACCTATTTTATTTTATAGAAATATTGGTATTTTATATATGAATATTGATATTGATGATATTGGGAGATTAGAAGAAAATTTTAAAATTATTATGTCTAGAGTTTTGTTAAATTATCATATTATTCCTGATGAATTTAAAATTAATTATGAAGTTAAGGGAAATATTACTAAAATGATTATTTTAAGTTTATTTACTCTTCATTATAATTTAAATAATTTAGAACAATATAAAAATGAATCACAAGAAATTACTTTTAGTGATAGAAATAGATTACTTAATTTTAAAATATATAATCATAATTTAATTAAATCTTTAAATCAAAAAGAAATGAAACAAAGTTTAAAATATTCGTTAAATTTCCTAATAACATTTACAAAAATAATTTGTTCAAATATGAGAGAAGAAAATTATAATTTTATAGAAAAATATTTATTAGTATTATTTTATTGGTTATCTCTAAATTATGATTGCTTAAAATTATTTATAGATGATTCAATAAAAAATAATTTAAAATACCTTCATTATTACTTAAGAAATGAAACAGAATTAAAAAAATATCTTTTTCCAAAAACAAGAGTAACTTTAGATTTATTAATAAACAACATTAACAATTTAATTCTCCCAATAGAATTATCATTTTTAGGATTTATACCTTTACATAGATTTTTCCAATTAAATAAAAAAAAAGGAATATTTAAAATTGGTGATATAAAAGAAATATCAGTAATGAATAAAATAATATTAATTCACTTTTTAGAATGTTTTGGTTTTCCTGCAGTAAATAATCAAGAAATTTCAAATACTTTTCATAGTAAAGGAACTCCAATTAATATAACAAAAGTAGAAAATTTAGAAGAAAATATTTTTGATGATGAAACAAATTCAATAATAGGAAAATTAAATGAAAGAAATATAATAAATATTCCAGTTGAGAAAAAAAAACCATTAATTATATTAGATGCATCTAATGTTGCAATGAGACATGGAGATCAAAAATTTTCAACAAAAGGAATTCAAATTGCAATGGATTTTTTTAGTAAAAATGGACATGATGTTATATCATTTTTACCAGAATATTTTTTTAGACAAAAAGATCCTAATTCAATTATAAATAAAAAAAGAGTTATTCCTGATAATGTTGAATATTTAAATGAATTATATAAGAAACATTTAGTTATTCAATCTCCTCCTCAAGATTATGATGATTCTTATTGTATTCAATATGCAAAAAATCATGATTCTTTTATTGTTACTAATGATTTATTTAGAGATTATTTAGAAAAAATTAATGATAATAGAAAAAGAGAAACTGAAAGAATTTGGATTAAAGAAAGAAGTATTAGTTTTACTTTTAATCAAGATGAGTTTATTCCGAATCCTGATGCTACTTTTTTTAAAAATTATGATATTAATGAATATAATAAAATGATTAAATAATATTTTAATTTATATTATTAATTATTATTAAAAAAGTATATCAAAAAATTTTTAAATTTTATATAATATAAAATAATATAATTAATTTGTATTGTATTAATTAAATAAAAGAAAAAAAAACAATTATACATAAATAATTTTTATTATAAAAAAACAAATTCAAAAATTAAAAATTATAAAAATAAAAAAAAAATAAAATTCATATGGGACAAAACATTACACTTTCAGATTTAAAAACCAATAAAATAAAAAGTAAAAATATTCATATAACTAAAAAAAAAACTCAAAATAACAAAAAAAAGTGACAAGAAATTATTTCGAATTTATAAACATAATAGGAAAAGGTGGATTTGGTAAAGTATGGAAAGTAAAACTAAAAAGAACAAAAGAAATATTTGCTTTAAAAGAGATGTCAAAAGTAAAAATAATAGATAGAAGAAGTGAAGAAAGTATAATGAACGAAAGAAAATTATTATCAAGACTAAACAATCCATTTATAGTAAACATGTATTTTTCATTTCAAGATTTTTCAAATTTATATTTAGTAATGGATTACTTAAAAGGAGGTGACTTACGATATCACATAGCAAAAAATAAATTTTTCACAGAAAAACAAACAAAATTTTTTTTAAGTAACATAATAATAGGTCTCTCATACATTCATAGTAAAAATATAATACATAGAGA
>JAEEGL016017753.1_pt1 | contig 14011 bp, 13 predicted proteins | sample 9134231 | NCBI WGS metagenome assembly JAEEGL01 (sample SAMN16246548, study PRJNA631951) | gut metagenome | biome: gut microbiome; feature: rumen; material: fiber-attached | host: Bos | place: Iran: Karaj | collected 2018-10
GAGTATATGGAACTATACAATAAGTACAGAATTTATCACAGCCATAAATTATATCAACCCATGCACTATATTTACTTTCTCTTAATACTGGTACATTTTCAACAACGTCACCTTCATAACTAAGTACTTCTATTTGTCTTTTTTTAGTATCTATCTTCTCTTTAATAATAGAAAGTAAATTATCTAAGTTATGAGTTCCACAAACAAAATCAACTTGTTTATATTTATTTAGTATATTATCAATAACAACTTCTTCTTGAGCCATACATCCACATATTCCAATAAGCAAATCTTTATTAGTTTTTTTCATATGTTTAAGTACTCCTAAATAACCAAATACTTTATCATGAGCATTTTCTCTTATTGCACATGTATTTAGAATAATAACATCAGCTTCATCAATATTATCAGTATTAACAAATCCTGCACTTGAAAGCATACCCCTAATTTTTTCAGAATCATGTTCATTCATTTGGCAACCATAAGTTCTTACATAAAACTTTCTACCATTACCAAAATTACCCAAATCATTCTTATAATTAGTGTATTCTATTTTAGTTTGATGTCTTTTTTTAGCTTCAATCATATTTGGTGTTTTCATACTTCTTCACTCCGAAACATATTATATCAAAAAAAAGAGTTTAATAATATACTAAACCCATTTAATTTTAATTTTCTTAAATTTAATAAATACTAAGAATATAATAAATAATAATATAAGTGATATATAGAATATTCTAAATAATATTCCAAATACATTTACTTTTAAAGATCCATCATATTTAATATCTATTTCTTTTAATAAGTCTTCTCCATTATATACACTTACTTTTCCAAGCGACTTACCTTTTTTATCAAAAGCAGATATTTCATTTAAACCAGAATATTCATATTTTAAATCTTCTTTATTAAAATCGTTTTCTAAATAATAATCATATTCATTATCTACTTTAATATCATATGTTTTAGTTCTAGAATACTTAGTTTTAATAGATGATACTACATCACTTTCATCAATTATATTTACTAGTGAATAGTTTTCATCATAATACTTATATGTATTAACTGTTTCATTAATATATGTTGCATCTTTAGTATAATTATTTAATGTTACCATAAGTAGATTAGCATCTTTAACATTGGATATTGATGCAAGACATCTACCTGCTTTAGAAGTATATCCTGTTTTAGATCCAACTATATATTTGCTATCATATTTAGTTACAGTTGCTTTTACTGTTTTACCGCTTGTTAATGTATATTCTTTAGTAGTAAAAATTTCTTTAAATTTACTATTATTTAAAGCATATTTTAATAAAACAGATATATCATATGCACTACTATAATTATCTTCATCAGTAAGCCCTATTACATTAGAATAATGAGTATTTTTAAGATTTAATTCTTTAGCTTTTTGATTCATCATTTCTAAATATTTATCATAAGAGCCACCTATTGATATAGCAAGAGCATTAACTGCATCTGCTGCACTTGGAAGAATTGTTGCATACAAAAGATCATTATATGTATATTCTTCACCAGTCTTAAATCCTATTTTTGCTATATCCCATGTAAGACCATCTAACATTTCTTTTTTAATTTTAACTTTAGAATTAAAATCTTTAATATTTTCTATTGCTACTATAGTAGTCATTATTTTAGTTAAACTAGCTATTTGTGTTTTATCATTAGAATCTTTTTCTTCTAAAATAGTATTATTATCTAAATTGTATAGAATATATTTTTCACTAGTTATTTTTACAGTAGATGCACTTACATTAAATATTAACAAAAAAAAGAAAATAGTTATACTACTTATCTTTTTTAGCATATTTCCTCTTTTCCTTCATCATGAACTCAGTAATGTTTGTTTCAACTGCTATAGCTCCATCTGGAGACAAATTAGATATATATATATTTTCTTTAATTGTATCTATTTCAATATCACTCCAAATCATACCTTTTCTAACTTTTAAATCATTATACATATCTGGAGTAACTGCAGTAAAGAAATATCCCCATAATAATCTTTTTTGACCAATTATTATTCTTTTATTTGTTAGTGCTACTACGCATGAATTAACAAACATTAAGGATGGCACATTTTTTTGACCACAAAAAGCAAATAATATTCTTTCATTTGGATTTAAATGTCTTTCAACTATCTCTGAGTGTTTTCTAACTCTAAATGCTACTGTACCAGGATATTTTCTTTTAAAATCTTTTACTATTTCAAAAACTCCCATTTTATCACGTCCTCACATAATTATTGTACATTAAATAATTATAAAACTCAATTACATATTATTAATTATATTCTTAATAATATTATTTATTGACTCAATTACAAAATTATAATTATTCCTGTTAAATTCCTCTATTATTTCTTTAGTATCTGTTTTTATACGAGCTGCTACATCAAGATTAAGATTATAGTTATCATATACAAATACCATAGAATTCATTATTTCTAAAAAGTTATTTAATAAATTAGGTGACACCACACTTTTATTTCTCGTAGATATTCTTTTAACAAACATCATAGTTGCTTCTTTTATTACTTTAGTATTTTCATTTTTAGAGACATAATTAAAAATAATAGATTCATAATTCTTAAGCATTTTAACATATTTGTAAACTATATCACTATTAATTTCATATAAGCTATTTACCATATTATCTTCTATATTTTTATTAACTATTTTTTTATTAACAGGTATTTTATACTTTTCAAATATATGAACTAGTCTTAAACACAATCTATTTTGATAAGCTGCAAACAAAAAATTATTATCTTTGATAATATCGTCTGCTTCAGTTTCAATTTTATTTATAATACTATTCATACTATTATTTTATCAAATATTTTAATATAACGTAAAACAAATGCATAAGTTTTACATTACATTTACTGTAAAATAAAAGAAGTGATTTTATTCACTTCTTAATGCTACAACTGGATCTTGTTTAGATGCTTTTCTAGATGGTATTAATCCACCTATTAATGTAAGAATAATACTTAGTATTATTAATACAATTGAAGCAAATATTGATATAGTTGCATTAATATTCATATTACCTGTAAATTTATGAATTACAAAGTTAATAATTGGTATTAATGTAAGTGTAATTCCAATTCCAATTAATCCAGATAAAAGACCAATAATAAATGTTTCTGCATTAAATATTGATGAAATGTTTCTCTTAGATGCACCTATTGCTCTTAGAATACCAATTTCTTTAGTTCTTTCAATTACAGAAATATATGTAATAATTCCAATCATTATAGAAGATACAATTAATGATATAGATACAAAAGCAATTAATACATAACTAACACTATTAACTACTTTCTTAACAGAACCCATTAATATACCAGTAGTGTCTGTATAATTAAGTACTCTATCTTCATATCCAGTATCTTCCATTTTATCATTATATTTATCTATAAAATCAATAACATTTTCTTTAGAATCAAAACTCTTAAAATAGAAAGCTATATATGATGGCTCATCATAATCTTGATATCCAAGTTTAACTAAATTATATTTAGCATTTTTATTACCAGTATTAGTCATCGCTGTCATTATTCTTTTTAGTTCATCTTCAGATAAATCAAACTTAAATGCAGAAGCTATCTTAGAAGGATCAACATTAAATGCACTACCAAGACTACTCATTAGCGTTCCAGATAACTCACCTACTTTAGTAAGTATTTCTTTTTGCATAACAGCTTCTGTCATCTTTTGTGCCATTGCTTCAGATGTCTTAACAACTATTGCTTGTTCCATAAATGTATTAACTGTAGGACTAACGACCATACTCATTAATGGTGCTCCTGGATTAGATGAATCACTTGTATAAGAACTATCATTAGTATTATAAACGCTAATATATCCTTTTAACATATTAGATATAAGAGATGAGTAAGTATTTTCAAATACACTAGATGGTATTAAATATTTATTTTCTAAAGTACTTAATATTTCTTTAGAACCATCTTTATTCATATAAGTACTAACTATATCATCTACATCATTTGTATAAATTACAGCCACTCCACTTTTAGTCTCTTTAGGATTACTAATATAATCATTCATTACACCTTCAGATAAACTTTTTAAATTACTATTAAAACTTTCTAAAGCAGGATTAATATCAGCTGTAATAGAATTAGATATTTCATTCATATAATTAGAAGTAGTATTTTTAATAGTATTTTCATCTATATTAACATTAAATGCTTCTTCTAACATATGCTTATCTACTTTAATTAAATCTTCAAAATCTAAATTAGATTTCTTTTCTTTTTCATCGAATGACGTATTAGAAAATACATCGATATTTTTATTATTTAATTGTCTTTGAACTATATCACTCTTTTTAGAATTATTAATAATATACTCAGTTAATTTAGAAGTATATGCAATTCCATTTTGTAGTGCCATAGAATTCATACCATCTTTTGGACATACTACCCCTACTACTTTTAGTTTGATACCTTTTTTATATAATTCTTCCATATATTTATCATCTTCACTCATATCTTCATATATTTTATATTTAGAATTATATTTATATATATCAGAATTATTTATTAAAGTTAATGATACATTCATTAATTCTTCATAAGTAAATTCATATGGTTTATTATTAACATTAACTGTTTCACCAGCCATCATTTTACTTACCATATCATTTAATTCTTCAGGGTCTCTAAGACCAAGATAATAAACTAACATATCAGCAATAGTATGAGGTTCAGATAAAACAATTAATAATTCATCATAATTCTTAGGCCAATCACCTGCAAGAACAGTAAATTGTTCACTTAACATATCGATATCATCTGACATCTCATTATATATATTTGAATACTGTGAATAAACAGAATTACTAGCTCCGAATGATTCCATTAATGTATTTGGATTTAATCTAACTAATTTTTTATTATATTTAGAATATATTATAGGACTAACACTATATCCATATTTAATTGATGTAATATCTTTATCAACTAATTTATAATTCTTTTCTAAATAAGTTTTAAAACTCTTTAAATCATTCTTACTAACATTACCAAACATAGAAGATACAAATTGACGTTCATATACTTTATCATCTTCCACAGTATCATCTTCAGTACTTCCCATCATAGATAGAAGCATTTGAGTCATATCAGCATTCTCATCATATATAGTAAGTGGATATGATGACAATGTATCTTCTTGTATCTTATCTATATAATTTTGAAAACCAGTTGATAATGAAAGTATTAAAGCAATTCCAATTATTCCAATTGAACCCGCTAAAGAAACTAAAATGGTTCTACCTTTCTTAGTCATTAAGTTATTAAATGATAAAGTAAGCGCAGTTAAGAAGGACATTGTAGTTCTACTAGTCTTACCTTCATTCTTTTCTTTTTTATTACTATTGTATGGATTTGTATCAGAAGTAATTTTTCCATCTTTTAAAGTTATTATTCTATTAGAATACTCATTTGCTAAATCAGGATTATGTGTAACCATAATAACTAATTTATTTGATGCTATTTTCTTAAGTAAATTCATTATTTGAATACTTGTTTCAGAATCAAGAGCTCCAGTAGGCTCATCTGCAAGTAATATATCAGGATCATTTACAAGAGCACGAGCTATTGCTACTCTTTGCATTTGTCCACCAGATAATTGATTTGGTTTTTTATTAATATGTGCTTCTAGTCCAACTTCTTTTAATGCTTTTTTAGCTCTTTCATTAGCTTCTTTTTTAGATATTCCAGACAATTTTAAAGCAAGCACTACATTTTGTAGTACAATTTGATGTGATATTAAATTATAACTTTGAAATACAAAACCAATTCTATGATTTCTATAACTATCCCAATTAGAATCTTTATATTTCTTAGTGGAAATACCATTTATTATTAATTCACCACTTGTATATTTATCAAGACCACCAATTATATTTAAAAGAGTTGTTTTACCACTTCCAGAGGGACCTAAAATAGATGCAAATTCATTTTGTCTAAAACTTACACTAACATTATCTAAAGCTTTTTGCTTTAGATCTGCTGTTTTATAAACTTTAGTTATATGCTTAAGTTCTAACATGTTTACATCCCCCCTCATTTATGCAAACTGTATTCTAACACAAATTAATGAATTTTTCCATTATTTTTGAACAAATTCTAATAAATCATCATATATTAGTTTTTTATTTACTTCAAACATTAATGCATGTCTCATCTTATCATATAGTTTATATTCTATATTATTATATCCAATATTCTTTAAGAAATTTATACTCTTAAGATATAATTTTTCACTTTTAATAACTGGATCATCACTACCAGCAATAAATAAAATTGGTAAGTTAGGATTATTAAGTACCCATCCTTTTTTAGAATAAACATCACATAACATAGTAGTTAAATTAATAAATCCATTAGTAGTAAATACATATCCACAATATTTATCAGTTGAATACTGTTTTACATATTCACTATCAGTAGATAACCAATCATAATTACCTTGTGGTAAACCAGATAAACTATTTAAGAAGTTACTTCTATATTTTGGCCCTTTAATACTTCTAAATAGTTTAGTTACAATAACACCTATTCTAGCCGCACCATTTATACTAGGAGAACCACATACGATTAATTTATTTATATCACTATCATATTTCTTAATATATTTACGTACTACTAAAGAACCCATAGAGTGTCCAAATAAAATTAATTCTTTGCCAGGAAATCTATTTTTAACATACTCTGATATTTGATGTAAATCTTCAACTATATATTCTCCATTCTCATCATTCATATATCCTAAATCTTCATCAGATAAAACACTTTTACCATGTCCTCTATGATCATTCATAATAGTGACATATCCATGTTTAGTAAAGAATTTCATCAAATCAAAATAATATGTTTTATGTTCTACCATTCCATGTGAAAACTGAATAATACCTTTTATTTTTTTAGGAATAAAAATAGTTATATCAAGTTCTAATCCATCACAATTTGATTTTAATTTAAAATTCTCTTCTTTCACACGTATCACCTATAAAATATTATACAAAAAAAGAATAAACATTCAAGTTTATTCATCTTTTAAATTTTTATTAATTATCTTTTTAGAAGATATATATGCAGTAATTGGAATAATTAATATAGATGCTATAAATGCAAGTAATAATTCTATTACACTTTTAACAAATGATTTAGATACTTCCAAAAATGGAAATGCTACACTATAAAACCACATAAAGAATCCAATAAAACTACTAACTATTGCAAAATATAATGTATTAATTGTAGTACTTAATATATCACGTCCAACATTCATACCAGATAAGAATAATTCTTTTTGATTTATTTTTTTATTATTCTCATATACTTCATTCATTGCAGAACTTACTGATATAGATGTATCTATTATTGTTCCAATAGTACATATTAAATACATTCCAATTATTACATATGTCATATTATAATTAATATCATGTGAATAATATCCAATACTTTCAATATCTTCTACAGGGAATCCTTGTATATTTGAAAAATATCCAATTAAGAATGTAATTAATAATACTAAAGACAACACTATCATAATAGATACAAATGAAGACTTTGTTTTAACATTAGATCCATTTAATATAAATAATGTTATTAAAGTTGCTAGTACACATACAATAATTGCAAGAACTATTGCATTAATACCAATTGTCATAAATCTAATATAAAGCATTATTAAAAATAGATTTAGAAAGAATGTAATAAATGTTTTAAATCCTCTTAATCTTCCAACTACTATAAGAAGAATAAAAAATATTAATGAAAGTAACTTAATCATTTTTTACCCTCCTTTTTACCTTTTAAGATAAATGTGGAAGTATATAATGAAATTGGTATAGCAAGAACAATACTAATACAACTACATAGTACAACTATTAATTCTATTTCACCATAATAATTAATTGCTCTAATTAATGGCATATTATTTTTAACTGCTAAAAAAGTAAGTGGTATTATTGGAGTAAAACATGTATATAACATTACATTTGACATAGTACCCACTATATCTTTAGATATTTCTCTTCCAGATTTAATTAATGCTCTTTTTCTAATATTTGGATTTTTTACTATTAATTCATTTAATGAAGAAGATATAGTTATTGCTATATCCATAATAGCTCCAAGTCCAGATAATAAAATACATACATAAAAATAGTTTTCATAATCACGTACATATTCAATATAATTCATAGTCCATATACTTACATCTCTACCATGTATTTTAATAACTAAAAATGCAAATCCAAATGATATAAATAATGATAGTATACTAGATATAATAGCAGCAAAAGTTTTCTTACTCTTTCCATTTGTTATATATAATGAAGATACTATAAATATTACAGATACTAGGACATATAAAAGTAATAAGCTTAATCTTTCAGCATTACTTTGAAATACAAATATTGCAAGTGCAGATATTATTATATTAACAAATAAACTAATTAAAGTTTTAATTCCTTGCTTACCGCAAATAATTATTATTAAATCAATAAATAATATTAACAATATTGCAATATATTTATCTCTTTTAATACCTATCATAGTAAAATGTTCACCATCATTAGTACTTAAAAAGATTTCACTATTTTTCTTTATTTGCTCATCAAAAACACCAGAAGTTGATGTCATATTACTAATAGTGATTATTTTATTTTTATATTCTGTATTTTTAATTACTCCAGTTATTTTTTGATTATATATTTTCTCATAATCTCCGCTAACAGTTTCTTCTATTTTATTAATCTTTAATATTGGATTTTTATACAAAAAATAATCATTATAGACAAAAATAATTGCTAATAATGATAAGGTTAAAATTAAAATATTTTTAGTGCTCAAATATTTTTTCATATGAATATTTTACAATATTTTAATACAAAATAAAAGTCTAGATAACTAGACTTATTATAATGTTTGTGGTTTTTGTTCTAATTCTTCTTCTCTTTTATATGTATCAACAAAATCTCTATAAGATATTCCATACATATCATCAGGATTAGTAATATTAATGTATCCACCTGCTGCGATTTGTTGATCACTACCCCATTGATTAAGAATAATATTATTAGGTATTTGTACAAATACTTGAACTCCACCTTTAGGTTTAAATATTGATGGATTTTTTGGATCTACTTCATATTTTTTTATGAATGTTGAATCAGGTATTATCCAATCATTAGTGTGTCCATTAGCATCAACTAGTGGTTCACCATCCATGTTTGCTTTTGTCGCAACCCAACCGGGATAATGTGTAGTCTCATCTAATGTTACTTGAGCTTTCTTTTCAACTATTGCTTGTCCATTAGCATCAGCACTCCAGGTAATTACTTCTTCTCCTTCTACTCCTCTTCTTGCAATGATTCTTGCAAATTTAACTGCATTAAAAGGTACTAAAGTTCCTTTTGCAATTCCTTCAGAAACATAAGCTCTTACATCAACTTTAACATATTCACTATACATAAATTACTCTCCTTTTCTTTTCATAATTAAATATTCTTCGTATGTTACATTCATTTCATATAATTCAGTTGCCACATCACTACCAAAATATCTAAAATGCCATGGCTCATATTTATATCCAGTTATAAATTCTTTACCGAGCATATATCTTTCAATAAAGCCATATTTGTATGAGTTTTCTTTTAACCAAGCATACTCTTTAGTCTTCTCAAAATGTCTAGATGAAGATGCAACATTTATATCAACTGCAAGTCCAGTACTATGTTCTGAATGTCCAGGTCTTGCTGAATAAGTATCTGCTTTTTTAACACCATCTTTTTTAACATATCTATTGTATATAATCTTTTGTGTAGAATAACTTCTATATGCAGATACACTCCATAATTTAATACCATCTTTTTTAGCATCATCTACCATTTGTCTAAAATGAATTGCAGCCTCTTTATTTAGTGATCCATTACCATATCCACTACCTAATTTAACTAAATTAGCATTGTAGCTTTTATCATGATAATAATATTTATTTACTAGCATTAATTTTCCATCACTAACATTAGCTTTCTTCATATTAGTATAAAATGCATAATCAAGACCTATTTCAACATATAAAACTGCTTCTTCTGCACTATAACTATTCTTATCAAAATAACCTTGATATCTATTTAAATTAGATATTACAAAATATGGAGACTTTTTAAAATCTAAAATATTCTTATATTTTTTACTAAGTAAATATTTATTAATTTCATCATTACTAAACACTTCAATTATCCCATTAATTGTATCAGTATCATATCCTATTAAGTATAAATCTTTTTTATATTTAATTTGAACTGAAGAAACATCTTCTCCATATTCACCATCATACTTATTAGTAGCATAATCTATTTCTTCACTAGTAAATTTATCATAATCATTAAGTTGTTTTTTTATTTCTTCATTAGATAAACTTGATACTTTCATATAATTTAATAATGATAAATAAGCATTATTATTAAAATCAATATTTGTATAATCTATTGCAAAATTATTAATCTTACTACCATATGTTAATTTAGATAGCAGTATTTCTTTTGAAGGATATATTTTCAAATAACTATTAACAGTTTCAATCGCAGACTTTTCTTTTTTAGTAAATGTTTTAGCACTTACAATAGAAGAAAAACTCCCATATATTTTTTTGCCATTAACTTTTTTATAAGCTCTTACTTTATAATAATATTTTTTATCAGTTTTTAATTTAGTATTGTTATATGTAATAGTACCTGATTTAGTTATTGTTTTAATCTTAGACCATTTTTTATTATTAGTACTTCTATATACTTCATATCCAGTAACACTTTCTTTAGACCAAGATATTTTAATACTATTTACTCCTATAGAATCTACTTTTAAATTATTTATTTTATTAGGTACTACTTTCTTATATATTACTTTAGAAACAATACTATCTTCTTCATTATATGCAGTTACTTTATAGTAATATGTTTTTCCATATGTAAGATTATTATCAATAAAACTATTTTCATTTATATTAGCTATTTCTTTATATTTACCTTTCTTGGAAGTACTTCTAAGTATTTTATAACTATATTCTTCAATTTTATCCCAAGTTAAAGATAAGCTATTATTGTTATCTTTTTCTATTTTAATATTTGTTATTTCACTAGCATATATTCTAACTGAACAAATAATTAATAAAAGAATTGTTATTAATATCTTCCTCATACTTCACTTCCAAAATTATTATATCATAAATTAGATATTTCACTCCATATCTTATCTACTTTACTTTTATTTCCTTCTAAAGAAATCACTTTATTATCATTTGGTTCTATATATTCATCTAATTCAAATTTCACATCATCTTTATCATACACATATCTATTTCTTTTAAGTGTATTATCTTTCTTATATCCTAAAAAGGATAATATAGATATAATAGCTTTCTCATTTTCAAAAGCTAATGGTTCACTTTCTTTTCTTTCAATTAATACATCATATGATAATTTATCTTCTTTAAAATCTAATACTTTATATTCATTATCACCAAACTTATTAATTGTAATCCTTGCCATAGTATTATCATTTTTTCTGTATATGATTCTTGTTTGATATATTTTTTCACTCAATATATAATTGTTCTTTTCACAGTAATCTATATATTTATCTAAACTATCAACGATTATTGAATATTCATACTCTTTCATAGATTGATATATTCACCTTTCAATGCTTTTTCAACCATATCTATTGCATGAAATTTCTCTTTATCAAGATTACTTACATCTAAATATGTTACTTCATAATAATTATCATCACATAATCTCTCTAATTCTTCTCCACCAAGAATAGGTTCTCCTTTTATTCTTTTTGCATGAAAATAATATTGAATAGTTTTTTCATCTTCACTTTTACCTAAATATCCAAGTATATCTATATCAATGTTCATTTCTTCATTTACTTCTCTTTTAACATTTTCATATAGGCTTTCTCCTTCTTCAAGACCTCCACCTGGTAAAGAATAATATTCATTAACTTTACCGTCTCTTACTTTTCTTCTGAAAAATACAAGAAGTTTCCCATTTTCAATAATAATTGCTCTTGAACTAATTCTTTTGTTCATAATTACCTCCTTTGAACAGTTTATTTAATTCATCTTTCACTTCTCTATAATTATTAGGCCATTTCATATATCCATTTGCTTCTATTTTAGTATCATTAGTAAATTTAACATAAATAGAAAAATCATTTCCATCTAATACATCATTATCTGATTTGTTAAATCCATTCCAAGAAGGAACATTATATCTTTTTATAATGTCTTTTAGTTTTTCTTCAAACTCTTTATCCACCTCATAACTAATAGTATCTTCATTTATAGAACCATCTGGTTTAACAGATACAATATATTTATTATTTTTATATTCTAATTTATATATTGTATTTGCATAAGCATGATAACCATTACTATAAGAAAATGAAAAAAATTTAATATCTCCCACTTCTATATTTGTTGTTGATGTATGTAAAAGTAAATATATTATTACAAGAATAACAATTAATATAATTGAAAATATAATAATAAATCTCCATTTCATAAACAGTCATCTCCTATAATATATTAACATATTTTTAAATAAAAAAACGAGTAATAATTAATATCTACTCGTAAATTTATAACCTTTTTTAGGGAAACTGATGTAATTTCTTGGATTTACATAATCATTTCCTTTCATTATTCCAAAGTGTAAATGAGGTCCAGTAGTACAATAATCATAACTTTCTCCTCCACCACTTTTTCCTATTTCAGATGATGCAGTTACATAATCATTTAATTTAACACTAATTGAATGTAAATGCATATATACAGAAGTATATTCTTTTCCATCAATTCTGTGCTTTACATATACTTTATTTCCACCACAACTAGAATTCTTCTTATTAGGATTTGCAACTTTAACTATTTTAGTTACTATACCGGCTGCAGCGGCATAAACAGTTGTATTTGTTGGAACACCAATGTCTATGCCATTATGCATTCTGTAATAATGAAGAGTTGGATGATATCTAAGACCATATTCACTAGTTATAGTTCCACTTTTTAATGGTCTTATAAATCCCTTAGCATATGGTATATCAATACAATCAATAATTGACGTTGTTTCTTTACATCCATTTTGTTTATATAGTTTTTCATAAGCCGCTACTTCTTTTTTACTTGCTTCATATTCTGCTTTAGCATCTTTATGATCATCTACTAAATCATCCATAGTTAAATTATATTTCTTTAATGTCGCGCTTAATTTATCTATTGTAACTTCTGATTCATCTATTTTGTTAGATAAATTCTTTTGTTCTTGCTTATTCTCATCAATAAGATTATACATTTCATCTATTAATTCATCATTATATTTACCAAGTTGTTCTACTATAGATGAACGATATATAAAATCAGTAAAAGTCTTTGATTCAAATACATATTCTAAATACATATTTTCTTCATCAACAACTTGTTTAAAGCTTAATAGTTTATCAATTTCTTTTTGCTTTTCTGCAATTTCTTTTTCTAATTCAGTTACTTTTAATTTTGATTCTTCAATAGAAGATTCATATCCAGTAATTTCATCCGCTATTTTCTTTAAATCACTTTCTATATTTTTAATATTATTTTGCATTGCATTCTTTTTATTAGTAGCGGTTTTAAGAGCGGCTTCATCTTTAGCTAACTTATCTTTTAAATCTTTTAATGATGTTTTATTTGAAGATGCAGAAGTATTACATACAAAAAATATGCAACATAAAATAACTATAATTACTTTAATACACTTCTTCATACTTCCTCCAGATAAAATTATATCAAAAATTATGATATTTTAAAACAATAAAAAAAGATATAGACAATTTATGTCTATATCTTTAATTATTTAGATTTAATTTTCTTAACACCACTATATGAACTATATA
>JAEEGL010113336.1_pt1 | contig 14010 bp, 10 predicted proteins | sample 9134231 | NCBI WGS metagenome assembly JAEEGL01 (sample SAMN16246548, study PRJNA631951) | gut metagenome | biome: gut microbiome; feature: rumen; material: fiber-attached | host: Bos | place: Iran: Karaj | collected 2018-10
GTACTCACTATCTTTGAAAAAACAAAATTTAACTATTCATTCCATTATCATATATAAATAATATTTATATTAATATTATAATTGTTATTATTTTTGCTTATTATTATTATTTAAAGCTCTTTTTAAATTTTTGAAAAAATATGCTGTTTTTAAATTGTAATCATAAAATTAAACATAATTATATCTAAAAAACTAATTTTTAGAATTAATTAGGAATTGAATAATATAACTAAAATACTATTTTTAAGGTTTTTGAAATATAAATATTGTAAAAATTTCTAAAGTATATTAATATATAAATTTTATATTTTCAAATAATATAAGATAACAAGGTATTGATAAAATTATATTAATATAGATTGGTTTAGGTGGTAAAGAAGTTAAAAAAGTAATTTTTGGAATTGAAGAATTTATTTTTTCTTATTTTGAATTTGGAGAAGCTTTGAGATTACTTGAAGAAGAAAAATATATTAGTATTATTGAGAATAAAAAAGTTCCTATTATTAGATTTATTGTTTAAAAAATTTAATTTGTAGTTTTTTAACATTTGTTTTATTCTTTTTTTGATTTGACTTAATTTTTTTTATTTATTTTTTTTTTATTCAATTTTTTTTTATTTTCTTAATTATAACCATTTAAAAAATATTTTGATTAAAAAAAAATGAAAAATAAATTAATTATCAGATTTTATTATTAAAAGAAAAGATTCTGATAAAATGATATTTTAAAAAATTCATTCACATCATTATATAAATTTTTTAATCAATTAAAAGTAATAAAAAAAACATTTTATCTTTTGATAAAAATAAATATAAATATAATACTTAAAATCTATAAATTGATTTTTAACAACCTCAAAATAATCTTAAATATAAAAATTTAATTAAACATAATAAAAAATGAATTTGAATAAAAAAATAAAAAAAAAAAGATTTTTATAAAATTTTGTTCATAAAATTGAATTTATATGATAAGCAAACTAAAAGCAAAAAAGAATCCAAAAAATAACTTTCTGATAATTACAAAAGCAATCAATTGAATCATCATCAAATTTTATAGTAGTACCATCAATAGTCCTATTTTTATGTTCTTTAATATATTTATCAATGTTTTTATAATTATCTTCAGTAAGTTCAACACAATAGGTTATTATTTCATTTTCTTCTCTAGAATTTCCAGATAAAGCATTTAAAACTTTTTCTCCTGTACTTACTTTATCAATTTTTCCTTTATAATAACAACATTTGTAATATCCTAATGAAACTTCTGCTTTTGTACATTACTTCTTTTGTTGCTAAATTGATTTCTGAACAAAGATTTTGTAATGTTGATGTTATGAAAAAAAGGTAAATTATTATTTGAAATGATGTTTTCATTTTATTTTTTTTTTTATTTGAATTTTTTTATACTTCGGTTATATATAGTGTTTTATTATTTCGTTATTTAAGTTTATTTTATAGTTTTTATATTTGATTTTATAAAGAATATGTTATATTTTTTTTGATTTAATTTATTTGTTTATAAATCATTATAATATGATTTAAAGTATCAATTGTGATGTTTTAATATAGTGATTCTATTTTTATTTTATGAATGAATATTAAGAACCGGAAATAAGGATTAATAAAAGAAATGAATTTTTATTGTATTCAAAAAAAGGGATAAATTCAATTTATTATTTAATAATTATTTATAATAAAAAATAAATTCTTATTTATAAAATATTAAAATAATAAAATTAAATATGAGTATAATTGTAAAAAAAGAATAATAATAATTAAAATTCTAATATAAATAAAAAAAATGTAAAAGAAAGATTTTTATTTTAATAAATAATTTTTCCAAATTTTTTATATTTTATATACATTATTAAATTTAAAAATGTATTTTTCATAAATATTTTTAATTCTATGTTTTTTATTTTATTCTTTATATCTTTATTATTTGTTTTAATTTTATTAAATTTTGTTAAATTAATTTCTATTTCTAAATATATTTTTTCTAATTCATTTAATTCATTATTACTTAACCCTTTTTTTGAAAAAAAAATATATTGATGAGACAAAAATAATTAATACAATCATTAAATATTCTTTTTACAATTTTTAGATAATAATTAATTTGTGTGAATATAAATTATATATAAAATTGAATTAATAGGATTTTGTTTAAAAAATATGATTAAAAATTGATTCAAATTAATTCTATCATTATAATTATTTTCTAACATTTTTATTAATAAATCATTTAATTCTTCATTATTATTTAATTTTAATTGTTTATTAAATTTAATATCATTTAAATATCAAATATAAAAAAATATTTATTAATTTAAAAAAGCAATATTATATATTATTATTCATGTAAGTTAATAAAAAAAATATACCAAAAGGAAAGAAAAATATTAACCTATATTCTACAATTAAGTATATACGGAATCCAACTTAGTTTCACAATAGATGGAAAAAATAGTCTTTTTAAATTTTATAAATATGGATAAATTATCATCATTTTTTTTGACCTTTATTTAATTTATATAAAACTTATAATTAGAACTCATAATAATAATTTTGTTTGATTTTCTTTTTCAAATATAATAACTAAATAAATTTTATAGTAAACTCAATATAAATATTATTAAAGAAACAAATATGAACAATTTTAATATATTTTATTGAATTTAATAATATTTACCTTTTGTAAAAAATATTATTTTTTGTATAGTAAGTAATTAATTTTTAATTTAATTATATTTTCTGAAAAATTTATATTTTAAAATAATTACATTAAATATTGAAGATTATTAAAAATAATATTTTAGACAAAAAATTATTATATTTTTCAAAAAAATGGAATATTTAAATTACGCCCAATTAATAATTGGTCCTGCAGGAAGTGGAAAATCAACATATTGTAAAATAATGCAAGATCACGCATATCACAATAAAAGAATAATAAAAGTAATAAATTTAGACCCAGCAGCAGAAATATTTAAATACAAATGTGATTTAGATATAAGAGAATTGATAAATATAAATGATGTAATGAATAAACAAAAATTAGGACCAAATGGAGCTTTATTATATTGTATGGAGTATTTATATGATCATATTGAATTTTTAGATGATTATTTTAATAATAATGGTGATAATATATATTATTTAATTGATTGTCCTGGTCAATTAGAATTATATTCTCATTCAGATATAATGAAAAAAATAACAAATTATTTAAAAAAAAATGGTTTTTCTATTGTTTCTATTTTTTGTTTAGATTGTACTTTTTTACAAGAACAATCTAAATTTATTTCTGGAAATGTTTTATCACTTGCTACAATGATTCAAATGGAATTACCACATTTAACAATAATGACTAAATGTGATTTAATTTCAAAAACTAAATTATATAATCAAATTGAAGATGGAATTGAAACAGGAGATTTAATTAAAGAACTTAGTCCAATGATGGGAAAAAAAATGAGTAAATTAAATAATGTTTTAATCAATTTCGTTGAAAATTATTCTTTAGTTCAATTTAATACTTTAAATTTAAATGATGAAGAATCTATTAGTGCTGTTTTATATAATGCTGATAATGTTTTACAATATTTTGAATCACAAGAACCAAGAGAAGATATTTTTGATAATGCTGAAAAAGATTTAATGGGAATTAATGAAGAAGATAGAATGGATGAAGATAATTAAATATTTTTTTAATTTTTTATCATTTTTTTTTAATTATTATTATAAATTGTTATATTTATTTTATTTTTAAATAATTTAAATAGATTATTCAGAAATGTATAACATTTATGTTTATGAAAAAAAAGAAAGAGAAAAAAAAGAACAGGAAAAAAAAGCAAAAAGTATAGAAAGATATAAAAAAAAATTTAACAGTAAAATAAAATAATTAATACAAAAAATTAAAATAGAGCAAATTGAAATAATGTATGAAAATTATGAAAATAGAGTAAAAGATTTTATAACAGAAGTAAAATAAATATATAACAAAAAATAATAAAAAAATAAAATATATATAAATTAGATGACAGAACCAAAACATAAAATAACAGTACAAGATGTGACAGATAAAATAACAAATACACGTGAAGATATGTTAAATAAACAAGAATTACAAAAACCATTTATTTTTAAGGGATACACATCAGAATTAGATAGAATAAAAGATACAATAAAAAATAATAGATATAGATTTAATTTACCAGAACCAGAAATAAAAAATTCAAAATCAAATGATAAATTAAATAATTATAATAATAATCAAATGACTTATTCTCAAAAATATCAAACTAATTTATTAATCCCTACAAATAAAAGAATAAATGAAGATACTATTTTAAAATCAAATAATATTGATTATTTTATTAAAAATGATATAATAATACAACCTCAAATGAGATTTAAAGCAAGAACTGATTTAGAAAGAGTTTATGAGGCATTAAATGGAAAAATTTATAGAGATAATGAGAGAAATATATTAAATCGTCAATTAAAAAATATTGATTTATTCACTTATAAAAAACCAAAAGATTTACTTAAATTAAATTCTATAGTAAATAATAAAGTTGAAAATGAAAAAGAAAATAATGAAAATGAAGAAAATAAAAAAGGATATAAAATAATACCACATCCTCATATTGAAGATAAAGAAGAAAAAAAAAATTTGAAAAGAAATATATATGCAAATAGTAAAATTTATTATATTCCAACAACAAATGAAAGATGGAAAAAAAGAACTGATTTAAATATAGAAGCAGAAGGAATTTTAAAAGAATATCATTATAAAACTCATTTTAAAGCAGCTGAAGAAATTGCAGAAAATAGATTAGATTCAAAAAAAATTGAAAAAGAAAAAAATTATTTGACAAATAGTTCTAGATTATTTAAAAAAAAAAAAATATTTATTTTTGATGATGATGTTGAAAAAAAATTAAAAAAATATGAGTTTAAGAATTATAGTAAAAATTATAATCCTATTAAGAAAAATAGAGGAAAATCAATGGATCCTGAATCAATGAAAATTTTAACTAGTTTAGCTTTTAAGAATAATGATGATAAAAAAAATAAAGAAGATGAAAAAAATCATTCTTTAGAAAAAATTGATATTGAAAGTAAAAAAAAGTTAATTGATGAAAATAATGTTTTAATTGGTAATGAAATTTTTTATAAAGGAACACAATTTAATATTATTGCTAATAAAGTTTTAAATTTATGTAATGTTTATCAAAAAAAAAATAGACATAATGATACTATTTTAAAGAAAGGAAATGGAAAAATGATGTTTACTCAAGGATTAACTTTAAATCAATTTGGAGAAAAATATAATTTATATGATTAATTATTTTTATATTTATTTTGAAAAAAAAAATAATTTTTTTTTTGAAAAAAATTAAATTCAATATTTAAAATAAATGAATATAAATTTTATAGTTTTTAAATTTTATTTGTTTTACTTTATTTTAACTAATAATTAAAAAATTTAATTTTTATTTTAAAAAAATCTATTATTAATAATTATTTTCTTGCAGTACCAAAAATATTTGCAAATTTATTGTCTAATTGTTTCTTTGCTTCATCTTCTCTTGCACCTAAAAAATTAATTTGTTTTTTTGTATCTTCATCAAAACTTTGAAAAATTTCATCATCTTTACTTTTCAAATATATATCATAAAGAAAATCTTTAATCATTTTCATATCTGTTTTTTGTTTTTCTTCTTTTTTAACTTCTTCTTCTTTAATATAATCAAAAAATTGAAATGGTGATTCAAAAGAAATTTTTTCTTCTTGATTTAAAAAGAAACTTTTATTTTCTATAAATCTACAATTTTGACAAAAATATTCATCCCAAAAATCTAAAGCAGAAAAAGAATAATTTGGATTTAATTTAATATAAATATTTTCACTATCATAATATAAATTTTTATATTTATCATTATCTCTAAATAAATCAGACCAAATACTTAAAGTTTTATTCATAGCATCATTATCTTTTCTTTCTTTATCACAATTAAATAAAAAAGTCCCATAAATATTTAAATTATAATTATTAGCTAAAAATAAAATAAATTTATGATTAAATTCAAAAGCATTTGGAAATTGAAAAATTAATTGATGAACACAATCTAAAAATTGTAAAAAAATAGGAGATTTCTCATCATCATTTTTATCTAAAAAAACTCCATTTCTAAAACCAAAAGGATGACCAAATGAAATCCAATCTTTTTCTATTAAAATAGCAAAACCTTTTATTGTTCTATAATAAGGTTCAATTAATAATTGAACTAATGATATTAATTGACTTGTTCTATCTGTTCCTTCTCTACCATGAATTAATATTGTTTCATTTTCTAATAATAAATTTTTTATATCTGTTGCATATTTTAATAATAAATGTATATTAAGATACCAATTTGTACTTTCTAATTTTGAATAAAATTTTTGATCCATTTTTATTTTTGAACTTTGAGATATTTCAAATACTTTTTTAAATGATTGTTGAACAAATTTATAATCTTCAATATCACAAAATACTTTTTCAACATTAAAGAAATTTTCATTATTTTCATTATTATTTTTTAATTTATTAACAATGAAAATATATAGTTTATTATTTAATGAAATAATATCATTAATTAATGCATTATCAGTTGAATTTATTTCAGCGTCAATTTGAGATGATCTCCATAAACTTCCAAATCCATTTTTATTATTATAATAATAAGTACAAACTGGAATTCTTCTTTTAATTCTATTAAAACTACTTAATTTACTATCACCAGCAATTTTTGGGACAACTAATAAATTAGGATAAGTAGAACAAATATCATAATTTTTATTTGCATCTGAAAATCTTAATTTTCCTTCTTGTTCATTTATTCCTTGTCTAATAAATTCATTTTTAATATTATAAATATTCCAACCATCAATAAAATTTTCTTTTGATTTAATATATTTACAATAAACAATAGGATATTCAAAATTTGTTTTTTGATTATGTGGAAAAGCATATTCATTAATATCACCAAAGAATTTTAAATCTTTAGCCCAAATAAAAAATTTAACCATTCTAGTATCTTGAGTATGAATATCAATTTCATAACTTCCATCTTTATTTTCAATAACTTTATCAATTTTTGATATTGAAAATAAAGGAATTGATAATTCTTCTAATGAAATATTATTATTATTATTCATTTTTGGATCTTGAAAACGGAAAATTAATCTAAATTTCGTTAAAATTAATAAACCTAAATTATTCATGCTTTGATTATTATTAAAAGATGCTTTTTCATAATTTTCTATATTTTCACAAGGAAGTAATCCTGCATTTTTTCTTATAAACTCTTTATCTGAATAAAATTTTCTTATATATTGTATATCAAATCCTCCTATTATATTATTATTATTATTTGAAAATTTTATTTGTTTTTGTTCTGTTGATGGTGTTGATTGATTTGATGAATTTTTTTCTTTTTCTGGTTCTGTTTTTTTTTTCTTTTTCTTTGTCATCATACTTAATGGATCAAATCCTGCTTTTACTGTTGTTTCTATATTTTTTTTTATTAGGTTTTTATTTTACTTTTTACAGATTGCATTTTTTCAAATAAAATAAATTATTTTTTTATTTTTGATTATTTTTAATTTTTTTTATTTTTGAATGAATTTATTTTTATTATTAAAATAAATTTAAATAATTTATCATATTATTATTCTAATTTTTTATACAATTATAAATATTTATTCTTCATTCAAGTATTTGAATTATTAATTAATTTGAATATAAATTAATACAAAAATTTATTTTAAAGTGAATAATATATAATATTTCATATTGATTTATTTTTTCTAACTCTTCCACTTTTATTAAGAATTATAGATTTAATATTTCTGAAAATATTTTTTTTCTTAATTAACATATTTAAATATTCTTCACTATTAATGTCATATGAAATTTCTTTTTTTGTCATTTTCAACCAACTTTCAAATTCATCTTTTGGTTCTATTGCATTAATTCCTTTAAATTCTTTTTTAATCATTATTGTTTTATTAGAAATTTCTTTAAAATCTTCTCTTAATTTTCTTAAATTTATATGATTATTAATAGAAAAATGATGAATATTTACATATTTATGTAATTTATTATCTTCATAATTAATTTGTTTATAAATTGTTTTTAAATAATTTTGACTTCTTTTATCTAAATAAATTTTTGTTTTTTCAAAATTATTTTTTAATATTTTATCTTGCTCAATAGAATCAGAAATATCTTTATCTAAATTTAATTCTTTTCTTATTTTACTTATTGAAATTGATTTTCCTTTTTTATCTTTTTTTTTCTTTTTTAATGAATTTTCATATTTAATTGCAGAATTTAATTCTTCTTTAAAATTTGAATTTTCTTTTTTAGCTCTATCATATATATTTAATATATTGTTTATTAATTTTTTCCTTTTTTCAATTGGAGAATACATTGAAAAATTAGTATGTTCTAATTTTTTTATATTTTGATATGATGATGATAATGTTATATTTGAATTTTTTTTAGGTGTAAATAATCCTCTTGAAAATGATTTATCAATATTATAAAATTTTTCTTTTATAAGACATGGTTTATATGAAAAAGAATTTTTTTGTTTTTTTCTTACAAAAAAATTAGTTTTGAATTTCTTTAATTCATCATATTCTCTATGAGGACTTATTTTTTTTTTTTGATTATACATTTCAATTTCATATTTTAAACTTTTATCTGGACAATATTTTTTTTTATCTTCTATAAAATAATTGTTAATGGTTTTTTCTAATTTATTATTTTTTTTATTATTATTTTCTTTTTTTTTTTTTATATTCTTTTTTGATTCAGGATGAATTAATTTAAATCTATCATTTAATAGTGCTTTCAGTGAAATTGAATTTCGAAATGCAGTGGAGTTTGCCGCACAAAAATTTATGTTTGATTCATTTTTTTCCATAGTATTAAAATTATTTTTCATTTTTGATATAATATCAATCATTTGCTCTTTAGATGTCTATTTATTAAAGTTATTTTTACATAATATTTTAAATTCATTCCAGATGTATATCTTTTTAATTTCATTAAATTTAAAAGATAATATTTTAATAAACAAGTAAATAATTCTAAATAAAAAATAATTTTAAAATAATCTAATTTATTTAAAAATTAAAATTATAAATTAAATTATAATATACATAAAATTAAATTATTAATAATAATAAATAAATGGAAGTAACTATTGAAAAAAGTGTACATTTCAAACCAAAATATTCAAGGAATATTGTAAACAATTATCATTCACATTCAAATAGATATAAAACAACAAATTTTGAAAATGAAAGTTCAAAAGAATATGATAATGCATATCCAAGAATAAAATTTTCATCTTTAGGTAGTCAAATAATAAAAAGTAATAATTACTCATCTCAAATTTTTGAAAAAAATAATACCAATATAAATAATAATTACTCAATCTTTAAAACAAATTTATCATATGATCCTTATTTAATGAGAGTATGTAAAAAAGCAATAATAAATAATAGAGAGCAGTTACCAAATTATTTAGAAATTATTTCTAAAATAAATAAAGAATTTAATATTGATGAATTCGAAGAAGCAAAATTAGAAGAAGAAGAAGAAGAATTTTTACAAGAAAATATGATAATAAATAAAAATGATATTAGTAATGCAGATACAAATATTCACTTAAATGAAATACCAATTCAAAAAGTAAAGTAAGATTTAATATTTTAAATTACAAAAAATTATAGAACAAATAAAATAAGTATAAAAGATGATTTAGAAGAAAAATTAAAAGAAGAAGAAAGAATAAAAAATGAAATTGAAAAGGAAAAAGAAGAACATCGTAAATTAGAAAGTAAAATATAAAAAAATAAAAATATATAATATAACATTTTTATAGTAAGAAAAAAAAGAAAAAGAATATTAATAAACTCAATAAGATATTTATCATCAAATAATATAAAAATAGAAGATTATAATTCAAAACAAATTTTTCCAATTAAACCATTTGAATCAAGAGGAAGTGAAGAATTTATAGATGCAGTTAAATTTGATAATTATGAATTAGTTCAACAAGCAATTAAAAAAGATAAAAATTATTTAATTCAATATGATTATAATCAACAAACTGCATTTCATTGGGCAGCAAAATTAGGTTATGATAAAATATTAAGATTATTATGTGAAAATAATGATAAAATAAATGTATATGATAAAAAATTAAGAACTCCTATTTATTTAGCAGCTTTATTTAATCAATTAAAATGTATTGAAATTTTACTTGAATATGGGGCAAATCCATATATTCATGATATAAATGGAAAAAAACCAAGTGAGGTTACTACTAATAATAAAATTAAAAATCTTTTAAATAATACTGTTGAGAAATCTTATATGGAAATATATAATAAAAAAAATAATAATGAATAAATAAATTTTAAAAATTTTTTATAATTTTTTTATTTTTAGTTTTTTTATTATTTAAGTATTTATATATATTATATTTTAATATATATTATATATATAATTTCCCATTTAAATAAAATTTCATAATATTCAAAATTTCAATAATATTTTTTCAATTATATTTAAATAATTTAATATATTGGAAAACTTAAGATTATAATTCATTTTTTGAATATTTAAATAATACTCATAAAAATAATATTTATAAATAATCAATTGAAAAATAATATAATTTATCATTTATTATAACTCAAATTAATTATCAAATTTGGATGAATTAAAAGCTGAACTTAATAAATCTAAATTAAATGATGATTTTTCAATTGGTTCTAAATCATCATTACAAACTATTGGTGCTAATGCTTTATCTTTTTCTGCTAAAATATATTCAAGATTAATTTTTAAAGTTTCACATTTTCTGTCTTTTCTAAGGAAATTTATTATTTCATTTATGAAACATGTTGAATTCATTATAATTATTTGTTTATTATTTAATATTTTGTAATATTTATTTCTATTTTGTCATAATTATAATTTAATTAAAATAATTATATTAATAACTTTCATAATAAGTATAAAAAATTTTAAATGGGAAACTTAGATTGTAGAAATGAATCTCAAGGAAAATCAGATATCAAATATAATTTTTCATTAGATACTCATCAAAATTTAAATATAAATATAAATAACATAAAAAAATTAGAAGAAGATTTATTAAAAGTTTCAAAAACTCAAAATTTTACTTTTGAAAAGGAAAAAAATGATGAAAATAATAATAATAACAAAAATAACAATAAAAGTAAAAGTAATAGTAAAAGTAATAGTAATAAAAGTAATAATAGTAATAATTCATCAGGTCAATCAAAATCAAATTCAAATTCATCATCAAATGAAATGATATTATCTTCAAAAGAAATTCATAGTATTCCAACACCAAGTTCTGAAAGTGATGAATCAAAAAAAATAAAATATGAAAAAGATGAAAATGAACAAAATAATAAAAATAATAAAAAAAATAATGAAAGTAATAGTGAAAGTCCTCCTATTAGAAGAAAATCTACTATTATTAATTATATTCAAAGAAAAACTCCTCTTGAAATTATTGATGAACAATTTGAACAACATCATAATAAAAGTAAATCTCATTGTAATATTATTCATAGTAATAGTGATATTATTATTAATTTTCAAAAGGATATTGTTGTTAAAAAAAATAATAGAAGTTCAAAAAATATTAAAAAAAGTAATATTGCTTTAAAAAATGAAATTGAATCCAAATTTAAATCTGAATTTAATAAAAATAATAATTTAAATACAATTAATTCAAATAATAATAATAATATTATTCAATGTTCTAATAATTCTCTTGAAAATAATATTAATTTAAAACAAAATATTGATTTTGAAAATTGTGATAATACAAATCATATAAAAGGAAATATTAACTATAATAATACACAGGAAAATGGAAATTATAATAATAATATGCAGGAAAATGCTAATAATAATAATATACAAGATTATATTAATTATAATAACAACATACAAGGAAATATAAATTATAATAATAATATACAAGGAAATATAAATTATAATAATAATATACAAGGAAATATAAATTATAATAATAATCAAGATAATAATAACTTAAATACTATCCAAAATTATAATTACTTTTTACAAAATAATTTTTTAATGAATCCAAATAATTTTCCTCAAAATATCAATATGAATTTAAATATGCAACCAATTATAATAAATAATAATAATCAAAATATTTATAATCCCAATATAGGAAATAAAAATAAAATAAAAATACCAATTAAAAATAAATATAGTCCTCAATCAGATAGAACAAAAAATAAAAATAAAAATGAAATGAAAAATAAATGGAAACAAGTAAAAATTAATGATATAATCCCATTTGAAAATTTATCAAAATTAGATAACAAGACAATATTATTAAATGGAATATTTCATGTATTCACGAAAAAAAATTTAACAAATAAACAAGAAACAACAATTAAATATGTTGCATTAACAAAAAGTGAAATTAGAATTTATCGTTCAAAAGAATCAATATTATTTGAAAAAAATCCTTTAATAAGAATATCTCTTTTTAATATTTCTAAATGTGATATATATTGTAATAATAATCCTAATATAAATAATTTTGCTTTACAAGGAAAAAATATTTATAAATTTTTTATTGAAAGTGTAACTTTAAATAATATGGAAAATGATGATAAACCAATTATAATTATTCGACATAAAACTAAAAAATATGAAAGTGAAAATACTGGAAATTTGAATAAAAAAAAAAGAAAAAAAATGTCTTTTTTAAAAGAAAATTTAATTGAAGATTTATCTTTAAAAAATAATAATGGCGAATTATTTAATAAAGAAAATAGAGAAAAAAATAACTCAGTTATTTTTGTTTTCTCTAGTGAAGATGAAAAAATTATTAATGAATGGATTGCATTAATTAATTTTTTAATCAGGTAAATTTGAAAAGTAATTTAAAGAAGACATTTTATTATTATTAATTATTATTATCACTTTATATAGAACATTTTGATATATACATAATGTCTTATAAAAAAAATTTAGATATTTTAATAAATAAGTTTTTATTTCCACTTTTAAACTAGTTTTGGATATAAAAAAAATAATAAAAAAATTTAAATTTCCTTTTTTTTTAAAATTATTTTTCAAATTTTAAAAAAAAAATTTATTTTCCAAATTAAATTATACTGTTTAATAAAATAAAAAACATAGAATTAATTTTCATCAATTTTTTTTTCCTCTTTTTCTTCATCATCAACATATATGACTTCTTGGTTTTTTTCTTCTTGATTTTCTTCTTCATTATGAATTGAAACTTCTTTTTCAGCATCATTAATTGGTTCTTCTTTAACTTCTTCAACTATTTCTTGCTCACTTACTTCTTTTTCTTCTACTTTATCATGTTTTTCTTCAACTTCTTCATTTTGAACTTCTTCTTCTTTAACTGATTCTTCATGTACAGATTCTTCTTTAACTGGTTCTTCATGTACAGATTCTTCTTTAACTGGTTCTTCATGCACAGATTCTTCTTTAACTGGCTCTTCATGTACTGATTCTTCTTTTACTGGTTCTTCATGCACAGATTCTTCTTTAATAGGTTCTTCATGAACTGATTCTTCTTTAATAGGTTCTTCATGTACAGATTCTTCTTTAACTGGTTCTTCATGCACAGATTCTTCTTTTACTGGTTCTTCATGTACTGATTCTTCTTTAATAAGTTCTTCATGCACAGATTCTTCTTTAACTGGTTCTTCATGCACAGATTCTTCTTTTACTGGTTCTTCATGCACAGATTCTTCTTTTACTGGTTCTTCATGTACTGATTCTTCTTTTACTGGTTCTTCATGTACTGATTCTTTATTTTCTTCAATATTAAAAGTATTATTTTGAATATTTGAATCAATAGGTACTGGATTATTTAAA
>JAEEGL011686818.1_pt1 | contig 14010 bp, 9 predicted proteins | sample 9134231 | NCBI WGS metagenome assembly JAEEGL01 (sample SAMN16246548, study PRJNA631951) | gut metagenome | biome: gut microbiome; feature: rumen; material: fiber-attached | host: Bos | place: Iran: Karaj | collected 2018-10
GGAAAAGGTATCAGCCATGCGGGAGACGGCAAGGCTTGTAACAGAAGGCGCTCTTGAAAGAATAGGAAAAAGGGAGCCGGGGTCCGAAGACTGCGAAGTGATTTTCACGGGGAGTCTTGATCCGAAAGGCATGAGAGATCTTGTAAACGAATGCGTAAAAGTGTGCGGCGGTCCTGTCTGTGCTTTTTGCGGCAACGATACCGACGGGTACAGATATATATTCGGAGTGAGGAAAGATGCGGCGGAAAGAGCCGATCTTCGACTTCTGACGGAAGAGTTTAACAGGGAGTGCTCGGGAAAAGGCGGGGGAAGTGAGATCATGGTCCAGGGAACCAGCACCGCAAAACGCATTAACATAGAAATGTTTTTTTCGTCAAAAGCATAAAAAAGTGGATAAATTGAGCAAAAAAGCGTAAAATATAAGAGTTAATTTGTTGATTTTCGGACACGAGGAGTTTTTATCATGGGAGACAAAAAACAGGTTGAGCAGATCACATCTATGGAGGTTGATTTTGCCCAGTGGTACACGGATGTTGTCAAAAAAGCGGATCTTATCGACTATACGAGCGTAAAGGGCTGTATGGTGTTCAAGCCCGCGGGATACGCGATATGGGAACTGATCCAGAAGCAGATGGATGAAAGATTCAAGACTACGGGTGTCGAGAATGTATATCTGCCGATGTTCATTCCCGAGAGCCTTCTCGAGAAGGAAAAAGATCACGTCGAGGGATTTGCTCCGGAGGTTGCATGGGTCACTCACGGAGGACTGCAGCCGCTTCAGGAGAGAATGTGCGTACGTCCCACTTCGGAAACCCTGTTCTGTGATTTTTACAAGAACGAAGTTCATTCTTACAGGGATCTTCCCAAGGTATACAACCAGTGGTGCTCGGTAGTCCGTTGGGAGAAGGAGACAAGACCGTTCCTTCGCTCAAGAGAATTCCTGTGGCAGGAAGGTCATACGATCCACGCCACGTTTGAGGAAGCAGAGGAGCGCACCATTCAGATGCTGAACCTCTATGCCGATTTCTGTGAGAATGTTCTTGCGATCCCGGTAATAAAAGGCCGCAAGACCGATAAAGAGAAGTTTGCCGGAGCCGAGGCGACCTATACGATAGAGGCTCTAATGCATGACGGAAAAGCTCTTCAGTCGGGAACGAGCCATAACTTCGGTGACGGATTTGCAAAAGCATTCGATATACAGTTTACGGATAAGGACAATACATTAAAGCATCCTTTCCAGACATCATGGGGAACGACAACGAGACTGATCGGTGCCATAATAATGGTTCACGGTGACGATAACGGACTCGTTCTTCCTCCGAAGGTTGCGCCCGTACAGACAGTCATCGTACCGATCAGGCAGCAGCAGGAAGGTGTTCTTGAGAAGGCCGAAGAGATCAGAAGTGCGCTTTCGGAAAAAGGATTCAGAGTCAAAGTCGATGATACGGACAAGAGCCCGGGATGGAAGTTTGCCGAAGCCGAGATGCGCGGTATTCCGGTAAGGGTTGAGATAGGTCCCAAGGATATCGAGGCAGGCAAAGCGGTTCTGGCTCGAAGGGATACCGGCGAGAAGACGGAGTGTGCTATCGCGGATCTGGCGGATACGATAGAAAAGCTTCTTGATACGATCCAGAAAGATATGCTCGAGCGCGCAAGAGAGCGCCGCGACTCGCAGACATATACCGCAACAACGAAAGAGGAGTTTGAGAAGATCTTTGCCGAAAAGAGCGGTTTCGTTAAGGCGATGTGGTGCGGAAACCGTGAATGCGAGGACAGCATCAAGGAGAAAATGTCGGTTACAAGCCGCTGCATGCCGTTTGATCAGGAGAAGATCGCAGACACATGCGTATGCTGCGGACAGCCGGCGAAGAAGCTTGTGTACTGGGGAAGAGCGTACTAAAGGCAACAAGGAGGATTAATATGAACGTACTTGTTATCAACTGCGGAAGCAGTTCTCTCAAATATCAGCTGATCGATGCCGACAGCGAGGAGGTTCTTGCAAAGGGCCTGTGCGAACGTATAGGTATCGACGGAGGAATGCATACATATCAGCCGAAAGGCTCCGACAAGATCAAGACGCAGGTAGACATGCCCAACCATACTAAAGCGGTAAGGCTTGTGCTGGATGCTTTGACCGATCCCGAAAACGGTGTGATAGAGAGCCTGTCTCAGATTGACGCGGTAGGTCACAGGATAGTTCACGGAGGAGAGAAGTTCTCGAAGTCCGTGATCATTGACGATGAAGTGTTAAAGGCTATAGAAGAGTGCAACGATCTTGCACCGCTTCACAATCCGGCAAACCTTATCGGAGTCAATTCGTGCAGGGAGCTCATGCCGAACGTTCCGATGGTCGCTGTGTTTGATACGGCGTTTCATCAGACAATGCCTCCGAAGGCATTCCTATACGGCATTCCTTATGAGTACTACAAGAAGTACAAAGTACGCCGTTACGGATTCCACGGAACGAGTCATGAATACGTCGCAAACAGAACGGCGGAATTCCTCGGAAAAAATATTAAGGACATGAAGATCATCGTATGCCATCTCGGAAACGGTGCTTCCGTAAGTGCCGTGAACGGCGGAAAATGTGTCGATACTTCGATGGGACTCACTCCGCTTGAAGGTCTGATAATGGGAACGAGAAGCGGAGACCTTGATCCTGCGATACTTGAATTCATTTCTCAGAAGGAAGATCTTTCGTTCAAGGAAATGCTTACGATACTTAACAAGAAATCAGGTGTGCTCGGATTGTCCGACGGCGTATCAAGTGATTTTCGCGACCTCGGGGAAGCGGCCGGTTCGGGAGACAAGCAGGCTGCGGTTGCTCTCGAGACATATGCGTATCATGTTGCCAAGTACATAGGTGCTTATGTTGCGGCAATGAACGGAGTCGATGCCATCACTTTTACGGCAGGTGTCGGTGAGAACAACATCTTGGCCAGAGAACAGATATGCTCATATCTGACATACCTGGGAACCGAGCTTGATACAAAGAAAAATGAGGTAAGGGGCGAGGAGATCATCATCTCAAAAGACGGATCGAAAGTCCCGATCCTTGTCATACCCACGGATGAAGAGATGTCTATCGCGAGACAGACGGTGGCTCTTGTATGCTGATATCCCTTCCGGAAAAAGTTAAGACCGTGATCGGGAAACTGCAGGATAACGGATTTGAAGCTTATGCCGTCGGAGGATGTGTAAGGGATTCTTATCTCGGGGTTACTCCGAATGACTGGGATATAACGACGAATGCGCTTCCCGAAGAAGTCAAGGCGATCTTCAGAAGGACGGTTGATATAGGGATAGAGCACGGTACCGTAAAAGTCATGCTCGGAAACGAGGGCATGGAGATCACGACTTACCGGATCGACGGAGAGTATGAAGACAGTCGTCATCCGAAGGAAGTTGAGTTTACGACGGATCTGAGGGAAGATCTTCGTCGCCGTGATTTTACGATCAACGCAATGGCATACAGCGAGAAAACGGGTCTCGTGGATCTGTTCGGCGGAGTGGATGATATTAAAGCCGGTATCATCAGAGCGGTCGGAGATCCGAAAGAGAGATTCGGTGAGGACGCTCTCAGGATACTGCGGGCATTGCGATTTTCCGCAAGGTTCGGATACGATATAGAAGAAAACACCAAGAAGGCTATCGCGGATCTTGCTCCGACACTGTCAAACATAAGTGCGGAAAGGATTCGTGAGGAACTTGAAAAACTAATTTGTTCCGACAATCCGGACAGACTTCGATGGGCATATATATTCGGTGTAACGGCCGTGATATTTCCGGAATGGAATGCCATGATGGAATGCAAACAGACTACACCTCATCATTTTACGGATGTAGGGGATCATACCGTTGTGGCAATGGAATACATCGTGAACAATTACCGGGATATTCCGGCATCCGACAGGAGGATACTGAGCATTGCAACGATGCTCCATGATATCGGCAAACCCGTTATGAAGATTACGGGATCGGACGGAGTGGATCATTTCACGGGCCATCCGAAAGAGAGCGAGAAGATGGCGGAGGTCGTTCTTAAGAGATTAAAGTACGACAACGATACGATCAGAAGGGTAAAGAAACTTGTCAGATATCACGATGACAGACCCGAGCTATCCTATCCCGGAGTCAGGAGATTCATAAGGGATGTTCAGAGCGACAACATGGAGAACCTTATCAGGCTCAAGTATGCCGATCTGTATGCTCACGCAAAATATCAATGGGATGACAAGCTTTATCAGGTTGAGACTCTCGAAAAGATGTACCGGAAGATCGCAGAGGATAACGACCCGCTGAGCGTCAGTGATCTTGCGGTTGGAGGAGACGATCTCATGAAAGCGGGTATCGCTCCGGGACCTGCCGTGGGAGAAGCTTTGAACATGCTCCTCGAGTGCGTCCTTGACGACCCTTCGGCGAACACAAAAGAAAAACTTCTCGATGTACTGTCTTCAAAAGGATCACAGTAATGAAGAGTATCGAAAAAGTAGTGATCCCCGTCATCATGATCGTGATCATCACGATGCTCGGGATATACTACATTTCAAAAGAATATGAAAAGCAGCAGGCCCAGAAGCGTGCCGAAGAGATAAAGGAGACCATCGAAGAACAGGCGGCGCAGAACCCCGTGAATCCCGATGAACTTACTTATCAAAGTGCAGCGATGCTCGTCGGGAAGAATGCCGAAGAGGGAAAACTCAAGTTCATTTCCGTGGACAGCGAAAGACTGTTTGAACTTGATTACGACAAGAAGTCATCTTTTCTCGGAAAACACGGTAACTATCTGACACTCGATCAGATACCGCTCGGCGAGATACTGGATGTATCCTACGGAATTCACGACAGAAAACTTCTCGAGATGAAAGTGAGCGATGAGGCTTGGACTTTCACCGACGTTACGAAGTTTGAGATAAACGAGGAAGAAGGAAAAATGGAGATCGCCGGAAGCACTTACAAGCTTCCCAAGATGGCGGTCGTTTCATACAAAGACGAGCTCGCTTCGTTCATGGATGTCACGAATGTGGACACGCTGACGGTAAAAGGCTGGGGGCGCAAAGTATGTTCGGTGATCGTTGACAGGGGTCACGGTTATGTCAGACTTCAGAACGATTCGTATTTTGAAGGCGGATGGATCGAGATCGGTCAAGAGATCATAAAGCCCGTTACCGAGGAAATGCTGATACCGGTTCCGGAGGGCGACTATCATGTCCGCCTGACGAACAGGGGTTATGCCGCGGAAGAAGACGTGACCGTCGAGCGGGATAAAGAAACACTTCTTGATCTGTCAAAAGTGGATATAAAGGAAGTTGCGATAGGACATGTCGAGTTTGCGATAGTTCCGGATTATGCACAGCTTTATATTGACGGACAGATGACCGACTTTGAGGAGAGGGTCTCTCTTGAATACGGCATCCACAGGATCCATGTGGAACTTGCGGGATATAAGAGTGTTGATACCAATATCCGTGTGTCCGATAAATACGCAAATGTAGACATTGCACTTGAATCCGATTCGGAAGACGATACGTCAAAAGATACGACGGCGAAGACGCCTACTCCGACCGTAACGCCGATACCGACCGTGGAGGCGACAACGGCTCCGAGGATAGCGGATTCAAATACAAACAGTACGGAAAATTACATAGCACCGCTTAAAAATGCGGTTCCCACGGATTCGCTCTCATCTTCCAAAACGAATCCGCTTTCCGGAATATCGACTACATCAACGACATCAACAACATCCGACACGGGTACGACAAACACCGAAGTCATAAGCGACACGAGAAAGATGTATGTGGAGTCGCCTGAAGGTGCCGAGGTATTCGTTGACGGAATATACGTGGGTATTGCGCCTATATCATTCATCAAACCCGAAAAGGGTTCGCATGTCGTCACGCTTTCGAGAAACGGATATGTGACCAAGAGTTATACGGTATCCGTACCCGGTGATGACAGAGATGTTACGTTATCGTTCTCGGATCTTGTTTCCGAACAGGAATAGGACAGTAAATGAAAAACTACTTGAAAAGACGTGATAACCGAATAACACTTGTGTTTTTCCTGATCACGATGATCGTGGCCATAAGTCCGCTCATATCGAGATACTGCATTAACGGTCATGATCTGGAATATCATCTTCTCAGGATCGAGAGCCTCAAGGAAGGGATCCTTATCGGACGTCCGTTCCTGAAGGTCAATACGCTCTTCTTCGGAGGCGCAGGCTATGCCAGTTCCCTTTTCTATTCGGATCTGTTCATGCATATCCCGGCGCTTCTTCGCGTGTGTCATTTCGGAATAGGAACAAGCTTCCACCTGTACACAGCACTTATATTCGCACTTTGTTATGTCTCAACATTTTACTGTGTATGGAAGATGAGCCTGTCAAAGTTTGCCGGAACGGTGGCTGCGATGCTTGTCACGCTTTGTCCTTATCATATGGACGACATGCTCGTCAGAACCGCCTGCGGCGAAAATGCGGCCTTCATCTTTCTGCCTTTGACGATATACGGGGTGTTCAATGTGCTCTATGAGGAGATGGACAAGCCCTGGGTTTTCGGACTCGGAATGGCGGGTCTGATACTGACACATCCGGCCACATGCATACTCATGACATGCGTATGTGCGGTTGCTTTTCTTATCCATATAAAAACTCTGATCAATGCTCCGAAGGTATTCGTCAAGCTGTGTGTCGTATCTCTTCTGGCGATCCTCGTCACGGCATACCAATGGCTTCCGATGCTGGAGCAGTTTGCTCATTCCGAATTCTATGTGGCAAATAACTGGACCGATCTTCTTGATTCCTCGGTCGGATTTTATGAGATGGCTTCGAAGACATTTCCGTGTGTCGGAGCGGTTCTCTTTGTTCTTATCATTCCCAGATTCTTTATGTCGCGTCTGGATTATCCGATACTTAAGTTCATCGACCTGTGCATAATCGCGGCACTGATCTTTTCCGTTGGGGCCACGAACATAATGCCGTGGGAGAAAGTTGCAAGATTCTTCGGATTCCTTCAGTTCCCGTGGAGACTGTTTATAATGTCGTCCGTACTGTTATCGATAGCGGACGCGGTGATCATCAGACTGTTTCTCGACAGGATAGGGGAGGATCACAGGAGGATAGCATTTGATATAGTTCTCATACTGATCGCGGCTGTGATGATGAAAGGTGCGATCGATCATCAGAACGAGAATTCGATGGGATACTATGATTACAGTGACGATTATTACAGTTTCAAACCTTATACCGCAGGCGTCATAGCGGGTGAATGGCTTCCGGCTGCCGTTACCGATGCCTCATCGCTTGTCGAACAAAGCGACAGGATGGTCTATGATGACGGTTCGGCGTGCGCATTCACAAGAAAGCGCGCAAAGGTCATTTCGGATATTGAAAGCGGTCATGAATATGTTGATGTACCGTTCATCTATTACAAAGGGTACAGTGCCGTCATCGTCGATGATGCCGGAAACAAGACCAAACTTGAGGTTACGGGTGACGGTGAGAACGGAATGTGCAGAGTGATGCTTGAGGGCGCAAAGGGAGAACTGACCGTAAGCTATACCGGTACCATCCTCCAGAAGGTATCACTTATAGTTTCTCACCTGTTTATTCTTCTGATATTTGATCTTCTGTATCTGAAGAACAAATACAAGAAAAAGCTCCGGATGAGAGCAGCCGCTGCGGGAGCAAATCTCGGCAAAGTTGCCGCCATCCTCGTGTTCGCGCTTGCTTCGGTATCGCTTAGCGCATGTAATGTGGCAACCGTACAAAGCGGCGGATACTATGATCCCGATGAGATGATCGATTATCTGAAAGATATTAACGGTGACAATACCGAAGAGACCGACGGTATATCGGAAGAAGATCTTGTCAGGATCAATTACAGTCACAAAGGCTACGACAAAGACGGAAAAAGCTATGCGGTCAGTATAGACGAGTCCACGGGGGAACAGGTGATATCGGTTATAAAGCCGGATGAAAACGGTCTGTATCCCGATGGCGAAAATCATGTCGAAAGCAGACTGTACGACAGCCTTTTTGATGAAGAAGCAAAAAGTGTTCTCGAGAAATATCGGACCGACAGTCTTAAAGGACGCATCATGCATGAAACGGATGCGCTTCTGTGTCTGGAGGTTTTTCCGGAAGAGTCAAAGAATAAAAAGCTGGATGAGCTGGCAACTACTCTTGCCGAAGATATATTCGGAATCCCCACATCGAAGGCGGAAACCGTTCTTGATAAGTACGATATAGCTGCGGTTCTTGCAAAGGCCGCTTACGTTCTCGATAAATGGGAGAGAGCGGAAGATGCGGGAAAGCTTGCGGAGCAGTATTTCAAAGATGCGGAAAGTGTTGACGATCCCGATGCGGAGCCCGTGGCGGCGCGCCTGTGGGCGGCAGCCGAGCTGTACAGACTGACGGGTCAGAAGACATACAGATCGGTAGTGGATGCGATCGCGATGGATGTTGTACCGGAAGGTTTTTCTTATGAAGAACCCGGTTTCTTCGGATTGTTTGCATACCTCATGTCTCCACACGCAACGAATTACAACGTTTGCACAAACATGATGAGCATCGTGTTCTCTGAAGCCAACGAACTTATCAGGGAACCGATCGAAAAGGAATTCCTTGATACGAGAGTGGATTCCTCGACCGCGAAGCGTGATGAGAAGACAGCAGTCAGAATGATGGATGAGATATTCCTTGTGACTATGACCAACTATGTGAGCGTAAGTGTCGAATACAAAGAATTTGTTCAGAACAGACTGAATTATATATACGGAGCCAATCTGTCGGGGATCGATTTTACGGAGGATGACAATGCCCTCTCCGATTCGCCGAGGCTGTTTGTTCTGATCGGATTGTAACAACAGGAGGATCATATGAAGATAGTTGTTTTGGCCGGAGGACTCAGTACAGAAAGAGATGTGTCGCTCGTGACCGGCCGCTGTGTATATAAGGCACTGAAAGATAACGGACACAGAGTCATTCTGATGGACGTGTTCCTCGGATACGAGGGAGACACAAAAGACATATTCGAAGCGGATATAGACTGGGCCGCAACAGTCGCGCCGATATCGGAAGAGGCCCCCGATCTCGAAGCCGTAAAGGCACTGAGAAAAGACGATAAAAAAGTGTTCTTCGGACCGAACGTTATACCCGTATGTCAGGAAGCAGATATTGTGTTCATGGCTCTTCACGGGGATTGCGGAGAGAACGGAAAGATACAGGCTGCATTCGATCTTCTCGGTATCAGATATACGGGAACAGATCCGTTTTCGGCATCTCTTGCGATGGATAAAGCGATCGCTAAGCAGCTCTTTATGATGTACGGCGTCAGGACCCCGGAAAGCTACATGTTAAAGAGCGTTGATGATGACCACGTACCGGAATTCCCCTGCGTTGTTAAGATATGTAACGGAGGATCGTCGGTCGGCGTATACATTGTAAATAATGAGACGGAATATCAGAGTGCCGTAAAAGATGCGTTCCGCTATGAATCAAAAGTCATGGTGGAAAAATACATCAAAGGCCGTGAATTCACATGCTGTGTTATAGAGGGACGAGCTCTTCCGATAGTGGAGATAGAGCCCATAAACGGTTTCTATGATTACAGGAACAAATATCAGGCAGGTTCAACGATCGAGACATGTCCCGCAAAGCTTAACGATGTTACCACGGCAAGGATACAGGAAGAGGCGGTCAAAGCATTCAAGGCACTCGGGATAAAGACATATGCGAGAATGGATTTTATCATGAATGACAGTAAGGAAGTATACTGTCTTGAAGCAAACACTCTTCCCGGAATGACTCCGACGAGTCTGATCCCGCAGGAAGCAGCTGCGATCGGAGTGTCATACAACGACCTTTGTGAATGGATCATTGAGATCTCAATGAAGAAACGGACAGACCATGCGTAATATGAACATCTGGGCGATAGCCGAGGCTATCGGAGGTAAACTTGAAAATGCCGCCAAATGCGACATGACCAAAGAGGCAACCAGTGTCGTGATCGATTCAAGACTGATCGAAGAAGGCGGGATATTTGTTGCCATAAAGGGAGAGAGAGTGGACGGACACTCTTTTATCCAGCAGGTATTTGAAGAAGGCGCACTTGCGGTTATCTGTGAGAAGATACCGCCCAAAGTCAAGGGACCGTGCATCGTTGTTGAAGACAGTCTTGCGGCAATAAGAAGACTGGCCGAATATTATATGGACCAGCTGTCGCTGAAAGTCGTTGGAATAGTCGGAAGTGTCGGAAAGACAAGCACGAAAGAACTTGTAGCATCGGTTCTTGCATCGCATTACGAGGTGCTTCGTACAGAGGGTAATCTGAACAACGAGATAGGTGTTCCTCTCACCGTGTTTAAGATAAGGGATGCACATGAGATCGCGGTAATTGAAATGGGCATAAGCGATTTCGGAGAGATGGACAGACTCGGTGCGATCGTGAAGCCTGATATCGTGGTGTTCACAAATATCGGACCGTGTCATCTGGAAAATCTTAATGATCTTGAAGGTGTTCTTCGAGCCAAGACCGAGGTTATCCCTCATATGAATCCGTCGGGAACACTTGTCCTCAACGGTCAGGATGAGATGCTCGGCAGGATAAGCATCAATACTTCCGGAAGCCGTAAGATAATCAGATACGGAAAAGAATCAAAAAGAGACGATGTCTATGCATCGAGTATAGAGAATCTCGGACTCGAGGGCTCAAAGTTTATTGCCAATTTTCCGGACGGAAGTCACTATGAGATGACGGTTCCTTTGCCCGGATATCATATGGTGGACAATGCCGTTGCGGCTGCCGCCGTCGGATTCTTACTCGGACTAAACCTTGAAGAGATAAGAAGAGGAATGATGTCCGTTGAACAGCTTACGGGAAGAGGGAATATCATCCATACCGAGAAGTATACGATAGTGGATGACTGCTACAATGCCAATCCCAAGTCAATGTTTGCGGCGATCGATACTCTCGGATATGCGCTCGGAAGAAAGGTGGCGATCCTCGGTGACATGTTCGAACTCGGAGAGGAATCCGAAAAACTTCACGGCGAGGTGGGCGACTATGCAGCCGGACACGGAGTGGATTCTCTCATATTTGTAGGTTCCGCAGCCAAGTACATGTATGAGCGCGCAAGGTTGCATGAGGGAGTGGAGATAAGGTATTATCCCAACAGGGAACTTCTTATAGCGGCACTGTCAGACGAAACAAAAGAGATCATCAAACCCGAAGACACCATCTTGGTAAAGGCGTCTCACGGAATGGGTTTTTCCGAAGTAGTTGAATATCTGAGAAACAGAGAATAAAGGAGAAGATTATGGCATTTAGGATCATTACGGATACCGGAGCAAACATCACGGATAAGGTCAGAAACCATTACGGGATCGAAGTCGTTCATCTCACACTTATCATGGACGGTGAGGAGATGCAGTTTACGAGCACGGAAGGGTTTGATTACGACGGATATTACGAGAAGCTCAAAAACGGAATGAAGGCTTCGACGTCCCAGGTAAACCCCGCACAGTTTACCGAATGCTTCGAACCTATTCTGGAAAAGGGAGAAGACATTTTGTATATAGGTCTGTCAGGCGGAGTCACCGGCTCGATCAATTCCGCAAAGATTGCCGCCGCGGATCTTCTGGATGATTTTCCTGACAGGCAGATTAAGATAGTCGATTCTCTCGGCGCATCGCTCGGGGAGGGAATCCTTGTTGTCGAGGCGGCGGAATGCAGGGATAAAGGCATGAGCCTTGACGAGACTGCCGATCATATTGATTTTCAAAAGTACTGCATGTATCAGGTGTTCGTGGTCGACGACCTCAAGCATCTCAAGAGAACGGGCCGTATAAGCGGCGCTCTCGCATCTCTCGGAACAATGATGGATATCAAACCGATCCTCAAAGGAGATACGGAAGGAAAGATAGTTGTCGAGTGTAAGGCCAGAGGCCGTAAGCAGGCGATAAAGGCACTTGCGGAAAAATACAGGGATCTTGTGGTCGATCCCGAAAACCAGTTGGTCGGTATCTCATATGGGGGAAAACGTGAGGATGCGGTACATCTTGCAAATCTCATTTCCAAGATCGCGCAACCCAAAAAGATATGGATGGTGCCTCATGAACCCGTTACGGGATGTCATGTCGGACCGGGTATGCTGGCGCTGTATTTTAAGGGCGCGGATGACGTAAGGGCATTCTGACGAAGTAAGAAGGGAAAGAAACCGAAAATGCTTAGATTCATCATCTGCCTGATCCTGGTGATATTGGATTTTGTAGTTGCAATACCGATAATCACGATCGGCTTTCTTATAGGACTGTTTTCAAAGAAAGCAAAAGATGCGTATATGAAGATCATGATGCATGTGATCTTTGTGGGTATTGATTTTATCTCGGGAGCGAAGGTAAAATATATAGGTCTTGAGAAGATCCCCACGGACGTTCCGGTACTGTACGTTGCGAATCACGAGAGCTTCTTCGATGTTCTCCTGACTCTTACAAAACTCCCCGGTACCATTTGTTTTGTCGCAAAGAAGGCGTTCGGAAAAGTGCCGATATTTGCTCAGGCACTGTCGCTTTACAATACGCTTTTCATTGACAGGGACAACATCAAGCAGGGACTGCAGACGATCTTAAAAGCGATCGATAACGTGAAGTCGGGAATGAGTGTTTATATCTTTCCGGAAGGAACAAGAAGCCGTGACGGTAAGATGAACGAGTTCAAGGAAGGAAGCATGAAGATCGCAGTCAAGAGCGGATGCCCCATAGTACCGATCGCGATCTCAAATTCGGCGGATGTCTTCGAAAATCACTTTCCTAAGCTTTATCCCGCACCCGTGGTCGTCGAGATACTTGATCCGGTCTATCCAGAACAATTCGATAAGACCGAACAGAAACATCTCGGAAAACTGTGCAAGGACCGCATAGAAGAGACAAGAGACAGAAACCTTAAAGAGTACTGCGGAAAGGATCAGGAAGAATAGACGATCCGTCCGTTTGTTATAGTGTATCTGATCTTTCCCTCGATCGTCTTTCCGAGGAAAGGTGTGTTACATGATCTTGATACGGATGAAGTATACACGGTGGATTCATCCGGTGAGAATATTACTATATCAGCCGGGGCTCCTATCGCAAGAGTCCCCGCATTCAACCCGTAAAGTCTTGCGGGATTAAGGCTCATCAGTTCAAATAGACGGCTCATATCTATGATATCCCTTTTAACCAGCACGGAATATGCCAAAATAAAAGATGTTTCCAGACCGATTATCCCGCTCGGTGCCGATTCGAAGGCAAGTGATTTTTCCTCAAGGGAGTGAGGCGCGTGATCGGTCGCGATCATATCTATGGTACCGTCGGCAAGTCCTTCCCAAATGGCTTCACGATCGGATGCCTTACGAAGCGGAGGATTCATCTTTGCCAGAGTTCCGTATTCGCTAACCGCATTATCGGTCAGAGTAAAGTGATGAGGGGTAGCTTCGGCATGTATGTTCGGGGAGGTCATTTTGGCGCGGCGAACGGCTTCGACTCCCTCCGCGGTACTGATATGCTGTATGTTCAGCTTTACCCCCGTTTTTTTGGCGATCTCAAGATCCCTTTCGATCATCGTTATCTCGGCAAGCCTGTCGGATCCTTTAAGTCCGAGTGAAGCGGCTGCTTCTCCGGAGTTCACTCCGTTCTGTTCGATATATGTGGGATCCTCCTCGTGAAGGGATACGGGAACATTCATATCCGAGATCTCTTCAAATGCCCGCTCAAGTAACTTCTCATCAAGAACGGGTCTCCCGTCATCGGTAAAACCGACGGCGCCCGCTTCGAGGAGTTTTTTGTAATCGCACGGTTCTTTCCCGTTCATTCCCTTCGTGACGGTCGCGCACGTATAGATATGAAGCGGTTCGGCTTTGGCACGCGTCAAAACATCACGCACGATCTTCGGATCATCGATCGCAGGGACGGTGTTTGCCATCATTACAACGGAGGTAAATCCACCCGCAACGGCAGCCATCGAACCCGAGTGA
>JAEEGL011037401.1_pt1 | contig 14009 bp, 17 predicted proteins | sample 9134231 | NCBI WGS metagenome assembly JAEEGL01 (sample SAMN16246548, study PRJNA631951) | gut metagenome | biome: gut microbiome; feature: rumen; material: fiber-attached | host: Bos | place: Iran: Karaj | collected 2018-10
GCCTGGCGGTCATCAAATTCATCGAAGCCATCTAAGAACAGTAAACAGGTAAATTCATCCCTGCCCTAATAAAAAAGTCGGACCAGCCTCACCGCCAGCCCGACTTTTATTTTTTATTTCTTATTTTTTATTTAGGTTGCATCGCAACCGCCTTTACTTTCCTTAATGACCTAATGACATATTGACATCATGACACATCGATCTGCACTTTCCGGTAACGTCCTCTTTCTGTCTGCACAATGAGACCCTGAATCTTCCAGTTCTTCAGCATTTGGCGTACTTGATTACTTGTAACGTTACTACCCTTCACACTGATGCTGTGCTGCAGGGCAGCGTCGAAACCGAAGTCTACATCCAGACGGGCATAGATGGAGTCGTTGCCACCGGGACGCTTGCGGTCGGCCGAACCGGCATACTCGCGGCTGTTGAAGGCCATCTCGATGCGCTCGCGGAAGAAGTACAGCGCACAGTCCAGCAGGTAGTCGGCTATGACATCATACGCCTCCAGCAACTGCGGCGTCTGCTGTTTCTGCAACATCGCCAGCCACGTGTCGGGGTGTGTCTTCAGTTCCTTTTCGGCACCATTGTATCCGTGCTTCTGTATCAGCTGTTCGGCCACCTTGCAGAGCATGATGCAGCACATCATTCTTTGTGCCGTCACGCAGATGCGGAAGCGCTGTCGGGCGCGTACCTTGTCGTCGCTCTTCATCGATTCCACGCGCACCTGCTCCACCCATTCACGACCTTTCTGTTCCAGCTTCGGCAGCACCACCGAACCCTGCATCAGCGGCAGCAGATGGGCCACCTGCTGAATGCGCTCGGCCTGTCGGTCGGTCAGCACGTAGGGCTTATCCTCCAACTTCGAATAGGTGTTGTCCGGCGTGCGCGCTACGGCGATACGGCTCTGGAATCCGTCAGTGTAGTTCGACACGACGCGGTAAAGGGCATCGGGTGTGCCGCACATCAGCACGTTCCACAGCAGGTGTTCAATGTGGACGTTCACTGCCTCAGCCGATCGCGCCTCGCGGTCGTACGGGCTGCCGTCGTAGCTCTGGCGCAGCATCACCGAGAAGTCGTTGATCGACGATTTCCACTTCTGCGCCACCGTGTCGGCCTCCGGCGTGAACGAGAAGGCGTGCTTGCCGTCGGTATTGGCCAGTCGCTCGGCCAGGTTGGCCACCGTGTTGTTCAGCGTCAACAGGCGCACGGGCAACTTCGGCTCCTCGGGCTGCGTCTTCTGGTTCTTCGCCGCACGCTTCTTGGCGCGCCACTCGTCCTCTTGCTGCTGGTACACCTTCTCCAGCGCCCTCAACTCTGAGGTCCACGCAGCCACGATGGGGTCTATCGAACCCTTTCCGCTGGCGAAGTCACCGGCCACGTAGGCTATCAGGTTCAGCGCGTTCTTCACGCCGTGAACGTCCAGTCGGACACCCGTTGCCAGCATACCGATGACCGGCGCGACAGCCACCAGCGCAGGCATCGCCAACTGCGGCCCGACGGCATCTATCGAGTCCCTGACACCCTGCGGCATCCTAGGCAACCGACTGTAGTAGTACCGCTCGTCCTCCTCTATCAGTTGAGAGTTTAGAGTTGAGAGTTGAGAGTCATCGCCGGCGTAATTTTCGCGGCGCAGCTCCTGCAGCACGTCCTTCAGTCGTTTGGGCATCATGGTGCGCCGCTCGGCCAGCGCCGAATCGATGCACTTCATCTTCTGCTCCACGGGGAATCCGTCGTAGCAGGGAATGACGCTGGCCATCAGCTCGCGGTCGAATCCGCAGATATGACGCAAATTCACCGCCAGCTCAAACGTCAGCACATCGCGGTTGTTCTTCTTCGGCTCCTTCCCCTCGTTATACAACTCCCACCATTTCCGAATAATGTCCTCATAGGGAATCCCGTTATATTCTAGTTGAGAGTTGAGAGATGAAAGTTGAGAGTTTGCTGCCGCATTCGTGAGATTCGTGCTATTCGTGTTCGTCTTATTATCCGTGCGATCTGTGAGATCCGTGTGACCTAGACTTTCCCACGGCCTGTAGTGCTTGTTCGCTTTCTTCGCCTCGGGCGGCACTTCCTCCTCACCACGCTGTTCGCGCTCCTTCAGCAGCTGGTACTCCGCCTCGCTCTCCGCTACCGTCAGCGGCTCCTCGAAGATGGCATCGTCCAGATAAAACAGGTTGTCGTCGGTGGCCGGACCGGTGAACATCACACGAGCCAAACCGCGTGCATTGGTATCGTACTCCGTGTGCGTGGCCATCGATAGTGCATACTGACACTCGCGGATGGTTCTGCCCGGCTGTCGGCGACACACCGCATGCAGTCCCCAGCGGGCCGATCCCGACAGTTCCAGCAGTCCTATCTCGTCCTTCTTCTTCAGCAGCTCGTCCCTGATGATGGCCTGTTCCTCAGCATTGCCGCAGTCAATGTCGTGGGCGAATGTCGACGACGGATGGCGGCAGCCCTTCACCACCCCGTCGGGCAACAGGTCGTTGTAGTTGAACTGCACCTGCAGGGCCTTCGCCTTCTCGTCGCCACCACGCGCATCGTAGAAGTTCTTGGCGTTCTCGGCTGCATTCCTCAGCGCCACATAGTCCTTGCGGGTGGTAACGGGGCGAGCCTCCTTGTGCCCGTCCCCGTTGATGAATACCAGATTTACCATCCTTGCTCCTCCAGATATGCCACCAGCCGCATCACGTCCTCCATCAGCAGCACCCTCAGCTGGTCGCGCTGGCCGTTGGGTAAACCGAAGTTGACGCGGTCTATACCGTCCTGTCCGAACGACAGCGAGATATGTTCACCCTTGAATTCCGGTTTCTTGCGGATGCGCTTGCGCTGCACGAAGTCGAAGGTGCCGTTCGACAGCATCTGCGCCCGACCGTTGGCCACAAAGGGCGTTACCATTCCTACTCGCGGATTCTCAGGCATTATCTGCACATACCGCATACCATCTTCCATCTGGCTCACTGCCACCTCAGCCTGCAGCGTCACCGTCTTTTGCTTCTTACTACTCATTCTTCTTTCTCATACTCGAAAATTTTTAATTGTTTTTTGTTAACATGTAATTATCATCTAATTGCCCATGTAATTTCCCATATAATTAATGAAAAATTCTTTGACCTAAAGGTGCAAAGTGTGGCGTTGCATTCGTGTTCAATTCGTGGTAATTCGTGTTTATTCAAAGAATCTGCGGCTCTCCCATTCGCGTCGGCGCTCCAGACCTTTCAGGCGCTTTCCGTCGGCATACACCCACTTCTTGAACTCCTTCTTGATCTGCTGCATCGAACCCCCATCGCGGATCGTTTTCAGCAGCGTCGACTCCTTCAGCCGCTCGATGCCCACGTTAAAGGCAAACGACACCAGCGCGTCCAGCTGGCCCTCGGTGCGGGCTACATCCAGCTCGCGAACCTCCCGTTCGGTCTCGTCGACATCCATCTGCAGCAGTTCCTTTGCCCAGAACGGCGAAATCTTGTCACCCATACGCACACCTTTCGTGTGACCGTACCCGATGGTCGGCACCCCTGCAGCGTCCTCATACGCCTCCAGCCGGCAACCTTCCATCTCCATCAATTTCTTCAATAAAATTTCAGTTGTTTTCATAATATTCTTTTTTTCTTTAACATGTAATTATCATATAATTGCCCATATAATTTTCATATAATTTTAATTCATGATAATTCTTTGACCTAAAGGTGCAAAGTGTGGTGTTGCATTCGTGGTCAATTCGTGGTAATTCGTGTTCAGTTAAAACTCCTCAAACCTGCTTCCGTTTTCTTCCTCATACTCGGCACGTATCTGCTCTATCGTCTTCGGCGTGATGCGAAACCCTCGCATGATATCCATCCGTTCCTCGCTCCTCACCTGCAACAGATAGAGCTGATACGACCGCTTGACAACTCGTCCGAAACTCATACTATCATATACAGCTGGTGAATGGTGACACTCACAAACGAGCCCTTCTTGCCGTCCTTCTCGTACTTTGCCGTCCGGATGTTGAAGCGCACCCTATACTGGTGACCTTCCTGCATCGGAATCTTCACCGCCGGATTGTCCGAATCAATCTGCGCCGTCAGACTCTCCGACGTCTCACCGTGAATGGTGTCAATACCATCCGTCATTGTCAACTCGCGATAGGCCAGCATCTTCACGCTACCGTCCTGACGCTTAATCTCACGCTGTTTTCTCTCGCTGACAGCCAACAGCACCAATGTTTTCTCCATAATACTTTTCCTTTTTCGAAATTGTAAAACAATTATTTTTATTTTATATTTTTTATTTAGCAAAGCGCTATTTCTTCCTGCAACCAACCGTAGCAACACTTCAACGCCTCGTCGGCTGTCCGACAGCCCGTCTCCCGTTGTCGCCCGTCTTCCAGAAAGTCCAGCAGATTAGCCGCCATATCCATCTGCACACCCTTGCTGAAGGGCAACAGCATCTGCATCAGCAGCTCATACATCGGTTCCGAGACCCACATCCTTATCTCTTCCATCACGTCGTCAATGTCGTTGTCGACATCAAACTGATAGTCTGGAGTCTCGAACACTATTTTTCCTTTCTCCAGCAGCGTGCCATACATGGCGGTGCCCTGAATCCAACTGGGATCGTAATACATCATATTTTCTCTTTCTGCAATTCCTTCAATGCCTTTTGCAGCTCGGTGCACTGCTTCTTCAGCTCCACCACTTCGGCCTGCAGTTTTTTGACGATACTGCCGTCCTTCGTTGCTTCCATCAGGTTACGGATCTGTTCCGTCGTCATCGAGCCCTTACGCCCCTGACCGATGTGAATGCAGATGCCCTCCACCATCGTCTGCTCGTTGAAGTACATATACCCCTCACCCTCTACGTCCAACAGATAGCCGTTGTTCACTGTCTTTAGCGTGACTTTCGTCAACACCGTCTTTTCTTTATTTACCTTCTTCATACTCATTTCAAATCTTTATATGAATAACTATGTACGCATACACGTACGTTAACTAACTCTTTTTCTTTAAACCCAGCGATCTTCACAGAGGGCTGGGGCTTGGCAGTCCGCTGACCGCCCAACTCGAATTAACAAAGTAACAAGTCAAACAAACAAACAAAAACAATGCAAACAAACTATGCAAAAACACACGAGAGTATATTCGATTGTAACAACAATGTCAAACAGCACCGTCGTTCGGACGTTTTGTCCTTTCGACAGTGCAAAGGTATGCATAAAAAAAAAGACGGGGTGCCGTATCCGTCACTCCGTCAAATATCCGTCAAAAATCCGTCAGTTGGCTCCCCTTTCCGTCATTCTGCCGTCAAAATCTCATTAAGCAGAACACTCCAAAACTTCTCGCATAAGTCATCAAACGGATTGCTCTCCATATCATAATATGCTTGCTTCCTGTCCTCGAAACTGATTTTTCTCCCCACATTACTCATCGTATTATTTGCTATTCTAAGATCTTTGTCCCAATCAGAAGGGGTACAATTTTCCGCAAAGACTTTAAAATCTTTTTGACTCATTACAATCAAGCGATCTTTTATAACCAGATAAATACCTATCCAGCAAGTCTTATTGTTAAATAAAGATTCATCATTCAGTATCAGCAATACCAGACTTCTCTTAACAACCTCTATCCTCGTCTCAGCATCCATCTTCTTGAACTTTTCTCTCGCAATGTCATCTGGCGATTTCTTTTTTTGCAACAACTGAGGCATATTGTTTGTAGAAGCGGGTGTAGAATATGATGTAGCATATGGTGGCAGAGCGTAGTGTTTTCTTATCTTATTCACTTCCTCTGCCAGGTAGTCTTTCTTATAAAGCAAGGCATGATACAGCAAGGGGCAAAGATAGTGTTCAGCATATGCAATACTACCTGCCAGCTTTGCCATTTCTAATACGCGGTCTTCCTTAATGAGAGTACCGTCGATATTAACAAACATGCTTGTTTCTTCTGTCATACAACAACGTGCTATCGTTCGTCAGGCTCCGACTCTGCTGCCATGCCTATGCTTTCCCAATCATCATCATCCGACAAAAGATATTGAGAAGCATTCGATCGTAATATATGCTCACGCTTTTTCAGCTTATCCGTCAAGCTTTGAAGGAACAGGTTTTGCGTCCAGAACTTCACTTTGCAGTTGTCAATATCAAAGTGGCTCATAAATTCCAGATATTTCTGAACTTGCATCACAATGTTCTCTACCGCTACATCTTCATCTATCAAGCCCACGATGATGCCCAAGTCACCATTTGTCACACAATATGGGACATCATTATGCTCAAAGGTATAATCCAACTCCACCTTCAGCACGCGTTCCCCGTGTCGTGACATTTTAGGATCTTCTATATCAATACCCCAATCCATCAGTTTAGCGTACGATTCAAATATCATAAAGTTTATGTCCTGATAGTGAATGTCGAGATTATACAGCATCAGTTTCTTACAATAATCCATGAAATCAACCCAACTGAGTGTTTCATCTTCCCTAACAACTGTGCTAACCTGATTTAATTCCACATGGTTCCACACAACACCCTCAAAGGGTTTAGGAAGAGATATAGTCCTGGGGTGTTTCAAGTCGGGATGAATCCGATTGTTCACATACGAAACGACAGGGTGACTATGTGTCTCGATAGCATACTCACCTTTCTCTTCTGACAGATCCCTTGTCACTATCAGAGTACCAATCTGAATACCCATCGTCCCATTATATTCTATAATCTGATACGGGTGTTCCAAGGGAACATAACTGGTTTGAATCATAATCCTTATATTTTAGGTCTATTCTTTTTTCTAAAAAGGTGGGGTACTTAGATAAACGACAAGCGCCTCTGGTGCTGCAAACAACCATAACAACAAATCGAATACCACCATACCCACACCATATTTGGTATGAGCTGGTAGCCTTCGTGTTTTGTTAATTCAGTTGTCGTTTCTAAGTTTGCAGCTTTGAGACGCTTCGAAAACTTTCAGGCTCTTTCCCGCGATGTCTATAAATTAGGCGCGAAGATACGAAAAATATCTCACACCACCAAATTATTCAATCTTCTTTATTTGGACGTGAGCGTCCAAAAGCTCCAAATCTCGAGTTTCTTCATAGTTCTATTTCGTTATATTCTATTGATTTCGATGTGAGTTTATAACTTTGGTGGTTGAGCCGTCCTGATCGACCAAGATATTGATACCGGGCTCCATACTTTCCACCTTTTGACCTTTCATATTAAATATACCTTTTTGAAAGGTTTTCTCCACCTCAGGAGCGTTGACAGATGAAGTAGGTAGCTCTTTATAGTGATTGACTGCTCCTTCTGAATTGATAACTATACCATGATAAGCCGTAATGCTCAGCCCACCAGAAAACACCAGAATGGAAAGAGCCGGATAGCTACTGTATGCAATAATTGGGAATGATGCTAAAATCGCATCGCTTTCTAAATCTACCAAGTAAATATTAGAATCGCTTAAGTTTAATACAAATGCACTAAGCCTCCTATCATTCCATGCACTATAGAAAGCCATTTCTTTAGTTTCGTTCCATGATACTTGATAGTCATTGTAATATGTATTACTTCCTCCACCGACAAATCTGAAAGAAATATAATAACCATGATTTGTAGAGAATGTACCTATCTCCCCTTCATATCCACAGACTTTTATTTGATTAAACAACTGGTAGTCCAAACCTGTTTCGGTGCTTATTTCCTGACCAGTAGCATAAGCATATCCAACCCATCTTGGAACCTGCGTAATAGGTAAAGTCACATCTTTAGCCATTGTCGGCAGCGCCATTGCCATGAGCATCATTATGCTCCAAATCTTAATTTTCTTCATAGTTTATCTTGTTTTTAGTTTCTAACTCTATTTTGAGTAATTAGTCCCGTGGTTATCCTTTTACCATCTTCTTTTTTCCTTTAATGAAAATACCCTTTTGCGGTTCACCTGGTATGAGCTTGCCATCCAGACTATAGTATTTTTCATTATTATCGTTATAATATACGGGCGCAGAAACATCAGTAGTCTCTCTCATCCAAGTCACAGTACCCTTGCCACTCATCGTTTCCAAAGTTATGTATGTACCATCATAAGACAGAATCTTATAGCGTTGACAATAATGACCACCATGATATTGAATATGCAGAATGTCACCCTTGGATATAAAATAATCTTGAATACCTCGAATTTCCAAGCGTTCTACATAGCCTGCAAAACTGCCCCATTCATCATAGGTCGAATATTTTGGATTTAAGACATATGCAACCCCTAAGGAATCATCATTCAAAGTATTGTTATCAAGATAGAACTTTACGCTCTCAGGGTCTTGCAGGGAGTACCCACAATTGGGCTTGTAAGGTCTGAACTCTCCATTTGACTCGTATCTCACCCAAATGCCTTCCAAATCAGATTCAGTTATGTCTTGAGCCATCATCGGCAGAGCCATTGTCATGAGCACCATCATGCTCCAAATCTTAATTGTCTTCATAGTCCTATTTCGTTTTTATTATCTAATTCTTTTTTAATCACAGAGTCCCGTGGTCACACACATTCTAAATTCTATCACCATAAGGTAAACTCTTAATATATTCTTCCATGAAAGACCAATCTGGAATATAGCCTTCTGGAGAATATTCACATGTTTCGTCAATTTGGGGCGTACCGTCTCTATTGCAAAGAATAGGTAGAATTAATATCGTATCTTCTACTTTTTCTTTTACAAATGCCCTTCCATAAGAGTATTTATATCTTTCCTTTTCTAAAACACTTAATATAAACAATGCTGTCCACTTATTAAGCCAATCTGCTCTTATAATAACCATATGGTCACCGGCAATAAATCTTTCACTTTGGTAAAAGAATGTAGCAGTTGTATCACCAATACTAATTGCATTCCCTTCTTCTATGTAATCAAGACCTTCGACTGAGGTTCTAAACTCACAACCATTGTTTTCTGCCGTTCTTGTAATATATGGAATAGTTTCACTTGTCTCGTCTGTAACACGATCTAAGTCCTCTTTTGTATAAGCGTGAGCCTTGTATGGTTCTTCTATCAGATTCCCAAATCTGAATTGTTTCCATGTATCCAGTTTGACTTCTGGACTACTATTACCAACATTAACAGTAGTTATTGGCCTATGATGCAGCATGGAAATATAACTATCCATATAAGACCAATCAGGAATAAATCCATCTTCAGAAAAACGTTTTGTTTCATCAATATAAGGCATCCCAGAACTGCTTGTTTTTATTGGCAGACTTATAAAATCGGAAAAATAATTATCCTCAGTAACTTTTCTGCCATAGGCATATTTAAACCTATTCTTTGTCAAAATTGTTTGAAGATACAGGTATATGTTCGTTGAAGCAATGTCTTCTGGTAGTAACAAATATTTAGCAGAGTCGCCTACAACACATCCGTCTGGTTGGAATGACACAAAACCCGATGACCCAGTTCTTGCTACTGTCAAACAGGCCTTTTCTGTATATTTATATTTCTTAGTTTTAACATATTCCAAACTAATCTTACCCAAAATGCCGTTATTACCTTCACCACTTTGGACAGCATTTAAACAGCCTGGATTATTCTCTATTTCTTCTTTGGTTATTCCGGTGCCACTAGTATAATCAAAGATTTTATCCACGACAAAAAGTTTATAGACTTTATTTGATGCCTTCATAGATCTTACCTTCTTTTACCAAATAAGCTAGATAACTATTAATTGTACTCTGAAAATCTTCTTTACAGAGTGTTGTAAAATCAGTTTTCATATAAGCTTCACAAAGCCATTCGTCATCTCCATTAACATGCACCATTGCCGAGAAGCCATCTTCAACTGTTTTGTTTTCAAAAGCAGTTAACCATTTATTCTCTATGGCTTTCCATTTGCTTTTGTTTTCTATGTCAAACTGTTCAACCCTACCTAAGTTTTTTTTCTTTTTAAAACCATCGTCTTTACAGAATCCAAAGAATGTCTTTTTGTTCTCCGTATGTTTTTTTCCTAACGTAAAAAGCATACAACAGGCACAAGCAGACGCACCTGGGTAGAATATTTCATCGGGCAATGTAAAAACAGCTTCAAGAGTGTTTTCTGAAAGCATTGCCTTTTTTTCTTTCGTTATTATTTCTTTGGACCCAATGGCAGCTGAGACTGGAAGCAAGACTGCTAGTTTGGGGTATTTTTTAGTCAAGCCTTTCTTTTCCCTTTGCTTATTCATTTCTTTTACGACATCTGACAAAAAATGGATAAAAACTAATCCCTTTGTTGGATCCTCTTTCTTATCCTTACTCCATCCCACTTTATATTTTTTGGGGATATTTTTAGGTTTTGCATTGTAAGGTGGATTCATAAGTATAATATCGGGTGCAGCTTCTATGATAAAATCCTGAGAATCAAAACAGCTTTTGAAAGTAATGTTAGAATTTCCGTCACCATGAATAAGCATGTTCGTTGTAGAAAGACCATATGCTTTTTCTTCACATTCAATACCGAAAATATGTTCTTTCTTTACTTTCTCTATTAAATCTTCGGCTTCTTTATCTGTAGTATCTTTATAGCAATCTGAAATTGCTTTAACTAATGCCTGTACTAAAAAAGAGCCACTACCACAAGTGGGGTCTAACACGATTGTTGATCTATCCACATCTGTTAGCTTAGCCATAAAGTCCGTAATATGGTCTGGCGTATATGCTTGGTTCTTATCGGCTTTACCGGTATATTTGTTGAAAGCAATAAAAAAGAGATTAAGAATGTCTTGACCTTCAGAACTTTCTACATTAATATATTTGTATATGTTTTTTAAAATAACCAATAATATTTCTTGCCAATCTTTTAATGTTAAATTTCTTACCTTTTGATTTTCTAAAACACTAGATTGTAACAATTTAATTTTTATCTCCTTTTCTTCAGAGCCATCTAGTTTTTGGTTGAGTGTTGATTTTATGTCTCCAATAATCGATTCTGTTGTCATTCGGCCCCAATGCTTTTTTATCTGATTAATAAGTTCTTCATCGATTGCTTTTGCATTAAACCTACCAACTAAATCTTTTATATATAACAAACTTGTACCAACGAATTGACTTCGGTTAGCTTCGTCAATATCTTTCTTATGAAGTAATTCATTAAGATCATATGTATTCTTTAGAACTTTCTCTCTATTATTTTGTTTATTTAAATCAAATAGCTTTGCATAATAAGTTATTTCTTTGATAATAGTTTCATTTTCTAGTTGGTGATCTTTGTCCATGAAACAATTCCAAACCTTAATGTGGTCGTCATCAATGTTTGCTAAGATGCATATTATTTTTGAAGTATTGTTAACGGCCTTTTCTTCCTCAAGATAAGCTGCTAATTGTTTCTCATCATCTTCGACAAAATATTTCTTTGTCTCAATTAATACTACTACATCATCAAATTCAAAACGAATGTCAAGTTTTACATGTTCTGCATGATGACCTAATAATTTTTCTAGTTTTTTTCGTGAACCTGCAGCATTTATGTAATTGTATTCTCCTTCTTCAGTATTTGAAGTTACATACTGTGATCCGATAGTATTTATTATTGCTATTCTTTCCATATCCTATAAAAATCATCTTTATTCTTTCCACCAATTACTTGGATATTTCTTTCCGTCTTTGTCTTCCCATGCTACTGTACCTTGGAATGAGGTACCTGCACAGAAGGAGGCTGCACCTGAAGGTGAACATGACGTCTCTGGTATCTCAATATCCTGGAGCAGTGTACATAACGGATCACCAATCTGACAGAGCTTCTTGTTCTCTATCACTCCCTTGCGAAATGCAGCAATACCTTTAGAACAGCTATTGAAAGTTGCTTTGTTGATGGTACTGCCAGCCTTAATCACATAGCGCTTGCTCTCTCGATAGAATAGCATTGTCGCATTCAGGCCTGACGTAGACATCTTTATTCGGAATTCCATTCCCTGCTCTGCAACTATTGGCTTTTCAGGCTCATCAAAGACCCTGCATCCGTAGAAGCGAGTCAAGAACTGGATATCCTCAAAGAACAACTCCATCTCGTTCTGCTTGTCTGCTGAAAGGTGTGGCTCGTTGATATCCTTCGAGTTCTCTATGATATAGTTACCGGCTTCTTTGGCTGCTTTCCAACCAAGATACTCCAGATAGAGTGCTTCGCTTGGGAAGATTTCGTCAGACTTCGACACAAACACCAAAGCTGTATCCCAGAAGTCTTTTTTCTGCTTATGGTCATTCACACGATTGGTGAAGTCGTTAGTTTGTCCGATATAAGCCATTGGTTTCATATTCTTGTCGCGACCTAGCAATATGTAAAAACCATACTGCGTCAGATGTGGCTGTTTCTTTGCAACCTCTGCAACCTTGTCACGTGGGAGCACAAAACATTCACACGACTTGGTGCTGCCCATATCGATGATACGTGCACCTTCCAATGTTTTGTCCAATAACTTCGTATAAACAGTTAATATTGCCATATATCTTGTTTTTACTTTTATCTTTTAAAACCTCGCGGCCCGTCGCAGGAGGCGAGGGATTCGCAAAAAATATTTTAACTAACATTATTGCGGTGCCCTACACGTAGGGCTTTGCAGTGATAATGAAAAACCTATTCTAATTCAAATTCCCATTCTGCCTCTTCTCCAGTTCAGCGTTGAATTCGCTCATATCGATGCTGGTTAATGAAGCAGTCAGGAAGTTCTGGAAGTCCTCTTCCACCACCTCGTCGGCATTCTGTTTGTCGTACACCTTCTGCGTCAGTTGAATGTATGCTGCCGATATTCGGGCCAGCAGCGAGATAACCACTGATGGGTGTAGCTTATAGCGGCCTATGATGCCGTTCAGAGCCTGGCGCAGATCCTCTGCAGCTTCGCCTTCTTCTTTGACATGCTTTGCCAAATCCTTCAGAAGGGGAGAAAGTATTACTTCGTCCATATTTATATCGTTTTCTATTGACCTTTTGTCGAGCCTGCTTTTGCTCGGAATAACTGGAACAAGTTCCGTTCTTCTCTCGCTTACTCGCAGCCTTCATTTTAAAACCTCGCGGCCTTCGCAGGTGGCGAGGGTAATTATTATAAACAATTTGTTTTTTACAGCAGCGGTGTCCTACACGTAGGACGATGCCGTATAGTGTTAATTATTGTCGTTATCGTTAATAATTTATATGCGTTTCGCCTTTCCATACGGTGTCGATGGTGACGGTTATACCAAGTCCGCCACGTGCAGTGCTGTCGTTTTGCTGGGCAGCGCGGGTGAGGGCATCGTCATCAGAAGAAATCTCCTTCTCGCACGAAAAGCACAAGAAGGAGACAACAACAATGACAAATAGTGGAAATTTATTAAGGCGTAACTTACTGATATTCAGCGATTTACCCCCCTATAAGATTTTGAGAGGGTGCTCCGAAGGGCTTGGATGTGTATGCGGTCTGTTTCATTGTTTTTAGCTTTGTAATCTGCAATATTGCTGCAAAGATACGAATAAGTGAGCAAAAAGCCAAATTTTATTTGGACTTTTTAATCTGTTTATCCTAATCTGTCTATCTTTGCTACAAGTATCATTAATAAATACAGAATGTGTCAATAGGTCATTAGGTCATTAGGTCATTAAGAAGTTGGATTGTGCGATTTTTAGGCACTATATAATAATAAAATATATTTTATTATTATATAGTGAGCATTTTTGCGCTCCCCGGAAGCGCAAATGACATATTGACCTATTGACATATTGACCTATTTCTATTGTATTTTGCAATTAAACACTTTTTAACTAAAAGTTCAGAGAAAAACAGCATTCTATATGCTGAAAAATTCGTACCTTTGCAGTGTCGAAAGAAAGATGGGAAAATGGGCGCCAGGGCAGCGGGAATTTGGTTTCAGGCCTGCCAGAATTTGCTACCTGCCCAGAGCGTAAAAAATTCCGTCCGGAAGTCGACAAAGTGAGTTAATCAACCATAAACCTAACAGTTATCAAAATTATTAACATTTTCGATTTAAGAGGAGAAAAAGAATTATGGCAATGAAAGTGAAAGCAGTTGAGAAGAAGCTGAAGTTTAC
>JAEEGL011903454.1_pt1 | contig 14009 bp, 11 predicted proteins | sample 9134231 | NCBI WGS metagenome assembly JAEEGL01 (sample SAMN16246548, study PRJNA631951) | gut metagenome | biome: gut microbiome; feature: rumen; material: fiber-attached | host: Bos | place: Iran: Karaj | collected 2018-10
AATTAACAAAGCAATTAAAGACACTCAAGGCTTTAAAGACACCGACACACAAGAATGGCACAAGAATCCATTCATTATGTCTCAACTAGATAAGCTCTTCTCTTGGGAACTTTACTACGAACTTTCAATTAATGGTGGTTCAGCAAGCGTAAACTACTATCCAGTTACCGCTTCTGACAATTAAAAATAAGGAGGGCGCAAATATGAAAAAACTAGTCACACTCCTTACAACTGGTGTTGCAATTGTCGCTCTTTCCGCTTGCGGAAAGAAAGGTAACGACTTACTTCCAGAAGGAAAATACGATGAATTTGACTTCAAGGGAGAAGGGTATATCGATAGAGACTATATTGCTTTAAAGCACCTCTTGGTTAACTTAAGCGTTGGGGATGAACAACAACTTGATATTGAGTCATTCCCAACTCAATACGCCCTAAATTCATTAGAATTTGTTTCAAGTGATCCTTCAATTGCAACCGTTGACGCAGAAGGTAAAGTCACAGCTGTTAAAAAAGGATATTGCGATATCGCGGTTAAAGCTAAAGATGGTTCCTTCTCTAATAATATTAGAGTTGTTGTATCTTCTAAATCTAGTGCTTCCGGTAGCGCAAGTGTTATTAACGAAATTAAAAACAAATATAATGACCCATCATACAAATCTCCAACAAAGGTTATTCGTTATGAATATTCAGTTGAAGAATATGCATGTGAAGGCGTTAGAGACCATGCTACGGAATCTTACGAAGTTATGGGTTATGACATGGAAACAGGTTATTTCTTTGTTGAAGGTCCAAGCGTATACTTCAAGACTCCTCATGGTGAACCAGAAGTTAAAGATGGAAAATGGATTTTCTATCCAATTAACCAAGGTATTAAAACAAGATTAGTTCACGAAACTCCAACTTCAAAAGCATTCTATGACATCAATACTGCTGCATATGATTCTTATGATGCAATCATAAGAGATGTTATGAATTTCTTCTTCGTTAGTGGTGAAAAAATTCTTACTAACTTAATGGAAGATATTGATGGAAAAGAAAACTTCAATGATTTCTCAGGTTATTCATCAACTTCATTCTATGCAGTCGATGATAATTCATTATTGCTTAACTACACCGAATCAAATGAAAACCAAGTTGTAAGTGCTGAAGATGAAATCGATTATTACGATATTCCAGCAGATACAGTTTATAGCTATGATTATCATCAAATGTTCCTCAATTCTAATAACAGAACTAGAGGCGTTGATATCGGTATCACATTCTATTATGAACGTGATGGTAAAGATTGGACTCGTACATTTAATCGTAGCCAATTACTTGACGAAGACTTTGAATACGAAAAGATCAATAAGCCAAGTGAAAATGGTTATACAGAAGTCTTCTCTATCTACGATTTATAATCTAAAACTCTAATCTAAATAAGATGTCTCCTTAATTGGAGGCATCTTTTTTAAGTCAAAGATAAGGTTGTATATTATTAACTAGTTATATATAATATAAACGGTGTTTTGCGAAACACCTTAGAAAACCGAGGTTTTTAATAGTCTTATGTTAAAGTATTCAATTAAAAGAATCTTATTGGCTTTTATTACGGCCTTTATTATTCTTACGTTAACATTTTTCTTAATCAAATCACTCCCTCCAACAGGAGTTGTTTCGCCAACCGAATCTGTTAGATATGCTTATTATTTAGACCAAGTCGAACTTGGCTATGTTGTAGATAAAGCTGAACTTCATCCTGAACTTGGAAAACTTTTAGAAAGTTTTAAAGAACTTGATGGAACAATGCATTATTTCTACGTTAAGCCAATTTTTGAACAATATACGACTTGGATTAAAAATATTTTCACTAAATGGGACTGGGGTAGATCAACAGTTATTGAACCAAACTCAAGTGCTATTCATATTATTTTTGAAAGACTTCCAGTTTCATTCTCCGTTAATATTATTTCTGTTTTCTTATCAGTTCCTTTAGGAATTATGTTTGGTATTATCGCAGGTTTAAAGAAAAATACCTGGATTGACCATACAATTTCTACTTTGGTTATGATCTTCATTTCCATCCCATCATTCGTTGTTATTATCTTTTTAGTTTATTTCTTAGCTTTTAAAGGTAATTTACCAACTATGTGGCCAACAAAGGATGCTGATGCATCTACAAGAGCCTTAGCATATGTTATTCCAGTTATGGCCCTTTCATTTGGTTCTATTTGTGGTTATACCCGTTTCGTTAGAGCTGAGCTTTGTGAAGTTATGTCTAGTGAATATCTTTTACTTGCTAGAACAAAAGGTTTAACCAAAAACCAAGCAATTACTCGTCACGCCTTAAGAAATGCCTTTGTTCCAATCTTACCATCTATTTTGGCTGAATTTATTGGTGTTTTTTCAGGCAGTATGATTCTTGAATCAATTTACGATATTCCAGGTATTGGAAATATTTATATTCGTGCCTTAAATCAATCTAACCCAGACTATAACGTCTTACTTGTTGATATGGCTGTTTTTACAATCGTTGGATTACTTGCAGGAATTGTTCTTGACCTTTCCTATGGCTTTATTGATCCACGTATCAGAATGGGAGAAAAGAACGCTTAATTATGGAAAACGATAAGAATAAAGAGTTCACATTTGCCTCCTTACCAGCGGAATGTCAAGATCCAGAAATCACTAAGGATGATTTTAAGCTTGTCCAAAGTGATGAAAAAATCCACGATCAAAAATTTGAAACTAAACCAACCACATTCTTAAAAGACTGCTTAAAGAGATTCCGCAAAAATAAATCTAGTGTTGTTGCAGCATTTATTTTAGGCATCTTACTTGTTATGAGTGTGGTGGTACCAATCTTCTTTAAGACCAGTGATGTCCACGAGACAAAAACATCTCACCCAGAACTTTATTATTTAGAGCCAAAACTATTTAAAGCAGGCACTGGTTTCTGGGATGGAACAAAACAAATGACAAATATCGCAGTCGATACTTCTGATCCAAATAAGGAAAATTGGGGTCCAGACTACGAAAGATACAATAAGAGTGCTGTTTCTAACCTTACAATCGGTGAAGAAACATACACAGACACTCCAAATAAATATGCTCATGGTGGTTATATTCAATTTGGTTACTTTAATATTCCTAGCGATGAAGAATATATTTCATTTGCAACCGATTTAAATATGGCCGAATTTAAGTTTGACCATAACATTACTATTTCTAACTTTGTTACACATGGTATTGATGAGCTTGCCAAGACTGATGAAAAGACTAAAGATTATCCAAGCGGATATGTTGATGCAGATAACGCTTTATACTTCACATTCTCAGAAGGTGTTGAAAATTATGACGTCAAATTAACCGAATTTGCCAAATCTCATAATGAGGCAAGTATTGATGTTAAAGCCGCATTTGATGCTGAAATTACTAGATTAAATGCTGAAGAAGGCTTAAGTTTAACAGAAGAAATTGCTAATCCACGTTTTGAAATTAGAGTTAAAAACACTAAAGACGGGAAAAATGCCTGTACATTAATTAAATCCATCACAATTTCTTCAAGTTCCTCTAACGTTGATGAAAAAAAGACATTTGAAGCCTTCTCATTTAAAGATGGTAATGATGTTTATATTAGAACCGCTAATAGTAGTGGTGTTTGGAAGAACTTCTCAGACTCTAAATATTCTAAAGAAACAAATTATCTTGTAAGAGCAGTCCTTTGTTCATTTACATATGATACATATGAAGCTGTTTTAGGTTCAGTTAACCAAGAATTATTCGCAACTGAACTTCAAACCCTTAAAAATAAAGGCTATTTAAAATACAAAATTGAAAGTAAGAAAAACGAATATGGTGAATATGTAACCGACACCTCAACATTTAAATGTGAAATCTTAGATGAAGAAAAGTGTCCACTTGCTAAACCATTTACTCCAGAAGATGTCATCTTTGATGACTATGGTGAAGTTGACCGTGTTAAATGTGTCGTTTTGAAATATAAACTTGATCCATATAACCTTGATAAGATGCCAACATTCCTTTTAGGAACAGATAAATCAGGTAGAGATATGTTTATTTATGTCTTTGAAGGCTTAAGAACATCCCTCTTACTTGGTATTGTTACATCTGCAATTTGCTTCTTATTTGGTTTACTCTGGGGTTCTATTTCCGGTTACTTCGGTGGAACTGTTGACCTTGCAATGGAAAGATTTACTGATATTCTTTCTGGCGTTCCATGGATTGTTGTTATGACTTTAACAATTATTCATTTAGGTTCAACATTCTTCACATTTGCTTTAGCACTTTGTTTAACTGGATGGATTGGAACTTCCCATATTACTAGAACTCAGTTCTACAGATTTAGAGGTAGAGAATACGTTTTAGCATCACGTACTTTAGGCGCAAGCCACGCTAGACTTATTGCTAAACACATCCTTCCAAATGCTATCGGAACAATTATTACTAGCGCTGTCTTAATGGTCCCATCCATTATCTTTAGCGAAGCTACAATCTCATATTTAGGCTTAGGATTTAAAAACTTAGCCTCCTTGGGTGTTATTCTTTCAGATAACCAAGTTGAATTAACTAACCACCCATACTTATTAATATTCCCAGCGATTATTATCGCTTTACTTATGATTTCGTTTAACTTATTCGGTAACGGCTTAAGGGATGCTGTTAACCCATCTTTGAAAGGAGAAGGTGAATAGTTATGTTAGAACAAACTAATAAAACTCCATTACTAAGTGTTAAAGACCTTAGGATTCATTTCTCCACAGACCATGGTTACGTCCAAGCTGTTAGAGGAGTAAGCTTTGACCTTTACAAGGGTGAAACCCTTTGTATTGTTGGAGAATCAGGTTCAGGTAAATCCGTCACAAATAAGGCAATTATGGGTATTTTAAGCTCAAATGGCCGTATAGTAGAAGGATCTATCATGTATGAAGGTGAAGACTTAACAAAAGTCTCCGAAGATGAATTCCACCGTATTAGAGGTCATAAGATTGGAATGATTTTCCAAGACCCACTTTCTTCGCTTAACCCAATTATGAGAATCGGTCAACAAATTACCGAGGCTATGTTAATTAACGGCTCAAGAACTAAGAAAATGTATAATGACTTAGTTTCTGATGAATTAGTGGCATATAAAAACGCTCAAACCGAACTTAGAACTGGTGTAGCAAAATACTCTGAAAATATTAAGTTCCTTAAGAGCGAGAAGAAAAAACAAATTGCACAAGCAAAGAACCACGTTACAAATGAACTTGAAGGTAGAAAATACTCACTTAAACGTGAATTTGGTTCAATTAAGTTTGCAATTGATGATGAATATAACACCAAGAAGCTTGAAGCAGAAAACCTTGAAGCTGATGAAAGAACTGCTCTTTTGCAAAATGCATCTAACACAAGAAAAGAAAAATTAGAGAACGCAAGAGCAGAACTTGCTAGAAAAACCTTAGAAATTAAGGCTGATAAACCACGCATCGTTGCAGAATCTAAGGAAAAAATCGCTGAAATTACTGAGAAATTTGATAAACAAATTGCTGAACTTAAAGAAGTTGCAAAACAAGAAATTGTTGAATTAAAGGCAAAATATAAACCAATCATCGCTGAAAATAAGGCTATTTTCCAAGCTAAATCAAAAGAAGCAAAAGGTAAAGTTAGAGAATTTAAAGCTGAAAAACGTGCTGAATATCGTGAAGCAAGATCTGCAATGCTTAAGAAAAACTTCTCTAAAGAGAATAAATTCTCTCTTGGTAGACTTTATCGTGAATATAAAGCATGTCACGAACAATATATTGAATCCATTAAAATCACTAAGGCAGAAGCAAAAGCAAGAGCCTTAAAGATTATGGCTGAGGTTGGTATTAAAGACCCAGAAAAGAGATTTAGACAATATCCATTTGAATTCTCTGGTGGTATGAGACAAAGAATTGTTATTGCTATTGCTTTAACTGCAGACCCAGATATTCTTATCTGTGATGAACCAACTACAGCTCTTGACGTTACAATTCAAGCTCAAATCCTTGAACTTATTAATAACCTTAAGAAGGAAAGACAATTATCCTGTATTTTCATTACCCACGACTTAGGCGTTGTTGCAAATATGGCCGATAGAGTCGCTGTTATGTATGCAGGTAAGATAGTTGAATACGGAACCGAAGAAGAAATCTTCTATGATCCAAAGCATCCATATACATGGGCCCTTCTTTCCTCAATCCCTGATGTTGATAGTAACGAAAAACTTGAAGCTATCCCAGGAACTCCTCCAAATATGATTTATCCACCTAAGGGTGATGCATTTGCTTTACGTAGTAAATACGCAATGGAAATTGACTTTAAGAAGGAACCTCCATTCTTTAAAGTTAGTGACACTCACTATGCTGCAACTTGGTTACTTGACCCACGTGCTCCAAAAGTTGAGATGCCAGCCATTGTTAAAACTCGTATTGCTAACTCCTTAAAAGCTAAGAAAGGAGGTAGTAAGAATGCGTAAAGTTACTTATAAACAAGAACTAGTAGACAATAATATTGAAGTATCTGTTCGTCACTTAAAACAATTCTTCAAATTTGGTCACGGTCGTAATTCACTTACCACAAAAGCAGTTCACGATGTCAGTTTTGATATCAAAAAAGGTGAATGTTTTGGTGTTGTTGGAGAATCTGGTTGTGGTAAAACCACAACAGGACGTTCAATGATTCGTCTTTATAACATAACTTCTGGTTCCATTTACTTTGAAGGTTATCGTATCTCTGCAGGTAAGAGATGGAACGAAAAAGAAATTAAATGGTCTAGAATTAAAGGCAATAGAAACATTAAAGATTATGAACTTAGAAGAGATTCTGAACTTTTCTATGCTTCTATTTCAAGTGGCGATGGAGAACGTATCAAAAAGCTTGAAAAAGACCTTGAAAGTGCCTTAGATAATAAAACACTTCTTAAACATAATTTTGATGACACCATGATGGGTGTTAATAGCATTGATGACTACGAAGAAAAGATGCTTCGTAAAAAAGAAGTTAACGCTAAATTCAAAGAAGATAATGCTGAACTTTCTCGTAAAATTGCTGAATTAAAGAATGAAATTAAAGAAGCAAAATCAAAAGTTGAAAGACTTCCTGAAAGCGAAGAATTAAATAAAAAATATGCCGAAATTTCTGCTAAATATGATGAAAAAATAGCGGAAATTCGCGAAAAAATTGCTAAAACTCGTAAAGAGCAAAAAGAAAAGATTAAACAAATTAAGTTTGATAACCGTCATGTTGATAAGAAGCTCATGAGCAAGATGCAAATGATCTTCCAAGATCCAGTCGATTCTCTTGACCCAAGAATGACAGTTGAAGACATCATTCAAGAAGGTCTTCACATTCAAGGACAACATAATAGATTCGCAAACTCAAAGAAAGTTGCTGATGTTTTAACTAAAGTTGGACTTATTCCAGAATTTGCATCTCGTTATCCTCATGAATTCTCTGGCGGACAAAGACAGCGTATTGGTATTGCTCGTGCTTTAGTCATGAATCCAAGCTTCTTAATTTGTGATGAACCTATCAGTGCGCTTGACGTTTCAATTAGAGCCCAAATCATTAACTTATTAAATGATTTAAAGGAAGAAATGGGCTTAACAATTATGTTTATTGCTCACGACTTATCTGTCGTTAAATATTTCTGTGATAGAATCGCGGTTATGTATTTCGGAGAAATGGTGGAACTTGCAACAAGTGAAGAATTATTTAAACATCCACTTCACCCATACGCAAAAGCACTTTTATCCGCAATTCCAAAACCAGATCCACTTACTGAAAAAACTAGACAAAGAATTATCTATGATCCACGTACGGCTCATGATTATTCTAAAGAAAAACCAACTCTTCAAGAAATCGTTCCAGGTCACTTTATCTTAGCGAACTCTGAAGAAATGGAAAAATATCGTGCTGAAATTAAAGAGCTCGATAAGAAAAATATGAAGAAATAACGGACTTTAATGTCCGTTTTTCTATAGAAAAAGGAGAATAAATATGTGGCAAACCCCATTTTATAGGTGTTATCAATTTATAATGAGACTAGCTTCTTATCTTTTAGGTATTAAAGAACCAGAGGTTTTATCTGGAGAAGGCGCTCTTTCTAGGGCTAATGAGATATTAGAGCAAAATGGCTATTCTAGGCCACTTGTTGTGACTGATAACGGAATTCACCAACTTGGACTTTTAAACCCATTATTTGATGTTTTAAGCGCTAAAAACGTTGAATATGCTTACTTTCATGACGTTGTAGCAAACCCAACAATTAAAAATGTAGAAGATGGGCTTAAAATATATTTAGAAAACAAGTGTGATTCAATAATCGCTGTTGGTGGTGGCTCTGCTATGGACGCTGCCAAAATGATAGGAGCTAGAGCTGTTAGACCTAAGAAAACTGTTGAGAAAATGAAAGGTCTTTTAAAGGTTGGAAAGGCGTTGCCTTTCTTCATCGCTGTTCCTACAACAGCAGGCACGGGAAGCGAGACTACCTTAGCGGCCGTTATTGTTAATCAAGAAACACATCATAAATATGCTTGTAATGATCCACATTTAATTCCAGACCTTGCTATTTTAGATCCGACACTTTTAATTGGACTTCCACCTAAAATTACATCTACAACTGGTATGGATGCTTTAACTCACGCAGTTGAGGCATATATTGGTCATTCAAATACCCATAAAACTAAAAATGCTGCTATTTTTGCAGTGAAATTAATTCGTAATAACCTTTACGATAGTTACAAAGATGGCAGTAATTTAATGCATAGACAAAATATGCAAAAAGCAGCCTTTTTAGCAGGTGTTGCGTTCACAAGGGCATACGTTGGTTATGTTCATGCAATTGCCCATAGTTTAGGGGGAAAATATAACGTTCCACATGGATTAGCAAATGCCATAATTTTGCCTTATGTTTTAGAGGCATTTGGTAAAAAAGCACATAAACGACTTGCGGAACTCTGTGATGAACTTTCACTATGTGAAAAAGAAGCAAGTAAAGCCGAAAAAGCTGCTAAATTTATTGCTTGGATTCGCATGATGAATAAGTCGATGGATATTCCTGAAAAATTTGATATTGAATATAAAGAAGAAGACGTAAAAGAAATGATTAAACACGCCTTTAAAGAAGGTAATCCTTTATATCCAGTACCAAAAGAATTTAATAAAAAAGATTTCGAAAAAATATATCGTCTTGTACTTAAATAAAGTGCTTATTAATGTCTTTTTGTAAAAAACCAGTATAATATGTATAATAATTTGTAGGAGACAAACGTTATGAAAAAAAGTATTCTCTTTCCATTATTCGCCGCTCTTTTCTCTATGACAGCGTGTGACTTCATTAGAATTGAAGACAACACTCCAAAAGAAGAACCAGAGCCAGAAATCATTGTTGATCCTGTTGTTATTGATAACTATTACAAAGATATTGATTTAACTAAGACTGGTGGAAGACTTGTTATTGAACTTCAAAAACAAATGTTCGCAAAACACAAAGTTTATATCGGATATGGTCAAATCAATAGCTATTATTCAACCACATCAAATAGAAATTCAACTGAAGCTATCGCAGATGGCTCAAAAGTAAATGAATGGTATTACACTGGTAAACGTAAAGAAGGAACATCAGGTTCTAACCGTGAACACGTTTGGCCATGTGCTAACTCAAGTGGTCTTTGGGTCCACGATAATGAAGGTGGTGGATTCTCTCCTCACTATGTTGATAATTCCTACTATGTAGGTGGCGGAAGTGATCTCTATCATGTCAGACTTTGCGAAGCAAAAGTTAATACTGCTCGTGGTAACTCAAGATTTGTTGATTTTGATGATCCAGAATGGCAAGCATATAAAGATTCCGTATTAGAATATGGTGAACCTGGTGGAGATTATAAGGTAAAACTTTATAACTACGAGACAACATCAAGTGGCGGAATTCAATTCGCAAAACAAACTGAAGTTGATGACCATATGAAAGGTGATGTTGCAAGACTTGTTCTTTATGTTTGGACTCACTATGGTTCAAGAGGCGTAACACCAGAAGGTGGCTATAAGAGTGGTTCAAATACATATAAGTATGAAGATATGGTTGGTGCCTTATCACTTACTCAAGTACTTGGATATGATTCTGAAGAAAGATGCTTAGAAGTATTAAAAGCTTGGAACAAGCTTGATGCACCAAGTAACGTTGAAAAACTCCGTAACGATACAGTTCAAAAGATTCAGGGTAATAGAAACCCATATGTCGACCACCCAGAGCTTGTTGATCAACTTTAATACAAAGTAACAAAATTAATAGGCCTCTAAATGAGGCCTTTCTTAAATATGATAAAAGTCGGATTAATATCTTTAGGTTGTAGCAAAAATCTCGTTGATTCAGAGATGATTTTAGGTGCGCTTGCTAATTCTAAATTTGAAGTAGTAAACACCATCGAAGAAAGTGACGTTATTATTGTCAATACATGTGGTTTTATTGAATCTTCTAAAGAAGAATCAATCGCTAACATTTTAGACGTTGTTAAGTATGGCAAAAAAGTAGTGGTTACAGGTTGTTTAGTAGAAAGATATTTAGATGAACTTAAAGCTTCAATTCCAGAAGTTAATCTTTGGATTCCTTTAAGAGATTACGCTCGCTTTAGTGAACTAATTGAGTCACTATTTGAAAATGAAATCGAAGTTGATGAGCTTAATCCATTTGTCAGAATGCTTTCAACTCCTTCATTTATGGCATATCTTCGTATTTCTGAAGGATGTAATAATTGTTGCGCGTATTGCGCAATCCCGTTAATTAGAGGTCACTTCCGTTCTAGACCTTTTAAAGATGTAGTGGAAGAAGCAAAATTACTCGCGAAAAACGGCATAAAAGAAGTTGTTTTGATTAGCCAAGACACCACAAGATATGGATCTGATTTCAAAGAAAAAACAACTATTTGTGACCTACTTAAAGCCATTCTAGAAATTAAAGAATTTATCTCGATTAGACTACTTTATCTTTACCCTGATGAAATAACGGATGAGTTTATTGATTTAGTGAGAGATAACCCACGAATTGCTCCGTACTTTGACATCCCATTCCAACATTCTTCTGACCCAGTTTTAAGTGCAATGTTAAGACGCGGAACAAGCACTTCTTACCAAGAATTAATTGATAAAATTCGAGCGAAAATTCCTCATGCAATTTTAAGAACAACCTACATTGTAGGTTTTCCAGGAGAAACAGATGATGATTTTGTTAACTTAGTCGCGTTTACTAAAAAGAACAAATTTGATCATATGGGAGCCTTCACTTATTCAAGAGAAGATGGGACAAAAGCATTTGATTATAAGGAGCAAGTTCCAGAAGCTTTAAAGAAAGCTAGACTTGGTAAAATTATGGAAGTTCAAAAGAAGATTTCTTACCAAAATAACAAAGCTAGAATTGGTGAAGTTATGGAAGGAATAGTGGTGGAATATAACCCTACAAATAAGGTTTATGGACTTCGCTCTTATTGGAATGCTCCGGATGATATTGATGGGAAAATATCCTTCGTTTCAACTAAGGAACATAAATTAAGTGATATTGTAAGAGTTAAAATCACTAATGCATATATTTACGATTTATTCGGAGAGGTTATTGAATGAAAAACGAAAAACAAATTAATCAAAATGAAATAAACAACGGAAAGAAGTCTAAACGAATTGGAGCTGCAAAGGAAGAAATGAAAGACTTTGATATTTCGTTAGAAGAGCTTAATTCAATAGAACTACCAGATTTTGAGAATTAACTAACATATTTTTTGATTGAATAAGTAAAGTTTTATATATATAATTATCGCGTTGCCTCCATAGTTAATCGGTATAACGGATCCATGGTAAGGATCAATGCGTAGTTCGACTCTGCGTGGAGGCACCATTTCTAAAAAAACAAAAATTTATTTCTTCTTGTAAAGCATATTTATATGCATTACTATATAGTTGAGCTGAGGGAAACCTCTAGGTTCACATTGAAAGCGGGAGTATTCCCGCATTTTTATTAGAAAAATATAAAGAAACAAAAAGTGTTAACAATCTATTGTGATGAAAGCGGTGATCTTGGCGGTTACGACGAAAAATCACCAGTTTATTGTTTGTCTTTAGTTTTATTATCATCGGAAGATGATGCAACACCTTATTTGAGAGAGTTTCATAGAAGATATCGTTCTAAAAAAGGCGGAGATTCATCTTTTCATGCTGGCCCGATTATAAGAGGCGAAGATATTTATAGAGAGATGACTAGAGGGGAAAGATTAGATTTATTTGATATTGCATTTGACCTTGCTCTTCGCTCTCCTATAACGATTATAGACATTCGAGTGAAGAAGGAAAATGCTGATGTAATCGATAGTCTTTCCAAGCAATTAACCAAATATATTTTTGATAACATAGAATTTTTCAGAGCATTTGATAAGATTCATTTCTACTATGACAATGGTCAAATTCAGTTAAAAACAATGTTAACAACAATTTTTAATGCTTACTTTTTAAATTTTGAAATGATTTTGGCATTACAAAGCGAACATCCATATATGCAAATTGCAGATTTGCTTGCAACTTTGTCTCTGTTAGAGCACAAAACCAAGGAGTCGATTTAAGTACGAGTGAAAATGTGTTCTTTGGCGGTAGAAGAATGCTAAAAAAGACATATTTGGGAATACTTAAAAATAAATTATCTAAGTAACTTATATTGATAGTTGCTTCCATAGTTAATCGGTATAACGGATCCATGGTAAGGATCAATGCGTAGTTCGACTCTGCGTGGAGGCAGACAAAGCTTAATTCATCGAAATTAGGCTTTTTTTTGCGTTTTTTGAAGAGATTGGTAATGTTTTATGGACCGGATTAATTCAATCAATAAAATGAAAGGTACATTATAGTCCATTACAAAGAACAAACTTGGTACATCACGAAGAATACATTGAAGCCGACTGATTGTATGTGAATTATCTTGTGATATGAAAGGATTGAGTGGAGAACAAAAAGAGTTTATATGTCTAAAAGAAAAACGTCATATGTCTGAATACTAACTAAACATTGCCAAAGGTATTAATTCATGTTCAGTAAATGGTTAGTGGTAGTGGCTAACTTAAAACTTAATCATCGTTCAGAAGTAAATCATGAAGTAAAACGTATTAAAAAACTTTATGTACGCTGGCACTTATGAGCACAAAGTGCTTGTCTCTCTCTCTCTCTATGTAAAATTAAATAAACATTTGCAAAGGGAATAAATAATTATGGCTAAAATCGAAAATTTTGAATTTGTTGATAAAAAACCACATTATAAAGCAAGAGTAGATTCTGATTTTAGAATAGATAAAAATGGAACTTTATTTGAAATTTGTACTTATAAGGAAGGTGACAAAAAACATATAGATAAAAAACAAGTAATTGATTTAGATAAGAAAATATCGAAAAAGTTAGTTATAGAATTAATTAAATATTTTAAATTTACTAAAAATGATTTTTTTAAATGATAATTTAATTACAAATTTATGAGAACTATTATTCGTAAAATTTTCAATTTATTAACTCTGCCTTTATTTATTGTTTCTTGTGACAAATCCTCAAACAAAGAGAATCAATCATTTAATTCGAAAATTAATTTTTACACTGTTTATTTTAATACTCATGGTGGAAGTACAATATCTACCCAGCAAGTACAAAATGGTGGAAAAATAACAAAACCAGAAGATCCAATTAGATTAGGATATGAATTCATAAATTGGACTTGTAAAGGAGAAGTGTGGTCTTTTGTTGGTTATTCAGTTACTGAAGATATGACTTTGGATGCGAATTGGGACGTTATCACTTATTCAATCACTTATAATCTTGATGACGGAATAAACAATCCTTCTAATCCGTCAACTTACACAATAGAATCAGAATTTTCTTTTTATTCTCCAATAAAAGCAGGTTATACATTCCTTGGTTGGTACGATAATGAAGATAATAAAATAACATCAATAACTAAAGGTACAATAGGGCCATTAACATTA
>JAEEGL012709004.1_pt1 | contig 14009 bp, 8 predicted proteins | sample 9134231 | NCBI WGS metagenome assembly JAEEGL01 (sample SAMN16246548, study PRJNA631951) | gut metagenome | biome: gut microbiome; feature: rumen; material: fiber-attached | host: Bos | place: Iran: Karaj | collected 2018-10
CCCGTGCCGTCGGCACCGGAGTTATACTTGATACTGTAGGTCTTGACGGACCACTGGGCATAAAGGGTCTTGTCGCCCGTTGTGCCGGTAGTAATCTGCTTTGCACTTTCGGCAAAGTCCGGGTCATAGAACCAGCCGTCAAAGGCAAAGCCTTCCTTTACGGGATCCTGGAGCACGATTGTTGCACTTTCAATCGTGTAAGAGGCGGGATTAGCGCCGTTGTTTGTTCCACCGTCCAGATTGTAGGCAATCGAATATTCTTCGGCTTCCCAATTCGCATACAAAACGTAGTTGCTGTCAATCTCGGTTTCGAAACTAAATGACGTTTCGCATGTCGAATCCATACACCAACCCGAGTACACATATCCCGCATTGGGAGTCGGTGCCGGGGGTTCCGTTATCTTTTCGCCTTTTTCCACATTGACAAAGTCAATCTTGGTCTTGCCATGTCCATTGGCATTGTAGGTAACAGTAAAGGTCTGGGCCTTGGTCCATGCCGCATAGAAAGTCATGTTGCCCGTCGCAACGAGACCATCCAAGTGCAGAGTGTCGGAGGCGGTAATGTCATAATTCGCTTCAAATTCTTTCTGTTCATCGGACCACCCCGTAAAGTAAAGGGTCGTACCGTTTTTCACGTAGGTTGCAGGAACTTCTAAGCCCGTAACCGAAATCATGTCACCCTTGGCTACATTGACCGTCTTTTCGATGGTGCTGCCATCGGCATAGGTTCCAGGTGCTGCGCTGAAGGTTATGGTAAAGATCGGGTACCACACGGCGTAAATAGTCACCGAAGCAGAAACAGAACCCAGGTCGGCATCGGGCTCAGTTGCGTTCTTGTTCAAGGACCAACCCGCAAAGGCGCTATCATTATGAACTGGATTCGTAATTTCTTCGGGCGTAATAGTCTTGCCCTTGAGGATAAGTTTCTTTGTCTTGGCGCCATCAGGGAAAGATCCGCTCTTGGCATCGAAGGTAACCATGACACCGTCGGAACCATAGCCGTTGAGGATAAGGGAACTCTCGCCCACAGACCAAGGAGAATCCTTGGTGCAAGCACCACCATTAGACATTTGACCGCCATTCAAGGCGCAGGCCACGGTTTCGGCATTGACATCTTCGACCCGATGGGTTCCACCAATTGAGGTCCCTCCACCGACTGCATTCTCAAAAATATCATCATAATAAAGATTACTGTATGTAATCTGACCATTGACTTTTCGACCAGCGATAGCCCCAACTTCACTATCTTGCCCATTAACAGAAAGAGTATTTCCTGCGTAAACACAAGAGGACAATTTTGCATCTTTCTTATTCAAAATATCTCCGACAATTCCACCCACATACACTTTTTTGCCGTTGGCATCCACATTAACACTGCTAATACAGTTTGTCACAGTTCCCGCACTTATGCTACCAACAATGCCACCCACTGCCTGACCGGTGCCACTAGTGGTTATTTGCCCCGTTACAGCACAACCGTCAATCAGACTTCCACTCCCATTCATCCAACCCACCACAGCACCAATGGATACTGGGTCATCTTTGTGGTTGTTATAGATAGCACCATCGCCATAACCAAGAATTTCCACATTCTCCAGAATCAGGTTCTGCACCGTACCGCTGAAGTTTCCAATGAATCCAAGATAATGTGCACTTTCCGTGCCAAGTTTTGCGATGAGGTTTTCGGCATTGATGTAAAGATTGGATACAACATGGTTGCCGCCGTCAAACGTTCCCGCGAAAGTTTTCTCTCCGACACCTATGGGTGTCCAGGGCTGGTGTCCCAAATCCAGGTCGGCGGTCAGTTTAGCTTTATAACTAGAATGCCCCTCATTCACCTGTGCGGCAAACCATGCCAGTTTCGCCTCGGTGTCGATGATGTAGTAACCGTTTTCCAGGGTTGCGGCGGTTTTGGTAGTTCCGTTCCAGGCGGCAAAACCCTGACCAATAGCAAGCATCAGGAACAGCAGGAATGTTTCAATCGCGCTTGTTCTACGTTCTTTCATATTCACCCTACAGTTCCAAACACACTCTCTGTTACTTTACAATCACCCTCTTACCGTTATGGTAATAGGTTCCCTGGGTCTTCGGCTCCCCTTTCAGCCGACGGCCCTGCAAATCATACCAGCGGTCCATGCGGAACTCGCCCGTTCTGATGTTCATGACACCCCGTTCCACAACGTTGCCTTGTTCGTCCCGGACCAACACGTTGATTTCGTCGGGCAGTTCTCCTGCAAGGCTAGCACCGACTGCCGACTTGGCGGCTCCTGAATTGCCATTGTACACTAGGTAGGCCCGCATGGGGCGAAGCCAGGCATTCTTGCCCGCCTTGACAAACTTACCGGCCTTGAAATCAGTCCCGTTAATATTGACATCCTTTGCAACAAACCCGTAGGCATAGCCCAGCTCCGGATCTCCTTCGGCAAACTGACGCTTGGCATAGACACCCTTGAACAGCCAGTCACTATTTCCAATCCAAACATCATTAAAGGATGTCTTTTCAAGAGTAACCGAGCCGTTAAAGACAAGCTTTGAGCCTCTCGCAATCATGATATACGGGGTATTGGCCGCAACATTCTTGACAGCGCTTACGTAAATGGAGTCAAATCCATCGGAAATCCGGGTTAGTTCGTAGAAAGTTCCATTCTCCACATTTGATGAATCAATAGAGAAAGGAAGCACGATAGTCGAATACTTGCCTATTTCAAAAGTCCTATCCAACTGCACAGAGGAGACTAAGATATTCTCTGGGATTTCGAGGGTTTCCTGCGAAGAAGCATCGACGACAGCACTTCTGGTAGAGCCCTTTTCGGTAATCGTAACGGCACCGTATTTGCTCACGATTGTGACGTTGTTTCCACCAGCGCCTACAAGTGAACTGGCATTGCCTTCGTAAGAGACACCGGTAAGGGTCACGTCGCCCGTGATGTTACCGCAGATTCCACCGACATTGACGGATCCTTTGCCTTTATTAGTCACATCGATATCGCCACCACTTTCGCTGATAGTCCCGGATGTGGCCGTACCCACAATTCCGCCGGCATCAATGGCATCGCCTCTCTTCCTTCCATTAACAGTCACCGTTCCATCAACCACATGGACATTCTCTACAAAGCCGCCATTTAGCTCACCTACGGCAACCGCAACAGAAACACCACTTGCGGAAAAAAGGTTCCAGTCGGTCAGTTCATAAGTACTTATGTTAGGCTTATCAAAAGAAAGATTTCTCAACACACCGCCATCTAATTTGGCGATAAAGGCAACATTGTTGGTAAAATAAATGTTTTGCGAAATAGTCAAATTTGAAATGGTGTGTCCCTGACCATCAAAAACACCCTTAAATCCGTCCTCACACAAGGGCGAGAAAGATTCTCCCTTCAAATCGATATCACGAGTAATCAGAACTGTATCAGTTTTTGCGCATTTTGTGAGTCTAACCAGATTCCGTGCCGAGCCAATTTCAGTAGTCGTGGCGAAAGCAGAAACTGTCGCCAGTAAAAAAAGAACAAGACTACTAATTTGGGTTTTTGTCATTTTGAGTCCACTATCCCCAAACACCCGATTTGTTAGTTAGATTCCGCCTTTTACTTTATCTTGTATGGAATAATTTATATTATTCTAAATCGGAAGTCAAGACTTTTTTACAAAATACTTACATAAATCTTACAACAAGAACAAAAAAAGTGACAAGTGTCACTTAATAAAACCATAAAAGAAGCCCGCTCAAGGCGGGCATAGCAACGAACGGGGACTAACCCCGTTCATTCGATAATGAGTCCAGAAGCCCCGTTACGATAGGGCAAGCAGTAGCTTAGGCCAGATGATCGTTAGGCGTGGGCGCGAGACCTAATTCTCCATCTGGATAACTTTGACAAAGCGGCTGCAGCTGGTCGGCCAGCTCCACCACGGTCAGTTCCGGAGCGGAATACTCTTTCTTTTCTTTTTCATCCAACATTTAATCACCTCATTTATGGATTATTGATAATCACCGTAATATCCGACGGCAGCTCGCTCGGCTCCATCAAAACCATCGGTCCGTCTACAAAAAGAACTTGCATCTCCGGGATAACATATTCCTTTTTCATGCAAAACCCTACTTTACAATCTCCCTCTTACCATTATGGTAGTAGGTTCCCCGGGTCTTCGGCTCCCCTTTCAGGCGACGGCCCTGCAAATCGTACCAGCAGTCCATGCGGAACTCGCCCGTTCCGGTGTTCAATACACCCCGTTCCACAACGTTGCCCTGTTCATCCTGAACCACAACATTGATTTCGTCGGGCAGTTCTCCTGCTAGGCTTGCACCGACTGCCGACTTGGATGCCCCAGAATTGCCATTGTACACCAGGTAGGCACGCATGGGGCGGAGCCAGGCATTCTTGCCCGCCTTGACAAACTTACCGGCCTCAAAATTAGTCCCGTTAATATTGACATCCTTCGCGACAAATCCGTATGCGTAACCCAATTCCGGGTCTCCTTCAGCAAACTGACGCTTGGCATAGCTGCCCTTGAACACCCAATTGGTAGCGCCTACCGAAACTTCGAGGGCGGTCGACGCTTTCAAAGTTACCGGTCCTTCAAAGGTAATCGGACCGTCTTGGTCTGCAATTACAATATACGGGGTATTCGCGACAACAGCATCTCCGGCAAGATCAAAACTGATTTGCTTGTAATCGTTAGAAATAGAGGAAGGCTTATAGAACTTGGCGTTCCCCACCTTGGAGGCATCTATGTCAAACGGAAGCACGATTGTAGAGCTCTTACCTTTTGTAAAGGAGCGATTGTAGGTCACCGATGTAACCTCAATATCCTCAGGAATAGTGATCGTTTCTTCTGACGCCCCATCAATCACCGCTTCTTTATGACCATCCGCATAAATATAAACCGTCACGGCACCATAGGTTGTTACAATCAGGCCTTCTACCCAATGGGGGTAAAGAGTCAAGTTCGCATTGTCGGTATAGATCGCGCCCAGTTCATAAGCTTTTTCACCGCCGTCGCTAGTGCTCCAACCATCCTGGCCATAGCCATCGCGGGTATACGAGCCGTTTTCGAGTACCACAGGAGTGCCATATAGTTCTGTTACCGGCAACACTTCGCCAGAGCCGTTACTTCCAGCACGATATGTAACCGTATATGTGGAAACCGACCACTTTGCGTATACCGTTTTGTCCCCGCTGGTCCCTTTTGTGATTGAATTGGCCTTGTCCGAAAGATTTTCATCGTAAAACCAGCCTTCAAAAGTAAAGCCATTAGACAAGGTCGGATTTTCAAAGGTAAACGTTTCCGTTTCAACCGTATACTCAAGCAAATTATTGTGAGAACCAGTAGCCCCATTCAAGTCATATGTAATGTGGTATGTCACAAGCTCCCAAGAGGCATACAGGGTTAAATTTTCTTGAATGCCTGAACCAAAATCGAATTCTTCGTCGCAGGGTTCACTGGTTTCGCACCATCGCAGAAAAATATATCCGTTATCTGCGGTTGGATCATCGGGTTTCTGGGTCGGCTGGCCCTTATCAACGTTGACATAGTCAATCAAAGTCGTTCCGTGGCCATTGGGATTAAACGTCACCGTCACAATCTGAGCGGCAGTCCATACGGCATAAATCGTTTTATTTCCGTCAACCGTCTGATCGGCCAAATGAACAGTATCAGGCACAGCATCTGCCGGCAGCAAATCCTTTTGAGTCAAAGCCCAACCCGTAAAGAAGTATTTCTTATTTTCAATCCTTGTTGTATCAGGGACACTAAAACCTTCTTCTGATATTATCCCACCTTCGACAACACGAACTGTTTTTACGGTTTCGCCATCGGGGAAAGTTCCCTGACTAGCATTAAACGTAATGGTATATACAGACTTCCAAACAGCATAAATAGTCGTCGGTCCAGTTACCGTGCCCAAATCACTGGACGGCTCGGAAGCATTTTTAGACGTTGCCCAACCGGCAAAGGCAAAGTCATCCCCACGCGAAGGCGTCGCAATTTCTTCGGCACTAATCGAGGCATTCAATGCCATGGGTTTCGATGTTTTTGCACCAACAGGGAATTCACCACCATTAGCATCAAATGTAATCCTGTATCCATCGGCCCCCTTAAAGGACAATCCAGAAACGCCGACAGACCAATCAGACGATTTAGCATTTTTGCACTCTACTTCATTTACATCCCAGGTTCCGCCATTCAAAACGCAAACGATTTCTTCATTGTTTACGTCCGCAGTCCCTGTTATGTTTCCATTAATCTGCTCTTCTTTTCGACCACAAGCGTTACCAATAACCGAATCATCATAATAGACATTTTCAACATTAACTGTCGAACTTGAGAAAGGTGTACCCACAATGGCTCCGGCTGCGGATTCATAAATCTTCCCATCAATTTCGCCTGAACCTTCTGCATGAACACCTGAACCCGCATAAACGCATGAAGATATAGAAACCGTATTTTTTGTATACCCAACTATTCCGCCAGCATAGGCAACACCACTGGCATTTACGGTCACTTCGCTCACAGAACCCGTTATGGAACCACCTCCAGCATTACCGACTAAGCCGCCAACTGACTGACCAATTCCACTAGTCACAATTTCGCCAGTTGCACGACAATTTTGAACTTTGCCATTAGCCCAACCAACTAAAGTTCCAATAGAAACCGGTTTTGCGTAAGCATTTCCCCCGGTTACATACTTTCCGCCATTTCCCTGGCCAAGAACAATTACATTTTCAAGGGTCAGCCCTTTTAAAGTACCCGTAAAAGCACCTATAAAGCCAACATTTTGGACATATAGCGAGTCTATTTTCTCCAACTCAGAACTGACTATTTTTAGGTTTGAAATGGTATGACCATTCCCGTCAAAAGTTGCAGTGTATTTGCAATATGTAACTTTATTGATTCCCTGCCCACCCGGACCTGCACAAATCGGAGTCCAAAGATGGGAACCCATATCCAGGTCAGCAGTTAATTTGGCGTTTTCCTTGTATTCACTAATGTGATTTTTATTTGATTCATTGGCAAACCAGGCCAGTTTTGCTTCGGTATCGATGATGTAGTAACCGCCTTCCTTTGTCGCAGTTTCCATCGACACGCCGTCCCAAGCGGAAAAACCCTGGCCAACAGCAAGCATCAGGAACAGCAGGAATGTTTCAATCGCGTTTGTTCTACGTTCTTTCATATTCACCCCACAGTTCCAAACACTCTCTTTGTTACTTTACAATAACCCTCTTACCGTTGTGGTAATAGGTTCCCCGAGTTTCGGGCTTGCTGTTCAGCCTGCGGCCCTGCAGGTCATACCAGCGGTCCATGCGAGACTCAGCCGGAACCGGACTCAAGACGCCCCGCTGGGTCACGTTGCCCTGCGGATCCACAACCAGCACCTCAATCTCTTCGGGAGAAGCCATGTTTATGCCATGATTCAAACCGGCTGACTTTGATGCAGAAAAGGACGGATCATAGACCAGGTAGGCGCGCATAGGACGGAGCCAGGCATTCTTGCCGGCCTTGACGAAAGTACCGGCCTCAAAATCAGTCCCGTTAATATTGACATCCTTCGCGACAAATCCGTATGCGTAACCCAATTCCGGGTCACCTTCGGCAAACTGGCGCTTGGCATAGCTGCCCTTGAAATACCAGGGCTTGCCTTCAACCCTAGACTCGTAAATGGTCCTTTCTGTCGCCTTTAGGGTCACATTTCCTGTAAAGGTGATGTTCTTAGCTGTTGTCTGCACAATGTACGGAGTATTGGCCGTAACAGACCCGTTCACATGCCAAATAGTCGCATTGGAGAAATCGTCGGCAACTCCAGTTACATCGTAGAAGGATCCACCATCAACATTTAGGGTGTCGATGGAGAACGGAAGCATAATTGTAGAGAACTTGCCAATCTCAAAGTCACGGTTATAGGTCACCGATGTAACCTCAATATCCACAGGAATTGAGATCGTATCTACAGACGCGCCATCGATGACGGCTTCTTTATGACCGTCGCTGGCGTAGGTGTAGACGGTGATGGCACCGTACTGGACCGTTTCAACTTCAGGAATCCACTTGGCGTAGAAGGTCGTGTCACCGGTAGAGCCCTTGGCAATACCTGTCACGGCATCGCCTTCGAAGTTTGCGTTAGTAAACCAGCCACCAAAGATGTAGCCAGCACTGTCAGCGGGATTCCTTAATGTAATTTTATCATCAACAGTATACAAAGTATCACAATAAGGTTTATCCGTTCCAACATAAGTAATCTTGTAAATCTTGTTCAACTTGGCATATAACGTCGTATCACCAATGGAACCCTTTTTGATTTGTTCAACTTTAGTCTTATAATCCGTAGCCGAGTACCACCCCGCCATTTTATATCCCTCTGGAGGCGTAACGCCTTTGGATTTTACGCTAAAGTCTGGTGTTTCAACAGTATAACTAGTCTTATTACCAGTATTGTCAGTACAGCCATCACACACATAAGTAATCGTGTATACGATTGGATCACTCCACGACGGGTACAGAGTCAATGCAGCATTTTCTTCATAGGTTGCACCAAATTCATACACCTTTTCTCCGTTCGCAACGGTCGCCCAACCAGTCTGGGCATATCCCTTACGGTTGAAATAGCCCGCGGATTCGAGCGTAAGGGGCGTTCCATGTTCCTTGAACTGGTCCGTGACAGCCCCCTGGGAATTGTTATCCGCAAGATACATGATTCTGTACTTCTTCTTGGACCACTTGGCGTAGAAAGTCTTGTCGCCAGTCGAGCCCAGGATTACCTGGGAAGCCGGCTGGGTGAAATTTGCATCGTAGAACCAGCCCTCAAACACATAACCTTCAGAATCGGCCGGGGCAGCCAAGGCAAATGTCGGCGTTTCAATGGTATAGAAAACAGGATTTTCGCCCGCATTCGACACACCGTTCATTTCATAAGCAACTGTGAACGTATCGAGCACCCATTTTGCATACAGAATAATGCTCTCGTGAATTTGCGCAGCAAACTGATACTGATTCACACCTTCTGCGTCCGTAAACCATCCATCAAATACATAACCAGTATCTGCAATCGGATCAGTCGGAGCTGCAACTGTATCGCCGGCACCCACGCGAACATAATCCACAGTTGTCATACCATGTAGATTGGCGTTATAGGTCACCGTATAGGTTTCCACATCAGTCCATACGGCATACAAAACTAGTTCGTCAGATGCGGCCACAGTATCCAAGGAAACCGAGTCGCTTTCGGAAGCCCCTTCAGTTAGTGCCCAACCGGTAAAGTACGACCACGTTTCGCATTCATCTTCCGTTGCATACACTTTGCAGCGAGAACTCGGCAATGCACCAAGCCCCTCAACTGTAATCACATCACCACTGGCAACCTGTTTTGTTTTTTCACTTTCACCAGACTCCGGGAAAACTCCAGGAGCAACATTGAAGGTTATCGTGTAAACAGGAGTCCAAACCGCATAAAATTTTTCAGATCCGGACACAGTTTCCAAATTTTCGAGTGGCTCTGTAGCATTAGCAGTCAATGCCCACCCTTCAAAAGAGAATCCATCTCGTGACGGCTTGCCGACTTCGTTATCGGTGATTGTCATTCCGCTTGCTAGATAAATATTCTTGGTAACATCATTGCCAGCGAAAGCGCCTTCATTTGCGTTAAAGATGATTTTGTAGCCATCTGCACCATAGCCATTCAGCGAAAGTCCTGTTTGACCTACGGACCAAGGTTCTTCTTTACAAGAACCATCATCGTTTGTGCCATTCAAAGCGCAAGCAACGTTATCAACATTGGTTTCATTGACCTTTTGTGCATTCGTATTTGCATTGTTAAATGAAGCACTATCAAGAAGTGGTTTATTACAATTCTTTGTGCAGATTGAACCACCAACACCAGCACTGCCGCCTCCTTCAAAATAATTATTTTCTGTAGTGATTTTCCCTGTGTAAACGTTTCCAACAACACCCCCAGTAAGACCGTTTGTTCCAGTATTCACAAGACCAGGACCAGCATATACACAAGAAGAAACCGTAACATCGGTCTTAGTGATACCGATAATGCCACCAATATAGGCATCTGCACCACTTGTACGTATTTCCACGAGGCTCAGGCAGTTGGATATCGTACCATTTTTGGCGTTACCGACAATACCACCAACGCCTTGACCTTTACCTGTTGTCCTGATGGTTCCAGAAGCCGCCACACAATTCTCAACAACATTTTGATTATTCTCAGCCATCCAACCAACAACGACTCCTACAGAAATCTGGCTATCATCCCTTCCTAAAATATCACCAGCATTCGTTGAAGCTTGTATATCAACATTTTCAAAGATTATGTTTTTAACAGTGCCACCAGGTTGATCCGCTTTAACGTTGCCAAGGGTTCCAATAAAACCAAGATTTTGGGCATAGTTTTTGTCTATTTGAGCAAGTTCTGTTCCGTTGATGTACATGTTCTTGATTACATGTCCGTTACCATCAAAAGTTTTACTGTATTTAGCATTACCTTGTCCTGCCGCAATCGGGGTCCAGAGTTTTCCGCCCAAATCAATATCGGCAGTCAACTTCGCATTGCCCTTATCATAGTTCTTAGCATACCAAGCCAATTTCGCCGCATTGTCAATAATGTAGAAACCATCTTTCGTACAAGGTTCTGTCTTTGTGGAACCATCCCAAACCGGATTTTCAGGAGGCACATAATCTGCGGCGCAATTAGCAGCAAACCCCTGGCTTGCCAAAACCAGGCCGACAATTAGAACAAATTTGTTCGAAAACGCCCAAATTTTCATTTTTTCTACACCTCGTTTTTTTTTTCTTTACATAGTATAATTTAGAATATTATGGGGTACAAGTCAATAACTTTTTGGACAAAAAACTTACAGAAAGCTTACATCAAAAAGAATGTGACAAAAATCACCCCCCGCTTCGGACAAAAGGTAGTCTTTTGGCGATAAAATGCATGACATGTCTGTTCCCGAGAGCGGTTTTGCTAAATTGGCCCTCCAGAATGATTCACAATATCCCGCCCCACAAACTGCTTAACGAGTTCAAAACCTGCGGTCCCAAGCCAACGGACTACCTTATCCGCTATGCAAGCGGGAAGACTTTACTGAAGGCCTGCAAAGCCACGGAAAAGAAAGATTCTGCAACAGGGACAAAAGGCGATGCCTACAATATCCCCCGCGTAGGCGAACTGCTGGCCCTTGAGGACAAAAAACTGGCCGATTTCGAAGGGCATTACCTTTTCAGCATCGACGATACAGGCTTCTTTCTGGATGATAGCGTTAATGTAAAGCCGGCCGGTATTGCCACCCACCCCCCCGCTGGTTACGAGTATATGGTCAGTCGCACCTTCCGTAATATGGACCCCGTAGAACGCCTGGGGGGAGCCACCGCCGCCCATATCGCCCACTGGGAATCCCAGAACAAGTTCTGTGGCATGTGCGGAAACGTCACCATCCGAGGAGACAAGGAACGTTCCATCGTATGCCCCAAATGCGGGAACGTGGTATATCCGCGCATTTCGCCGGTGGTGATTGTGGCGGTCCGCAATGGAGACAAGCTTTTGATGGCCCACAACATCGACAACCCGAACCCGCGACTGTTCTTGATTTCGGGATTCGTGGAAATCGGCGAAAGCCTGGAACAGGCGGTACACCGCGAGGTGTTGGAAGAAGCGGGCGTGAAAGTGAAAAATGTCCGCTATTTCGGGAGCCAGCCGTGGCCGTTCAGCGACTCGCTCATCGCAGGGTTCACCGCAGAGCTGGACGGCGACGACACCATCCACATGCAAGAGGCGGAGCTTTCCGAAGCCACGTGGGTCCGCCGGGAGGACATTCCCGAATACGAGACCGACGTGAGCATCAGCTGTTGTCTTATTGAAAACTTCCGACGCGGCTTCACCCTAGACAGCAACGTCTAAAGAACAAGCGGGACAGGCTTGTCGGCGGTGACCGTCTTAGGAGTCACCTTGCAGTCCACCACAAAAACTTCCACACCAGCGGAACGGGCGTCCCGCAAGGCTCCCGCAAATTCAGGGTGAATCTGTTCATCGGGGCCGAAACGGTGGCAGCCCTTCATCTGAACTAGAAACAGTACGCCGCATTCATAGGGAGTGCCGTCGTCTGCAGAAGCCCCTGTATTCAAAATATGCGCAAGTTCCCGCAGGTGCTTGACGCCACGTTCTGTGGGTGCATCCGGAAAAGAGGCGGAACCGTCGTATTCCAGGGTCACGCCCTTCACTTCCAGGAACACCTTGTGGAGTTTTTTTTGAGCGGTCTTGGTCTTGCCCGCACCCCTGTACTCGATGTAAAAGTCAAAGCGGGAATTCCCGAAAGTGTATTCCGGTTTCAGGAAGGTGATTTCTGGAAAGCGTTCCCGGTTTTCGCGGATCCATTCTGCGGCCACCTTATTTGGTGCCTGGCTGTCCATATTCACCAGGATTTTTCCACGGGGTGTAACCTTCTCCACCGTCACTAGGTCGTATGGTGTCTTACGTTCTGGGTTCCTGGACTTTTCTAGAAACACCTTTACACCAGGCTGAAGCAGCTCACGACAGCGTCCCGTGTTCTTCACGTGGACCACCGTCTTTTTGCCGTCTATTTTCACGTGGGCGATAAAGCGGTTCGGCCGCTCCAAGAACTCGCCCTGGACGATTTCACCATATTTCATCGGCATTTTTCCAATTTGACCAGAATATAAATAAAGAATTCGGCGAAAATTTTTAATTTTGAAGAAAACAAAAGGAGTACGACTTCAAATGGTCATTACCGTTTTTATCCTGTACCTGTTGATGATGCTCGGCATCGGTTTTTACTTTTCCAAGAAGGCCAACAGCCTGAACGCCTACTACCTGGGCAACCGTGGTATGAACAAGTGGGTGGTGGACATGTCCGCCCAGGCCTCCGACATGAGTGGCTGGCTCCTGATGGGGCTCCCCGGAGCCGTGTTCGTGAGCGGGTTCTCCGAAGCCTGGATCGGTATCGGCCTTGTGATCGGCACTTATTTCAACTGGAAAATCGTAGGCAAGCGCCTCCGCAAGTATAGCCACTTCTGCGGCGATTCCATCACCCTCCCCGACTTTTTCTCTAACCGCTTCCGCGACAACAAGGGCATCATCCGCGTTATCGCCTCTATCTTTATTCTTGCCTTCTTCCTGTTCTATACGGTGTCGGGCTTTGTGGCCAGCGCCAAGCTGTTCGGCACCATCTTTGGCATGAACTACACCACGGGCCTGATTCTCGGAGCCGTAGTCGTGGTGAGCTACACCTTCATGGGCGGCTTCTTTGCCGTGTGCTGGACTGACTTTATCCAGGCCATGATGATGCTTGTGGCCGTGGTCGCCATTCCCCTGATCATCATGAGCGGCTCTGGCGGTTTTGCCTCTACCATGGATGCGGTGAACGCCCAGAACCCCTACCTGATGAGCCTATTCACCAACGCCACCACCGGCAAGTCCATCGGCTTAATCGCCCTGATTTCTAGCCTGGCCTGGGGCCTCGGGTATTTTGGCATGCCCCATATTCTGGTTCGTTTCATGAGCATCAAGGAAGCCGAAGAAATCAAGCATTCCCGCCGTATTGCCATGACCTGGGTCACCATCTGCCTGGGCGCCGTCATCATGATTGCCCTTCTTGGCCGCTACTATGTAGAAGCCCACGGCATCAAGGTGGACGACCCCGAACGCATCTTTATGATTTTGTGCCAGGTTCTCTGCCACCCAGCCATTGCCGCCATCCTCATGGCCGCCATCCTCGCCGCCATCATGAGTACAGCCGACTCCCAGCTGCTGGTGTCGGCCTCTGCCTTTAGCAACGACCTTTACAAGCACCTGTTCCGCAAGAACGCATCTAACAAGGAAGTCATGTGGGTCAGCCGTGGCGTGGTGGTGGCTATCACCATTATCGCCGTCATCGTGGCCATGCAGGGCGCTCCCAGCGCCGACGGAGTGAAGCACGGCAAGAGTTTCCTGGACGTGGTCATGAGCCTGGTGAGCTTCGCCTGGGGTGGATTTGGCGCCACTTTCGGCCCCATCA
>JAEEGL015012397.1_pt1 | contig 14009 bp, 13 predicted proteins | sample 9134231 | NCBI WGS metagenome assembly JAEEGL01 (sample SAMN16246548, study PRJNA631951) | gut metagenome | biome: gut microbiome; feature: rumen; material: fiber-attached | host: Bos | place: Iran: Karaj | collected 2018-10
TGGAAATCAAGCTTGGCGGTGCGCAGTTGGTGAGGGAAGGGGCAGCCACTTTGCTTGAATTGGCAGGCAAGCTCGACACGACCAAGATGAAGAAGCCGTCTTTCCTGATGGTGCTAACGGGAATAGGCGAATATGCTTACAAGCGCCCCGATGATGGAGTGCTCGTGGTACCTATTGGGTGCTTGAAAGATTGATGGATTGCTTTTGAATAGGTTATATTTTGACTGACTATCATCGGTCACTTTCAATGTAAGTTCAGTCATTGTTTTTCTCCCGTTGGTTAATGGTGCAAAAATACACATTTATTCTGAATTGGACGATTTCGGATGTGTTTTGTGAAGCAATATGGAATTTTTTTTGAGTTTAATATGCGAATTTTGGAAATTATTTCAAAAATTTCATCAAAAAGTTATCGTAATTCAATAATTATTTATAATTTTGCAGCGTTTCATAACTGCAAAATACTATGATTATAAACAAACGGAAGTTATTGTGCTGGGTGGCAGTGGTTTCGGTGGCTTTTGTTGCGTTGCAATCTTGCATTCAAGTCCAAGTTGCCATCCCTAACCGTTGGAACCGCCGTTTTGCCGAAAAGCAAGACTATATAGAATGTCTCACGGCTGACCAACTGAAGGAAATGATATTGACAGACACCACCCATTTTAAAATTGTGATGCTTTACAGCACAGGTTGCGGGCCTTGTGGGGAACATTTGCGAAGGACATACGCACCAGCCTACGCCCAACACCGTGACGATGTGAAGTTCTATTTCATCAGCGAAAGCACGGGCGGCATCAAGTATTGCCGCGATGAGTTGGAACGTTTGGGCTTGTTTGATGGCAAGGTGTTGTGTTTTCTTGACGACCGCCCTCAGTTCGACAATCAAAAGCAAGGCAAGAACGCCAATTTGCAAGTTTTCAACAACTTGGCCAACCATATCTTCACGAAAGGCCCGAAAGTGACGGGCAACTTTGGTATTCCTTGCGAGTTCATTGTAAGCAAGGACAACCGCGTGTTGAAATGCCTTGTCGCTACGCCCCATTCGGGTTCGGCCATCAAGACGGCACAATTGTGGCAAGTCGACTTCGACCGAATCCAAGAGATTGATTTTGATTCGATTTATCGTCTTGAAGTGGAGGACGACTATTTTGAAGGCCTCCCCGTTTGCAATGGCGATTTTTGCCCGATAAACAAGCATTGAAGTTTAACCTATAATAATAATAATAGAATTATGAAAGACAAAACCCTGAAAAACATTCGTTTGTGTTGTTATTTAGCCCTGGCCTTTTGTGTTGTCTGGGCTGGCGTTACAGTGAGGTATCTCATTGCTGATGTGTTAGGCTATGATACTTGGTCATATCCCATTGATTGGTCGGAGAACACAGTGCTAAAAGTCATTATGCTCGCTTTTTATGTATTGGGTGCAGTCGCGATGATTGGCTTGTGTGTCAAAGCGGTCTTGAATACGCTCAAAGGGCTTCGCGAAAACACCGTTTTCCCAAAAAGTAATGTCAAATTGATGTTTTGGATTGCCTTGTCGGATTTCGTCTACCTGTTGGGTTTCAACAATTTGAGCGTCCTTTGGAATGATATCCTTTTCCAACTTCCACACACTGTATTTGTCACGCCCTTCTTCCTGCTCTTCTTCGCTTTCATGTACAAAGTGGCCGCCGATGCGGTCGAGGAAAACAATTTAACCGTCTGATTATGTCACAAAACCTACAAAACTTGCAAAACCATTTGTTTGGTATAGGGAAGCCTGCCAACCGGCTGGCTTCCGGCGGCGCACGGTTGTGCAGCCGCCACTTCAGTTATTTGAAGTTTTGCCTTGTTTTGATGGTTTTGTGATGAAAAACGACCGCCCTATGATTATCCTAAACTTAGACGTAATGCTGGCCAAGCGCAAGGTGCGCTCCAACGATTTGGCCCAAAGAATAGGCCTCACCCAAGCCAACCTCTCCATATTGAAAACGGGCAAGGCCAAGGCCATCCGCCTCAGCACCCTCGATGCCATCTGCCGCGAACTGCAATGCACGCCGGGGGATATTTTGGAATATCGGGAGGATGAAGCAACTAAATAGCAGTCGAATTTGAACGCCTAACGTTTGATAGGTTTGACTGACTAAACAAAAGTGAAACGAAAAAACTGTTGGTTGCCAGACATTCCAGAAATTTTGTCTATTTTTGCAGAAAATATGGGAGAGAAAGCGATGACAACAGTTCAAATGAATGCAGATGTATATCGTAGCCTGAGTATCATAGCCGAAGATTCGGACTTGATGAAGAGAGCTATGACTTATTTGCGGAAACTTGCTCGTCAGAAGCAGCAAGATGATGCCACAATGACCAAAGAAGACTTTTTTTCAATGATTGACAGACGGATGGAGAGTTATGAAAAAGGCGAATATGTTTCTTTTTCTTCTCCAGAGGAAATGCATCGTTATCTTGAAATGCTTTGATTATGTATGAGGTTCGCTATCAGAAAGAGGCTTTGGACGACATGGCCAAATTGAAGCGTCAGGAGCCTTCTGCTTTCAAGAAAGCCATCAAATTGATTGATGAGTTGTATGAGCATCCGAAAACAGGCACAGGGAAACCAGAACCTTTATCTGGCGAAAAGGCAGGACAATGGTCGCGCCGCATAACGAAAAAGCACCGTTTGGTGTACGAAATCCGTGATGCTCAAGTCATTGTGATTGTGGTTTCAGCCTATGGACATTATTCTGACAAATAATGCTTTATGAGAAAACTTGTTTCGATATTGTTGGTTGGAATTGTGCTCGCCCTCTCCAGTTGTTCCTCGCTGATGCCCTTGCTCTTCGGCTTCCGCGAAATCAAAGGCTACGATGCGATGCAATGCGAGAAATTTTACCGCAAACTGCCCAAGGACTTTGCTTTCACGACCTTGGTGTGCGACGAAAAACAATTCTGGCAAGTGAGCGAACTCGGCGCAGACTCGATGCAGATGAAAGACCTCTACCAGCCGTTGAAAATCATGTATTTCCACGGCGACAGCCTCGTTTCGTTCCACATCAATTGCTACTGCCCGCCAACGCTCGGCTTCAACCTGAATTGGAACTACGACCATCAGTTTGACGTGTTTCCGCCAGCCACCACCGTACCTTTGGAAGGCTACACGGTGACGCGCACCCAAATGCAGTCCGTCTTCCCCGAAATCAAGGGGGAAAAGGACTACACCGTGCTTGTCTTTTGGACAAACATGCTGCACAAGGTTTCGCGGGCGGAAATCAAGACGGTTTACAGGAATTTGAAGCGGTTCGGCCCTTCGACAGGCTCAGAGGCCGAGGTTTATCTCATCAACGACGACATTCCGCTGACGAAATCGCTCCACGAAACGGAGTGATTTATCAGGCTTTTTCATCAAAAAATCTTTTTCCTGGCCATTATGCCGTTGGTTCGGAAAAATGAACTATATTTGCGCCCTAATATAATGAAGAATGTCTGAAAACAATTTCTCAACCGATTTCTCCGATATTCGTCCGTTGCACACTTCGCGCTACGGCAATAGTCGGGTTTTTACGGCAAGATTCGGAGGTAAGAAAGTCATTGTCAAGGCTTTGAAGTCCGAATATGCCGATGATGCCGCCTGCCGCGCATCGCTGAAACAGGAATTTGATACCACCTCGATGCTCGACAACAAATATATCCGCAAGGCTTTGGATTTTGTAAAAGTTGAAGGCTTGGGCGACTGCATCGTTTTTGAATATGTCGAAGGTAAGTCGTTGGCTGAGCATGTGCGCGTGGGCACGCTCTCCGAAAAGCAGGTGAAAAACATCCTCACCGAGATTTGCGACGGCTTGAATTTTCTGCATCGCAACGGATTGGTTCACTGCAATTTGAATCCTGAGAATGTCATGGTGTCGGCCAACGACGGCCATGTGAAACTCATCGACATCGGTGTGCCGGAAACCAAGCAAGATGCCGACCGCGAACTGCTTATCAAGGAAAGGGAGTTTGTCGCGCCCGAAATCATCAAGGGCGAGGACTTCGACTCGCGGGCCGACATCTATTCCATCGGCAAAATCATGGAATTCATCGGCGAGCGCAACATTTCCAAGCAATTCCATGCCGCTGCCACGCACTGCACGCAATTCTCGAAAGAACAGCGTTTCGACACTATAAGTGATGTGCGCTCGGCCATCTCGAAAGGTCATTCCTTCGTGAAAATCATCATTTTGGTGGTTGTGGCGGCCATCGTTGCGGCTTTGGCCATCATCTATGTGCCGAAAATCAGGGCCAATGTGGAGAAGGAAAGGGCAGAGAGGCGTGTCGTTGAGTTCAACCGCGAATTAGAGAAAATCCAAGGGGAGTTGCCCGGGCTTTGCGAGAAATATGCCTTGCAGTCGATCAACGAACCCATTGCGGTGGACTGGTCGGAAGACAGTTTGCGTTTGGTGGAAGGCTTGATGCCTTATCTTGCCATCGACGAATACAAGGCCAAGGCGTTGCAAGTCATGGAACGCCAGCGCGTTGGCATAGAGAGAAGCCGCGAGGCCGACTTCGAGCAACTGTTGCTCAGCGAGTTCAAGTCGACCAACGACAGCCTTGCCGTGAAGATGCGCTCGGCTCTCGTGGATCCTACTGACGACCAACTCCTCATCGAGGCAGGCAAATGGTACGAACTGACGAAATAATTTCGACGAAACGGAGTTATTGAAGAATAAACCTACAACGAAGTGCAAAGAAAAACCAACATAATCGTGATGATGGGCTGCGTGATGGGGCTGCTGCTGTTGAGTGGCTGCTCCACCAAGAAAAACACGCTTACCCGCCGCATGTTCCACAATTTGACCAGCCACTACAATGTCTATTTCAACGGGGAAGCGAGCCTCAAGGATGGCGACAAGCAACTCCGTACCTCGGTGAAGGACGACTATTTGAAGGTGCTGCGCGTCTACAACTACGGCACGCAACAAAATGGCATGAGCCTGAACGCCACCATGGACCGCGCCTTGGAAAAAACCTCCATTTGCGTGCAAAAGCACTCGATGAAATTCGGCAGCCGCGAGCGTGTGCGCTGGATTGACGATGCCTATCTCGTGATGGGCAAGGCGCATTTCTACAAGCACGACTACATCCCGGCCAAGCGCACTTTCGACTTTGTGGCCACCGAATACAACTACAACGACATCGCTTACGTCGCCAACATGTGGCTCATCAAGACCTACATCCAAACTGAGGAATATCCTAAGGCCGTGGCCATGATTGAGCAGTTGCAGGCGAGAACGTCGGGACTAAGCAAACTCCCCAAGGAACTGATGCGCAACATGGACTTCACCATCGCCGACTACTACATCGCCGTGAAGGACTACAACAAGGCCATCCCTTTCCTGAAAAACGGCATTTTGCTCAACAAAGACCGCGACCTGCGCACCCGCGCCATGTTCATCATGGGGCAGATTTACATGCACCAAGGCGACTCGGAACGCGCCACGGCGCAATTCAAGAAGGTCATCAAGCGCAATCCTGAATATGAGATGGTGTTTGAATCGAGGATGAACATCGCCAAGGTGGGCACCGCCGACAATGCCGAAGCCCTCTACAAGATGATGCGCAAGATGCTCCGCGACCCGAACAACGAAGACTATCGCGACCGTATCTATTACGCTATGGCTGAATTAGCCCTCCGCGAAGGCGACGAAAGCAAGGCCATTGACTATTTGCGCAAGTCGGTGGAGGCCTACAAGGACAACCAAATCCAAAGGGCGCAGTCGTCGCTGAAGGCGGCCACCATGCTCTTCGACCGCAACGAATACGAGTTGGCACAGGCTTACTACGATACCGCTGTAACGAGCATGAACCGCGAACAAGAAGGCTACGACAGCATTATGAACATTTCACAAACGCTCAACGAATTAGTGATGTATGCCAGCGTTGTCCGCGACCAAGACAGTTTGCTTCGTGTGGCCGCTATGGATTCCGTCAGCCGCAACATCCTCATCGACAGGATTATCGCCCAAGTCATTGAGCAAGAGGAAATGGAAAAAGCCCAACGCGAATATGAGGAACAATTGGCACTGATGGGTTCAGCCGTGGGCGGTGGAGAAGAAAAACCCACCTCCGAGCCGACAAGCAACGTCACTTCATCATGGTATTTCTATAATCCGACTTCTGTTTCCAAAGGTGTCACCGAGTTCACCCGCAAATGGGGCATGAGAAAGAACGAGGACAACTGGCGCATCAGCGACAAGCGCAGCATGGCGGCAGCCTTGTCGGGCGAGGAGGACGACGAAGGCATAACCGCAGAAAAGAACGCCAAAGCCAAACAAGACTCGCTGAACGCCACCTACACCACCCACGACCGTGGCTATTACCTGCAAGACCTGCCTTTCACGATGGAGCAAAAAGAGGTGTGCGACTCGCTCATCGCCGACGGGCTGTATCATTTGGGATTCCTTTATATGGACCGCCTCAACGACCTGCCGCGCTCCATCGAATCTTACGAGAAACTTGACACCCGCTATCCGGGCAACGAGAAGGAACTGCCCACTTGGTACGCGCTCTACAAGATGCACAAAGACCTCAACCACGAGGAACAGTCGCTGGTTTACAAAGGCAAGATTTTCGACAAATATCCCACTTCGAGTTACGCCGAGTTTATCAACGACCCGAGCTATTTCGAGAAACTGCAAGCCCAAGAGCGCGAAGCCTCCGATTTCTATTCCAAGACTTACGAAGCCTTTGAGCAGGGGCAATTCTACCGCGTGAAGATGAACTGCGAGCGCGCCATGCGACTTTATGAAACCGACACGGCCTTCATGCCGCGTTTCGCCTTCCTTCATGCCGTTGCCCAAGGCCGCATGGTTTCCATTGACACGATGGCTTTTGCTTTGTACAATTTGGTGCGCAACTATCCCAACAGCGCGATTACGCCCTACGCCCGCGATGTGTTGGAAAACATCAACGTGGAATATGACCTCGGTTTGGTGTTGACCGAAATCGACAACAAGGAGGCTGGCGACCAACCCGAAGTGAAGAAAGCCTCGCCCTACACATTCGAGCCTAATGCAGAGTATTTTGTGATGATTGTCTGCGACACCAAGACCGTGCGCGTGGAGCCGTTGAAAGTGCGCATCAGCGACTTCAACAAGAAGGAACACCGCACGAGAAACTTCACCATTAAGGATGTCGTTCTCGACGATGCCCGCACCCTTGTGACCATTGGTAACTTCAACGGCGAGCAGCAGGCCACCGACTACATCACCTCTATGTTCCTCGGCGATTATGTCTTTGGCGGCATCGACGCTTCAAAATATACCATCAAACCTATTTCAATCAAGAATTATCCCGTCTTTTATCAGTCCAAGGATTTGGACGAATACATACAGTTCCTAAATCAAACAAACAAGTAGTATTATGGCTATAATGGAATCATCCGCACGCAACCTCATTGGTAACGGCACCGTCTTTAAAGGCGACATTGAGTCGAATGGCGACATCCGCATCGATGGTCGGTTGATTGGCTCAGTGAAATCGAATGGCAAGATTTCAGTCGGACAAACCGGTATCATCGAAGGCGACTTGACCTGCAAACAAGCCGAAATCTCAGGCGTCGTGAAAGGCAACATCAACACGGAAGAACTAACCGCCTTGAAGTCGACCTCGAAGGTGGAAGTCGACCTGAACACGAAGCAACTGCTCATCGAAGTGGGTGCCCAATTCACGGGCAAGTGTGTCATGGGGCAGCAGTCGACAGTGGCTATGCCCAAACAAAAAATTGGCTGATGATGAACGAAAGGCTTAAAAAGCATTTCGGCTACGAAGCCATTGAGCAGTATGACACGGAAAGGCTGGCCAAACTTCAGGAGCACTATGCAGCCATCCTCGAAATTTTGGGCGAAGACCCCCAGCGCGAGGGCCTTCTGAAAACGCCTTTGCGCGTAGCCAAGTCGATGCAGTTCCTTACGCAAGGGTATGAACAGGACCCGATGGAAATCCTGTTGTCGGCCAAATTCAAGGAGGACTACCGCCAAATGGTGATTGTCAAGGATATAGAGGTGTATTCGCTGTGCGAGCATCACCTCATCCCATTTATCGGCAAGGCGCATGTCGGCTATATTCCTAATGGCTATATCACTGGTCTGAGCAAGATTGCCCGCGTGGTGGAGGCCTATTCGCGCCGCCTTCAGGTGCAGGAGCGGCTGACCACCCAAATAAAGAACGCCATCAACGATGCCTTGCATCCGTTGGGTGTGGCGGTCGTTATCGAGGCGCGGCATTTGTGCATGTCGATGCGCGGCGTGCAAAAGCAAAGCGCGGTGACCACGACGAGCGACTTCATTGGAGCTTTCGAGCGCGAATCGACCCGCGAGGAATTCTTCCAACTCATCGGAACGAAATTACACTAATCGAATTTATGAATCTTTAAATCTTTGAATATTAAATCTTTAAATAAATGATTAAGGCATACGTTTTCCCCGGTCAAGGAGCCCAGTTTGTGGGGATGGGCAAGGACTTGTACGACAATTTCCCCAAGGCCAAAGACATGTTCAAGAAAGCCAACAACATCTTGAAATTCAAGATTACCGATGTGATGTTTGAAGGCACTGACGACGACTTGCGCCAAACCAAGGTGACGCAGCCGGCCATTTTCCTTCATTCGGTCATTTTGGCTTCGCTGCTTGAGGAGTTCGACCCCACGATGGTGGCAGGCCACTCTTTGGGCGAGTTCTCGGCTTTGGTCGCCAACAAGGTATTGACTTTTGAGGACGGTTTGCGCCTCGTCAGCAAGCGTGCTATGGCCATGCAGAAGGCCTGCGAAGCCCAGCCCGGCACGATGGCAGCCGTTGTGGGGGGTGAGGACAGCCTGATTGAGAGTGTCTGCGCTTCCATCAAGGATGCCGTGGTGGTGCCCGCCAATTACAACTGCCCTGGCCAATTGGTGATTTCGGGTTCAATTGAAGGCGTGGCAGCCGCTTCCGAGAAACTGAAGGAGGCTGGCGTGAAGCGTGTGGTGCCCCTGAGCGTGGGCGGCGCGTTCCATAGCCCGCTGATGGAACCGGCTCGCGTGGAGTTGGCCGAGGCCATCAAGGAGACCACTTTCAGCCAAGGCATCTGCCCGATTTACCAGAATGTCACCGGACAATCGGTCAACGACCCCGAAATCATTAAGAAGAACCTTATTGCCCAACTGACTTCGCCCGTGCTTTGGACGCAGACCATGAGCAACATTTTGGCCAACGGCGTGCGTACGATCGTTGAGGTGGGCCCCGGCACTGTGTTGCAAGGCTTGTTCCGCAAGATGGACCGCAACCTTGAACTTTCAAGTGCCACCGTGTGACTGCCTTTTTTGAGTTATGTATAAAAACCAGACAAAGCCTCTTGTGATTACCCTGCTGCTATTGGTGGGGATGCTCATGGGCATATTATTTAATATAGGTTTGCAGCGGCGAAATGTGGTCAGCGTGGAGGGCGGCAGCAAGTTCGACGAGGTGATGTGGTATGTCGGCAATGATTATGTCGACAGGCCTGATGCCCGAAAGTTGCAGGACAAGGCCATCGCTGCCATGATGGATGAACTTGACCCGCATAGTGCCTATGTTTCATTGGACGATTTCAATGAAGTGAACGACCCATTGTTGGGCAGTTTCGATGGAATCGGGGTGCAGTTTCGCTTGGAAAAAGACACCATTGCCATCGTCAATGTCATCAAGGGCGGCCCTTCCGAGAAGGTAGGCCTCCTTGCCGGCGATCGCATTGTGTATGTTGACGATACCTTAGCGGCTGGCGTGAAACTGACCAACGAGGATGTGATGCGCAAGTTGAAAGGCCCGAAAGGCACCAAAGTAAAAGTGGGTGTTTTCCGCCGTGGCGTAGACGGCTTGATGGATTTTACCATCACCCGCGCCGCCATCCCGACCTACAGCGTCGACATCGCCTATATGCTTGACGAACAGACGGGCTACCTGAAACTCAGCAAGTTCTCGGCCACAACCATCGATGAATTCAGGAAGGGAGTGAAGGAACTGAAAGCCAAAGGCATGAAGCAGATGATTTTTGACCTGCGCGGCAATTCGGGCGGCTACCTGAAGGCTGCCGTCGACATTTCGGACGAGTTTTTGCCCAAGGGCAGCCTGATTGTCTATACCGAGGGTCGCAATCGTCCGCGCCAGTATATGAAGGCCCATCGTCGCGGCATGTTGGAAGACATCCCAGTAGTGGTGCTTATTGACGGCGAGTCAGCCAGCGCGAGCGAAATTGTGGCTGGAGCATTGCAAGACAATGACCGAGGCACCATCATCGGACGACGTTCTTTCGGAAAGGGCTTGGTGCAGGAGCAAATCATGCTCAGCGACCAGTCGGCCATCCGCCTCACCGTAGCGCGGTATTATACGCCCACAGGCCGCTGCATCCAGAAGCCTTTCGACGGCGACCGCGAGAAGTACCTTTTCGAGGCGTTTGAGCGTTACGAGAACGGTGAACTTTTCCACCCCGACAGCATACATTTTGCTGATTCGCTGAAATTTACTACGCCGAAAGGCAAAACTGTTTATGGCGGTGGCGGCATCATGCCCGATATTTATGTGCCGCTTGTCGACGACAGCACGGAGTATTATTTCAACCGCATCGCCAACCTTGGCTTGCTCTATCAGTACGCTTTCGACTACACCGACAAGCACCGTGCGCAGCTGCAACGCTATAAGACAGTTAAGGCTTTCGACCAGTCGTTTGCAGTGACTGATGTGATGTTCAACGAATTGGTGAAGTTGGCTGATGAAAAAGGCATCAAAGGCAGTGACGAACAAAAACAGGTGGCGCGGAAAGAGGCCAACATTCTCTTGAAAGCCTACATCGCCCGCAACCTTTTCGATGACGAAGGCTTCTATCCGATTTACGCACCTATGGACGAGGTGCTGCAAAAAGCCATTGTGACCTTGCGCCAAGCGGAGAAGTGACCACTCACTTCATCCAGCCCGTGTATTTCATCCAAACATGCAGCCAGATTCTTGCGATCGAGTCGATGGCGTCGCTGAAAATCATCTTGTTGTAGTCGTCGAAGTGCTGTCCCCATTCGGTCTGCTCCATGAACTCGTCCATGCCTTGTGTGTTGGAGAAAGTCCTCGGAATGAGATAGTTGGAGAAGAGATACGAGTATTGAGAAACACCGCTCATATAGTCCCAAGTGCTTGAGTTGCCCGTTCCCCAAGTGTGGATATAGTGACGGGTGCCGATTTCGTCCTCCACGGCCTGCATCAGAGGCGTGGGCTTGAGGGGTAGGGGATAGCCTTCGGGATTGTAGAAGAAACGGTTGTTGTCGGTGTCAATCTTGTGCGATTTCTTTACTTGGTCTTCCCATTTCTTCTCAATTGCGCCGTGGATGCCTTTCTCGTCGGAGAAGGCGCGGTTGTCGCAGTGTAGCGGCATGTGGCAGTCGGCCACATAGTGGCTGAGGATGAAAAACCGCATGGCAATATGGTTGCCCGTCGTGGTGATGGGGCAGCCTCGTTCTTCCTTGTGGAGCATCTTGAAGTTGTCGACGATGCTGTGTGCAATCGACTCGCAGCGGTCGGCGCAGTTGCCTTTGACGATGTTGTACTTTTGCTTGTAGAGCGGCGATTTCTTCTTCATCAGTGCCGCTATGGAGTGGGTGGAGGGCATGTTTCGAAAACTATTGTAGGCTCCGTTTTCGTCAGGCTCGAACTTGACGATGTGGCTCGTACTCATGTCCTTGAACACGTCGTCAGGATACCAAGCCCCTTCGATGACGAAGTCGCGGTAGTCCTTGAACCATTTCACCAAGGTTTTGGCGTTCTTGATGGTTTCTTCATTGATGCCTTTCACTACGGATTCATTTTCAGCCGAGGCGATGATTTCCAACCTTTTGATGGCCATGAAAGCCAACCATGCGTGGGAGTATTTTTTCATGATTTCAGGTGTTATTTGCCTGCAAAGTTAGTGAAAAAACGAAAAAACCCACTGGTTTTCAGCGGGTTTTCTTTCAAATTTCGTGGAGCATAACGGAGTCGAACCGATGACCTCTTGCATGCCATGCAAGCGCTCTAGCCAACTGAGCTAATGCCCCTCGCTTTTGACGCTGCAAAAGTACAACTTTTTTCTTTCGCTCCAACATTTTTGGGAAATTTTTTATTTTTTTTTCGTCAAAAGGCCTCTAATGCCCAAGAATACCGTACCTTTGCAACCATGAAAACCATACGCGACATTTATAAAATAGGAATCGGCCCTTCGAGCAGCCACACCATGGGGCCGCAAAAGGCCGCCAGCATCTTCAACGAGCGTTATCCCAATGCTTCTTCTTTCGAGGTGACGCTTTACGGAAGTTTAGCCGCTACAGGCAAAGGCCACATGACCGACTGGGCCATCCTCAACACCTTGCAGGCTCCGACTGAAATCGTTTGGAAACCCGAAATCATCTTGCCTTTCCATCCCAACGGAATGTTGTTCAAAGCCTTCGATGAAGGGAAAAATCTCCTCGGCGAGTGGAAGGTGTTCAGCATTGGTGGGGGCAACCTCGCCGAAGAAGGCAAGCAAAGCGAACAACCCGACCTTTATCCCTTGGCAAAAATGACAGACATCCTTGAGTGGTGCGAGCAGCGGGGGAGAACTTATTGGGAATACGTCTACGAACACGAAGACCAGAAAGAGATTGAAGCCTATATGCTTGAGGTGTGGGAGGTGATGAAGGCTGCCGTCGAGCGTGGCTTGCAGGCCGAAGGAGTTTTGCCTGGGCCGCTCAATTTGGCCCGCAAGGCGGCCATGTATCATGTGAAGGCTACTGGTTTTACGCATACGCTGAAAAGCCGTGGCTTGGTGTATTCCTATGCTTTGGCAGTGTCGGAGGAGAACGCTTCGGGCGGGCGCATCGTCACTGCGCCGACTTGTGGTTCGTGCGGGGTTATGCCTGCGGTGCTGTATCATCTTTCGAAGAGTTATGAGTTCGCCGATTTACGCATCGTCCGAGCCTTGGTAACGGCTGGATTGGTGGGCAATATCGTGCGCACCAATGCCTCCATTTCGGGTGCCGAGGTGGGTTGTCAAGGTGAGGTGGGCGTGGCCTGCGCCATGGCTGCCGCTGCCGCCAACCAACTGTTTGGGGGCAGTCCGGCACAGATTGAGTATGCTGCCGAGATGGCCTTGGAGCATCACTTGGGCATGACGTGCGACCCCGTTTGCGGCTTAGTGCAGATTCCGTGCATTGAGCGCAACGCCTATGCCGCAGCCCGCGCCTTGGACTCCAACATCTATTCCACTTTCTCAGACGGACGGCATCGCGTTTCGTTCGACAAAGTGGTGGAAACCATGAAAGAGACGGGCAAGGATATTCCTTCCTTATACAAGGAAACCTCGCAAGGCGGCTTGGCACGTGATTACACTCAGATGTAAAACAAAAAAATCCGACGCAACGCGCCGGATTTTTTGTTTCAATTTCCTTCAATCGCTTATTGCAGCTTGAAGTTGACGGGCAGCATGTACGACACACGCACAGCCTTGCCGCGCTGCTTGCCGGGCTTCCATTTCGGCATCGACTTGACGACGCGCATGGCTTCCTCGTCGCAACCTCCACCAATGCCACGGAGCACCTTCACATTGGAGACGCTGCCGTCAGGCTCGACAACGAAACCGACGAACACACGGCCTTGAATACCAGTTTCGCGGGCAATCTGGGGATACTTGATGCCCTTGGCGATGAATTCCATCAGTTTCTGGTCGCCACCGGGGTAGGCAGGCATTTCTTCCACGATTTGGAAAATTTCCTGCTCAACGACTTCCTCTTCCTCGACCTCGACAGGGACATATTCCTCAATGACTTCGGTTTGGTCCACTTCGGCGTTGATTTCGATGTCTTCCACTTCAACGTCGTCTTGCACGATTTCGAGTTGGGTGGTCTGCTTGGGCACTTCCACAGGCTGAGGCTTTGGCTCTTCCTGCTTGGTGATTTCCACCATTTCTTCCTCGACGACTTCGGTCTGGCGGAGCAAGCTCGGGTCGATTTCGCGCTTGTCGTAGCTCTTGTGTTCGAAGGCCATCCA
>JAEEGL010794909.1_pt1 | contig 14008 bp, 11 predicted proteins | sample 9134231 | NCBI WGS metagenome assembly JAEEGL01 (sample SAMN16246548, study PRJNA631951) | gut metagenome | biome: gut microbiome; feature: rumen; material: fiber-attached | host: Bos | place: Iran: Karaj | collected 2018-10
CGTCGACTATGTGAAGGGGACCGGTTCCGTCTGTCCTCAGACCCATGATGAAACGACGGAACTCTGCGCCGAATCGTACCGCGAACTGAGCGGCCGGTATGACTTTCTGCAGGTGCTCTCGGCGCCTGTGAAACGGATTGCGCTGAGCGACCCGATGACGTATACCCACATTTCCGGCGTCTATACCTATTTCACCGGAGAGGCGAATCTGAACACGAACTATCCGGACTTCGTCCGCGTCTATTCCATCGCCCATGAGATGGCCCACCAGCGGGGCATCGCCCGGGAGGACGAGGCTAACTTCATGGCGTATCTCGTCACCATCTCGTCTCCCGACCCCTATCTGCAGTATGCAGGCTACCTGAACATGTACGAATATCTGTCGAGCCCGCTCTATGCGGCGTCTCCGTCTCTCTACGGAAAGGCGACGTCCCGTCTCGACGCGTCGGTCCGGTACGATCTGGCCTGCTACAGCGTCTTTTTCGAGCGCTACCGAGACAATGTGGCGGCGGACGTCAGCGACGCCGTCAACAGCACGTATCTGAAATCACAGGGCCAGTCGGCCGGGTCGAGAAGCTACGGCATGGTGGTCGATCTGGCCGTTGCCTATCACAAAGCGGAAAAAGGCTCCTGAGCGAGCGAGGAGGGGATCCCGATGAAAAAAAGAATACGCGCGGCGATCCTCGCGGCTGCCATCGCATGGACGCTGATCCTGCCCTGCGCCTCGGCGCGCACGATGCCGTCGCTCTTCTGCAACGACGAGGCCTGGTACAAGGACTCCATCGAGCCGCTCGTGGTCCGGGACAGCACCGTCTACATCCCGGCGGAACTGTGCGCCACATTCGAGAACATCATGGTTTCGGTGGAGGACGGCAATAACGTCCTCATCTGGAATACGGAAACGGGCAGTTACGTCTCGATCCTTTTCCGCGAACAGTCCGCCGCGGTCAACGGGACGATCGTCGATAACATCGGGATCCTTCAGGACGCCGGCGTCTTCTATGTGGAGGCTGCCCCCGTCTGCGAGGCCATGGGCCTCAAGACGGAGCAGGCCAGAACGGACGACGGCTCCCTCGTCTTCCGCGTGACGGACGAAAACAGGCAGCTGACCTTCAATCAGCTGATGAACAGCTACAGCTCGCAGAACGAGGATTACCGCCGCAGCGGATCGGACACTTCCTCGAGAATGGAAGACGGAACGTATCCTCTCCTGTACCTACTCTGTTATTACGACAGAGGGTGGGGCTATTCCGCACGCGAGGTGCTGGACCTGGCGGATCTTCACTATACGGTCTTTCTGACGGGCGAGGAGTCCGTGGGGGAGATCTGGCGCGCCAACGCGCACGGTGAGATCGGTCTGTTCCTGCCGGAAGACGAGGAAGGTCTGCCGGATCTCGCCGCGCTGAAAGCCAACGCCGCCCGGCTGAAGGAGATCACCCGCCGCACCGTCCATTTCGTCCTGTGCGGCGAGGAGGATTCCGACGCGGTCCGGGAAGCCGGATACATGCCCGTCGTGCCGGATCTGTGGGTGCAGGGCGGCGACCTTCCGTGGGAACGGATCGCCGCGATCGAAAACGTTCTGGCGGAACGCAGCAGGGCCTGCGTCTTTATGGAAGACTGCTGGTGCAGTCAGGAAATGGCTTCGCTGATTCCGGAAGCGTCGCTTCCGAAAACAGCCAATCTTACGGAACGGTAAGGAGGAACCGATGGAACAGAAAAAGAAGATCCTCGTGGTCGAAGACGAGAAGAACATCGCCTTTGTCATGGAATACAATATCAAGAGGCAGGGCTATGAGTGCGATGTGGCGGGAGACGGAGTGACCGGGCTCAACCTGGCGCTGAACGGTTCCTACGATCTGATCCTGCTCGATATCATGCTGCCGCAGATGAACGGTTTCGAAGTGTGCGAGCGGATCCGGACGAAGAGTCAGGTCCCGATCATCTTCGTTACCGCCGCACAGGAGGAAAAGGACAGGGTGCTCGGTCTGGAGACCGGCGGGGACGACTATATCACGAAGCCCTTCTCCTACCCGGAACTCTTCGCCAGGATCCGGGCCAACATCCGCCGGTCGTCGGGTGAAGTGATCACGGAGAGACAGCCGGAGGAGCAGCACGCCATCGTCGTGGGCGAACTCGTGATCGACCGCGACCGCTATCTGGTGACGAAGAACGGGGAAGAGGTGGAGCTTTCCAAGAAGGACTACGATCTGATCCTTTTCCTCGCTGAGAACCTCGGGACGGCCTACACCCGGGAGGATCTTCTTGAAAAAATCTGGGGCTATGACAATTACTACGGCGACATCCGGACGGTGGACGTGACGGTGAGCCGGATCCGGAAAAAGATCGAGACCGATCCGGCCAGGCCGGAGTATCTTCTCACGAAGCGCGGGGTAGGGTATTACCTGAGCGAACACTGACCGCCCGCAAATCCCATTCGGAAAAGGTGGGTTTATATGCTGAAAAGTCTGTATTTCAAGATCGTACTGATCCTTCTGGTCTTTATCGTCGCGGTGATGTGCGCGGTGGGCGCCATTCTGATGAACGGTGTCGCCTCCTTCTACCTTGACGATTTCTCCGTTCAGATGGAACAGTGCTTCCGCTCCGACAGCCTTCTGATGTCCGAACTGACGGAAGCGGCCCAGAGCGAGCAGTACGCCCAGGCCATGAAACATGTGCTTTCCGGATACAGCAGCGTCCTCGGGATAGACCAGTACCGGAACTACTATATCCTGAACATGGACGGGGATCTGATCACCGGCTCCGATATGGTGCTCGGTTCGTCCCTTGAAATGACGCCGAATCTGCTGGCCGCGATCAGCGGTTCCGGAGAGATGGCGGACAAGGGCGGAACGGATTATTCCGACTGGGCGGTCCGGTTTGCGACCGGTCCGGAAGGCGAAGAGAACAGTATCGTATACGTCAAGGATACGATGGAGGAGATGCGCCAGCTGAACGGCGTGCTCTTTTCCATCGTCCTCGAGGCCCTTTTCATCGGCATCCTGATCGCGGTCCTGCTGTCGTTCTTCCTCGCCAAATCCATTTCGTCGCCGCTGAAGACGCTGACGGTGGGGACCCAGCTGGTCGCGTCCGGCGAATTCTCGCATGAGATCGACGTCCACGCCTCCGACGAGATCGGCGTGCTGGCAGACAACTTCAACTACATGAGGGAACAGCTGAAGACGACGCTGGAAGAAGTCGAGGACGAAAGGGAGAAACTCGACACGATCCTGTCCTGTATGCGCGACGCCGTGATCGCCTTCTCGGCGGACGGACAGGTCCTCCATATCAATAAAAGCGCTGAAGATCTCTTCCGCGGCCGTCTGAAAATGGATTCGCTGACGACGGAGGGATGTTTCGAGGCGCTGGACGTCCCGCTTTCCATCAGCGGCAGCCGCGTCCGGCTGATGATACCGGACGCCGCGGCGGAGCATACACGGGAGGGATTCGTTTTCCGTGACCGGACGGCGGGCGGCAGAGTCTATGACGTCAGTTTCGCCCTGCTCCGCTACGGAGACGGGAAAAAGCAGTCCTCCGGCTTCATCCTGGTGGCGCATGACGTCACCTCGCGCTTCGAACTCGACGAGAGCAGACGGGAGTTCGTCGCGAACGTGTCCCACGAGCTGAGGACGCCCCTGACCTCCATCAAGGGCGCCACGGAGACCATGCGGATGGATGACGAGATGGACGAGGACATGAGGAAGTATTTCCTCGATATGGTTCTGTCCGAATCCGACCGTATGCAGCGGATTGTTTCCGATCTGCTGGTCCTCTCCCGCCTGGACAACAAACGCACCAAATGGAACGTGGAATCCTTCGATCTGAGCCAGTCCGTCCGCCACCTCTGCGAGGTTATGCACACGGATCTGGAGACGCACCGCCATACGCTCACCCTCGACGCGGCCGAGGATCTGCCGGAGATCACCGCAGACCGTCAGCGGATCGAGCAGGTGATCATCAACGTGATGTCGAACGCGATCAAGTATACGCCTGAAGGCGGACAGATCCGCGTGAGCGTCCAGCGGAACGACGATCGTTCGCTCCGCGTCGCGGTCACCGACAACGGCATCGGGATCCCGGCGGAGGATATCCCGCACCTGTTCGAACGCTTCTACCGGGTCGAGAAGTCGCGCACCCAGGATGCCGGCGGTACCGGCCTCGGCCTTGCCATCGCGAAGGAACTCGCGGAGGCGCACGGGGGCTCCATCTCGGTCGAGAGCACGGTCGGGAAGGGAACCACCGTCACCATCGTCCTGCCGGTCGAATGCCGTCTGAAGACGGAGTGAGGGCGGAAACATGAAAAAGGGACATTTTACCGAGATCCTTCTGTTCGCGCTGGTCGCCGCGCTGAGCGTTCTTCTTATCGTCCTGACCGTTCTGACCATCGGCGCGGTCCGGAACAGCGGCAGCACCAGCGAATCCTTCGACCTGGACCGGCTGACGGCGGAAAAGACGGAATCCTCTTCCGATCTCATCTCGGCGCTCCTTCCGGAGTTTATCGGGATCACGGATGACGGCGAGCGTCTCGGCCTGAGCGGCTCGGAGAACATCATGTCCGTGCTGTACGGCGACGTCTCGCCCGCGCTTTCCAGCCTTCTCGTTCCGTCGAACGCGGAGGACGCAGAGGACGGAGACGCCCTGTGGCGCTCCCTTGTGGAGGAGGAATCGTCCGTCTATATACGGTACCATTCCGCCCTTCCGGACTCCGCGATCGGCATCTTTGCCGACTGGTCCTCCGGTGAAAGACAGGAAAGAGGTCCGTCTGAACGCCTGGTCTATGAACTGTTCCTGCTTCCCGCGAACGACAGGGACAGACCGGCGACCATCATCGCGAGGGATCCGGACGGCGCCGTGAGCCTGTACCGCTCCGGAAACAGCTCCAGCGTTCTTACAACGGAGAATCTCGCCCGTCTGATCCGTTCCTACCGGACCTTCATGCAGACCTACGTCTTTGCGGAGGAACGGTATCCGGGCCTTTCCGTCACGGAGCCGGTCCTGATCGACGTGCCGGTCTGCCGCAGTATGATGATCGCGGACGGGACAAGTTTCATGGCGCGCAACGATCCGACGGAGCAGGAGAAGATCCTGAGACTGTTCGGACTGAATACGGACAAACTGCTCAGCACCCACGTGGACGAGAACGGGGACGTGAGTTTCACGGACGCGCGCGGCGCGTTCTACATCCGCTCCTCCTCCCTTGAATACACGGCCGCCATCGGCGGCGGTCTGGAAACGGACACGATCCTGAACTATTCCGAATCGACGGGACTCGAGAGGCTCATCGAGACTGCCGTCACGATCCTGTCGCGGCTCCGAGCCATCGGGAGCTATTACGTGGGCGGAGACGCCGGCGTCTACCTGGACCGCGTGGTATCGAAGGGCGGCGTCACGGAGCTGTCTTTCTCGTACAGCCTCGACTGCATCCGGATCGCCGGCCTGGAGCCCGCTTTTACCGCCACGTTCCGGGACGGGGTCCTGACGCAGGCGAAAGTCTATACGCTGTCCGCGCAGAAATTCGGCGCGCGGACCGCGCTCTATCACGAATGGTGGTTCGCGGACGCGGTAAGCAGGCAGGGACTGCAGCCGTACAACATCGGGATGGTCTACCGGAGCGATTTTCTCGCGGAGTCCGTATTCGCCGAGTGGTCCGCCGAGACAAGATACTGAATCTCTGACAGAAAGGGGGCTGCGTCATGCGGCACAAGAGGATCCTGCCGGTCCTGATCGGCGTTCTGGCGCTGTCCTGCCTGATCGTCGGACTTTCATTGTTCGCCCTGACTGGCCGCGACCGTTCGCTGCCTGACAGGACTCTCTCGGATCTCGTCCAGGTGCTGGAAGAAGAACGGATCACGGTGGATCCGGCTTTGATCCCCGGCAAACGGGAAAACAAGCCGGTCTACGTCTGCGACTCCGACGACTACGACCGGACGGTGGCGGCGCTCCTGTGCGGCAGTACGGTGCAGGAATCCTACCGGACGCCGGACGGAGAGATCATCCGGATGGCAAACGGCGCGCGCGTCGATTTCGGGGACCGGTTCTCTTTCCATTACTACAGGGACGGCACCGCCGTCACCGAGAACTCGTTCCCGCTGGAAAAACTCGCCGACTCTCTCGGCGATACGAAAAAGGAGCAGATCGGCAACACGGTTTCCGACTTCCTGAGCAGGGGCAGCCGCTCGTTCAAGGCGGCGGAGGACATGATGATGGAGACGGTCGTCGAGACCATCTGGGAAAACGACGGCGTCTATTACGCGCTGTGCCGGCGTACCGTGTCCGGCGTGCCCGTCACGAACAACGCGGTGCTGTGCGCCGTCCAGCAGGGAGAAGTGTCGGAAGCCTACGGCACCTGGAGCTTTCTGACGACGGCCGAGACCTATCCGGCGCAGCTGACGGACATGGTGAACATCCTCTTCAACCTGAAGAAGGAGATCGCCGGGGAGGACCACGGGGAGGTGACCGTTCTCGGCATCGATTCCTGCTATTCACTGTACTATTACGACCGGGAAGAGGCCTTCTGTCTCATCCCCTGCTGGCTGATCCAGACCGACAGCGAGGGCGATTTTGTGTATAATGCGATTAATGGTACACTTTACACAAAGAGCTGACCTCTAAAAAACGGATATTACGTCATAATCAACATGATTATGAATTTTATGAAAATCCTTGCAAAATCCTCTTTTCAACTTGTGCATCTGCTGTTATAATATACAGAGCGGTCGTATGCCTATCTGCGCCCGCTCCCGTTTTTGTGCGGGGAAAAAACGCATAAAAACGGATACTTGAATGAAAGTACGCCTGGAAAGGCTTAGGGTAATGCATGGAAAAGTTCGTAATCAACGGCGGAAGGCCGCTATACGGCGAAGTTGAGATATCCGGTTCGAAAAATGCCGCTCTCCCGATTATCTATGCCTGTGTCCTCGTGAGCGGAAAATGCATCCTGGAGAATATACCGGCGATTTCCGATATCACGTTTTCATTCGATATCCTCCGCGGGATCGGTGCAAAGATCCGCATGCTCAATCCGACGACCTACGAGGTCGACTGCACCAACGTGGGACCGGGCCGTTCCAGTTACGACCTCGTCCGCAAGATCCGCGGTTCCTACTATCTGCTCGGCGCGGAGTTCGGCCGTTTCGGCCGGGCCAGAGTCGGTTTCCCGGGCGGCTGCAATTTCGGCGTTCGTCCCATCGACCAGCATATCAAGGGATTTGAGGCCCTGGGCGGCGAGACGAAGACCGAAGGCGGCTACATCGAGATCAACGCGGAGCACGGGCCGGTCGGCGCGAACATCTTCTTCGACGTTTCCAGCGTCGGCGCAACGCTGAACATCATGATCGCGGCCGCCACCGCCGAAGGAACGACCGTGATCGAGAACGCGGCGAGAGAGCCCCATGTGGTCGACTGCGCCAACTTCCTCAACACCTGCGGCGCGAACATCAGCGGCGCCGGTTCCGACGTTATCAAGATCAAGGGCGTGCCCGCTCTGCACGGATGCACGTACGCGATCATCCCCGATATGATCGAGGCGGGATCCTTCATGGTGGCCGCCGTCGCGACGAGAGGTTCCGTTCTGGTCAAGAACGTGATCCCGAAACACCTTGAATCCATCACCGCGAAGCTCGAAGAGACCGGTGCGGTGGTACAGGAATACGACGATTCCGTCCGCGTGACAGCGAACGGTCCGGTCCGCAAGACCAGCGTCAAGACGCTGCCTTATCCCGGTTTCCCGACCGACATGCACCCGCAGATGTCCGCGCTGCTCTGCACGGCGGAGGGGACCAGCTACATCCATGAAAGCATCTACGAGAACCGCTTCCGTTATGTGGAGGAACTCCGCAGAATGGGCGCGAAGATCAAGGTGGACGGCCGCATGGTCATCATCGAGGGCGGCGCGCCCCTGTCTCCCGCCTCCGTCATCGCGACCGACCTCAGGGGCGGGATGTCGGTCCTGATCGTGGCGCTTTCCGTTCCCGGACGGACGGAGATCTCCGAGATCAACATCATTGAACGCGGATACGAGAATATTTGCGAAAAACTGCGCGCGCTGGGAGCGGATATCGTCAAGACGACGGTCCCGGATCTCCTGGAAAGCGTTGACGCCTGATCTGCACGGAAGGAGCATCCTATGAACGTTACGCTTGAAACTGTGATCGGCGATATCGTGGACTACGACGCGGGGACCGCGGATATCTTCCTCGAGGCCGGCATGCACTGCATTTCCTGCCCCGTATCGAGAATGGAATCCGTCGAGGAGGCCTGCATGGTCCACGGCGTGGATCCCGAAGAACTTCTTGAGAAACTGAACGCCTATTTCGCGGAGAAGCAGGCCTGACGCCCTCTCTTCGCCTGATTCGAAGGATGAGTATGAAGGAGAACGGACTGAGCAGCAGGCCGAATCTTTCCCCGATCCGTCTGGACGGCCGTCTTTCCTGCGCCGCTTCTTTCGCGCGCCTGGGAGCCGTCATCGCGGATATCGGGACGGATCACGGCTATCTCCCGATCTATCTTCTCAGCAGCGGCATCGCCCCGTTCGCCGTCCTCTCGGACGTGAACCGTGCGCCGCTCGAAAAAGCCCGTGCCAACGCAATCAAATATGGTCTCGTCGACCGGATGCGCTTCGTTCTTGCCGATGGTATGATCGGCCTGGATCCGGAGCTGGACGGTGTGACGGACTTTTTTATTTGCGGGATGGGCGGCGAACTGATCGCCGGGATCGTCACGGGTACGGATCAGCCGAAAAAGGACGGGGTCCGTCTGATCCTTCAGCCGATGTCGAAGGCGGACGAACTGAGATCGTCGCTGGGCAGGAACGGGTTTGCCATCCGGGACGAGAAACTGTGCCGGGCTTCCGGCAAGCTGTATACCTGCCTTGTTGCGGAATATGACGGCGTCGAACGCCGTTATTCGCCCGCCGAGCTTCTGCTCGGCCCGCGGCTGATCGAGGACCGCGGTCCCCTCTTCGGCGAATATGCCGAGGAATGCCGGAGAAAACTCCGGATCCGTGCAGACGGGCTCCGGGAGGGCGGCCTTGACGCCTCCCGTGAAGAAAACTGCCTTGACGAGATCAGATCATTGATCGGAGGTTGACATGACAGTATTCGAATTGCATGAGGCGCTGTCGGAGCGGTGGCCCGTTTCTCTGTCGGCCCCCTGGGACAACGACGGGATCCTGATCTCCGCGGATCCTGCCGCTCCGGTCAGACGGGCGCTCGTGTCGCTGGACGCGGACGCAAAGGCGCTGGCTTATGCGGAGGAGCACGGTTTCGATCTGCTCCTGAGTCATCATCCGGCCGTTTTCCGCGGCGCCAGGAGCGTCACGCCGGAAACCGTGAACGGAGGAAGAGTGATCCGCGCCATCCGTCACGGGATCTCCGTGATCTCTCTGCACACGCGGCTCGACGCGGGGAAGGACGGCGTCAATGAGACGCTCTGCCGGCTTGCGGGATTCGAGCCGTCCGGGGCCTTCGGCACGGACGACACGCCGGGGATCGCCCGCTATGCGGACATCCCGGAAACGGACGGGTACGCGCTGGCGCGTCTCGTCAGGGAAAAACTGAATGCGCCGCTCCTCCGGATGACGGGAGATCCCGGACGCCGGATCAGAAGGATCGGTTTCTGCGGCGGCGACGGGAAGGACCTCATCCTGTCCGCTCTGGAAGCGGGATGCAATGCGTTCGTCACCGGCGACGCGGGATATAACGCGGCGGAAGACGCTGCGGAGCTCGGTCTCCTGACGCTGGAAGCGGGACACTTCCACACGGAGAATCCGGTCTGCCGCGTCCTGGCTGACGCGGTGAGGGAACTCTGCGGAGCGGAAACGGAATGGTTTGACTCATGTGCCTATCGGGTATTCTGACATGAAAAAGAACGAGACGAACGAAAACAGAGAAAAGAAGCGCTCCTGGAAGGACAGCACCCCTTACGAGAGAAAAGCGCGCTTTATGGTGCTGATCTGCTGGCTGGCCTACGCGACCGTCTACATCGGGAAAAAGAACTTCAACCAGTGTCTTCCTCTGATGATCGACGACGGCGTTTGCACGGAGACGATGGGCGGGACGATCGGCGCATGCTTCCTGGCATGCTACGCGGCCGGACAGTTCATCAACGGATGGATCGGAGAAAAACTCCATCCGAAGCACATGATCTGCGGCGGGGTGTTCCTGGCGGGGCTTTTCAACGTCCTGATGGGCATCTCCTCCTCCTCGCTCCTGATGGCCGTCCTGTGGGGCGCCTGCGGCCTGGCCTGTTCCATGACCTGGGCGCCGATCATCCGCGCCGTTTCCACCTGGACGACGAAACCGATCGCCGTGAACGCGGCGGCCAGTCTGGCGATCTCCATCCCCGTCGGGACGATCGCCGGCAATCTCGTCTGTTCCGTCGCTTTCAAGGTGTCAGGCTGGCGCGCCGCCTTCATCGCGTGCGGTTCCATCCTGGTCGTCGGCTCCCTGATCTACTACCTCATGTTCTCCCGCTTGAAGGACCACATGGTGACGCCCGAGAAGACGGAGACGGCGGAGTCGGACGTCCCGGTCGAAGCGCTGAAGCCGTCCGGAAGCAAATGGGCCGCCATCCTCTGTGTCGGCATGCTCTTCACGGCCTTCGCCATCTTCTTCAACGGGATGCTGAAGGACGGTCTCGATCAGTGGATCCCGACGCTGCTCGGCGGGAAGTTCATCAGCAATCCGGCCGTCGTGCCGGTGATCACCAGCATTCTTCCGATCTTCAACATCTTCGGCGTGTACGTCTGCAAGTTCTTCTTCGTCCGGTGCCGCATGTCGGAACTGGGCGCCTCGGCGCTGATGTTCGCCTTCAGCACGGTGGCGATGGGACTGGTCGCGCTGATGCTGGTCTTCTCGTTCACGGGCGTATGGGCGGCGGTCATCGTCACGCTCCTCCTGGCGTTCTCCAGCGCGTCCATGCTGGGCGCCAACTCGATGATCCTGAACTATCTACCGCTTCACTACGCCAAGATCGGCCGGGCGTCCGCCCTGACCGGGATGCTCAACTGCTTCTCGTACGCGGCCGCTTCTGGTTCCGCGGTCCTGACCGGCGCAGTGCTTGAAAACGGCGGGTCGGACTGGCTCCCGCCGATCCTGCTCTTCCTCGGAGCGGCCCTGCTCGGCTGCGTCGTCTGCGTAATCGGACGCAGTCCGCTGAACAGGAAACTGAAGGAACTGGACGAAATGGAATGATGCGAAACGGCACGGAGACGTGCCGTTTTTTCATGGAAAGTTCGCGCCAGACGGTTGACCTTGTGCGGGATTTGTAATATAATTATTTGTTAGAAACTCGGTGTAAACCCGCGAGGGAAGGGACGGTGAAGTCGGAGCGATGGTCGAGATCACAGGCGTTTTGCCCCATTCCAAAGCCGCCCGCGCCGGCGTCAGGGAAGGCGATATCCTTCTTTCCATCAACGGCTTTCCCATCCGGGACGTCCTGGACTACCGGTTCCGGCTGGCCGAGGAGAACGTGACGCTTTCCCTTCACAGAGGGCCGGATCTTCTGGACGTTCCGATCGCGAAAGAGGTCTACGACGACATCGGTCTGGAGTTCGGGACGCCCCTCATGGACAAGAAACACCGGTGCGAGAACGGCTGCATCTTCTGTTTCATCGACCAGAACCCGAAGGGGATGCGGGAAACGATCTATTTCAAGGACGACGACAGCCGTCTCTCCTTTCTGCACGGGAACTACATCACGCTGACGAATCTGCACGACGAGGACATCGACCGGATCATCGAGATGCATATCTCGCCGGTAAACGTGTCCATCCATACGACGAATCCGGAACTGCGAGTGCGCATGATGAGAAACAAGCGGGCCGGGGAGGTGCTCTCCTATCTCGGACGGCTCGCGGACGCGGGGATCACCCTGCGGGGACAGATCGTACTGTGCCGAGGGATCAACGACGGAGCGGAACTGGAGAGGACCATGGAGGATCTCTCCGCGTATTATCCGAGACTGGACAGTGTTTCCGTCGTTCCGTGCGGCCTGACCGCCCACCGCGAGGGACTGTACCGGATCGAGCCTTTCACACCGGAGGAGTGCGCCGGCGTGATCCGTCAGATCGACCGTTTCAACGAACGGTTTTCCGCGGACCATACGGACGAGGAAGGGGAGCCGGCACGGATGTTCTTCGCGTCCGATGAATTCTATGTCAAGAGCGGCCTCCCGCTCCCGGAGGACAGCTGGTACGGCGAGTACACGCAGATCGAGAACGGCGTCGGAATGCTGACCAGCTTTCTCGCCGAGGCCCGTTCTCTGATCAGGTCGCTCGAAGCGCCGGACTGTCCGGAACCGAGGACCGTCTCGGTCGCCACCGGAGAGGCGGCATACGACTGTATCCGCCGCGTCACGGAGGAGACCGCGGCCGTCTGCCCGAATCTTACGGTCCGTGTGTATCCCGTAAAAAACCGTTTCTTCGGCGGCGAAGTCACGGTCACGGGTCTTCTGACCGGACGGGATCTGGCCGAACAGCTGGCCGGAGCCGATCTGGGAAGCGAGCTGATCCTTTCCCGCACCACCCTGCGCGCCGAGGGGGATCTGTTTCTCTGCGGCATGAGTCCGGACGAGCTGTCCGGCCGGCTGGGCGTTCCGCTCGTCTTTACGGAGAACGACGGCGCGGCCTTCGTCGAAGCGCTGCTGGGCCGCTGAACAAGACGGATAACCAGAAATTACCAAACAGAAACCAACGAAACGGAGTATCGCTATGCCAAAACCTGTGATCGCTATCGTCGGACGTCCGAACGTCGGGAAAAGCACCCTGTTCAACAAACTGATCGGCGAGCGGCGCGCAATCGTGGAGGACACCCCCGGCGTGACCCGGGACCGTCTGTACGGCGAGACCGAGTGGCGCGGCAAGACGCTGATCGTGATCGATACCGGCGGCATCGAGCCGAAGACGGACGACGTGATCCTTCAGAAGATGAGGGAACAGGCTCAGATCGCCATCGACACGGCGGACGTGATCATCTTCATGTGCGACATCCGGACGGGCCTTCTGGCTGACGACATGGACATCGCCATGATGCTAAAACGGTCCGGAAAACCGGTAGTCCCGTGCATCAACAAAGCCGACCGGATCGGGGACGTGGATCCCCAGTTCTATGAATTCTACGAACTGGGATTCGACATCGATCCCATCGCCATCTCCTCGCTTCACGGAAGCGGAAGCGGCGACGTGCTGGACGCCTGTCTGGACGCGCTTGGCGACTTCGAGAACGAGGAAGAGGACGAAGATGTCATCCGGGTGGCGGTGATCGGGAAACCGAACGCCGGCAAGTCGTCGCTGGTGAACCGGGTCCTGGGGGACGACCGGTGCATCGTGTCGGACGTGCCGGGCACCACGAGGGACGCCATCGATACGCTGTTCGAGAACGCACACGGGAAATACGATTTCATCGACACCGCCGGGATCCGCCGTCAGTCGAAAGTGGACGACCGGATCGAAAAGATCAGCGTCCTGCGGGCCAAGATGGCCGTGGAGCGCGCGGACGTCTGCCTCATCATGATCGACGCGCAGACGGGCATCACCGATCAGGACACCAAGATCGCCGGAATCGCGCATGAAGCGGGAAAGGCGTCCATCATCTGCGTGAACAAATGGGACGCCGTGGAGAAGGACAACAGCACCACCGGCGAGTTCACGAAAAAGATTGGCGTCGAGCTTTCCTATATGACCTACGCGCCGATCATGTTCATCTCGGCCAAGACCGGCCAGCGGGTGGACAAGCTGTTCGAAATGATCAACTATGTGAACGGACAGACGAAGATGAGGGTGTCGACCGGCATGCTGAACGACGTCCTGGCCGACGCGGTGGCGCGCGTACAGCCCCCGTCCGACAAAGGCAGGCGCCTGAAGATCTATTATATGACGCAGAACGCCGTCTCGCCGCCGACCTTCGTCGTGTTCTGCAACAACACGGAACTGTTCCATTTCTCCTATCAGCGGTACATCGAGAACTGTCTCCGGGAGACCTTCGGGTTCAAGGGGACGCCGATACGGCTGATC
>JAEEGL011042802.1_pt1 | contig 14008 bp, 25 predicted proteins | sample 9134231 | NCBI WGS metagenome assembly JAEEGL01 (sample SAMN16246548, study PRJNA631951) | gut metagenome | biome: gut microbiome; feature: rumen; material: fiber-attached | host: Bos | place: Iran: Karaj | collected 2018-10
TACAACCATAAAAAAAGAGTGATATCTTTCTTTAGCAGGAATAAAGCAGGCTATTGTGTCAACGTGAGACATAATAAAGTTACTTGTTGGTTGAGAATTGAATTTACACTCCATAGAAAGATTTTTGATGAACTCTTCATCAACTATCAGTTCTCCCATTATAGGCCCCTTTTCTTTTTGAACTGCATGATATCAATTACAGTACTGCGCTTTCCGCTGCAACGGAATGCTTTGTTTTGTTTCCCTCGGTACCATTCGAGGGAAGTGCGTTTCCCGAATTTCCATTGTCGTTCTCATTTCCCCATGAAACGCCCTCAATAAATTCGTGACATTTTCCGAGAATAATAAGCTGCTTCGATTTATCTAATTTCTGAAAGGCCTTCATGAGATCCAGAAAGACACTTGGATCGTTTCTATATATCATAATTACATCTTCTTCTTCTTCAGATAGAGGCCCAGTTCTGCTTTCGTAAGGACCTGGCGTGTCCGATAATCCCAAAATATAATCTGTAGAAACACAAAAATATTTTGCAAATTGAATAATCTCGTCTGTCTTTGGAAGGTTTATGCCATTCACACGCCGAGAAAAAGTAGGAGTCGTATAATTCAGGTCTTTGCAGATGTCTTTTTGCTGCTTCCCACTTTTTTCTATTAAATATTGCATTCGCTCTTTATATGTCATATAAGCATCCTCCAATGAAATTGTAGTGTTTCATTAAATGAAATTCAATAAACTTGCAAAAAATGAAATTTACCTATTGACAATTTCAGTAAATGCAATTACTATAAACATAGTTGCAGAAATTGAAATCGAAAACAGAGAAAGGAGGATGTATGTACGGTATCAAAGAGTTCAGGAAATCCAAAGGCCTCAAGCAGGAATATATGGCTGATCTGATCAAGACATCCAAAGTGAATTACTGCAAAAAGGAAAACGGTCTTGTCAAATTTTCGCTTGATGAAGCGTATGCCATATCCAAGAGGTTTGGTGAGCCCATTGAATCCATTTTTGGTCGGCCATAAACAAGTATTTCAATATTTGCAATTTCATTATATGGAATTATGGAGGATGAATAAATGGGAACTCGACCAACAAAGGCGATAGGCAATGTGTACTGTCAGGCGAGGTTGGAGGCTTCAAAGTACAATGACAGGCTAAAGTCGAGGGAAGGCGCTTCAGAACTCCTGGGATACGGACCATCCACGATAGCGGATTGGGAATTGGGAGTGAGCACACCGTCGCCGGATTCAGTTTTGAAGATGGCAGATCTGTACAATGCACCGGAGCTGATCAACCAGTACTGCACACAGCAGTGTCCGCTCGGAAGCAGCGTACCGAGAGTAGAGACGGCAGAGCTTGACCGAATCACGGTTAAGACATTAGCCACCTTCCGGAAGATCTCGGAGACGAGAGAGAAGCTTCTTGATATCACGGAAGACGGCATTATAACGGAAGACGAGAAGAAAGATCTGGCTGTCATCATCAGCAACATGGAAGAGCTGGAAAAGCTATCCAAGCAGATCAAGCTTTGGGCGGAAAAGAATCTGTAGAAAGGAGGAAATATGGCGGGCGAAAAAGTTATTCATTCAAGCGACTACTACTGCACATCAAAACAGATTCAGGAATGGCTTGGATGCAGCAAGAGAAAAGCAGAGTACGTCATTACAGACCTGCGAAACGAGCTTTTTGAGAAGAAAATGCTTCTGCCGTCATTCCCGAGAGGAAAAGTTCCAGCGCCGTATGCGAAGAAACGGTTGATGATCGAATGAAAGGAGGAAAGGATGGCGTTTTACAGAGTATGTCAGTTCTGCGGCTGCTCGCTGGATCCCGGTGAACAGTGCGACTGCCAGGATGAAGAAAACGAAGAGAACAAGATCGTAGAGATCGAATCGAAGAAGAAAGGGAAGAGGAATATTCCGACATGGAGAGAATTAAAAGATTTGCTGCTTGCTCAATAGTCACTGGCTTACTGATCGCATCGACGGTCACCGTCAAAGCCAAGACTGATTTCGGGATCCCGATCGCGGGAGCGAGCGAAGCGCTTGCGGAGGCTTTTGCCGAGAGTATCGCTCAGAAAGATCTTCCTCCGGATGATTCAGAACTTGAGACCGAAACGGAGACCGAGGAAGTCATTACGGAAACCGAGGAGCCGGAGATCATCTATGTGGAGGACAGCGAGCCATATATCTATCCGGACAGAACGGACAGCGACCAGCGGATGATGGCGAGGATGGCAATGGCAGAGGCCGAGGGCGAATCGACAGACGGAAAGGCTCTGGTGATCCGGGTGATCCTTAACAGGGTAGCATCCGAGGAATTCCCGAGCACCGTCGGAGAAGTCATTTACCAGCAAGGCCAGTTTGAACCGATCACGAACGGCAGATACAGCGCAGTTGAACCGAACGAGGACTGCTGGAAGGCCATGGAGATGGTACTCAACGGATGGGATCAGTCAAACGGAGCGACCTATTTTACCAGATACGACTCAGGAGAATGGCATAAAGCGAATCTGCAACACCTCTTCACTTATCAGCACCACAGTTTTTACAAAGATTAGGAGGACTGTATGGGAATTTTGGAACAGGCTGAAAGAAAACAGCTGCGAATCTACGAGCAGACAAAGAACCCTGCGGTACTGTCCGACTGCTATCTGATGATCCTGATCCAGGAGATCGCAAAGCAGGAAGCAATTATGGAGTATGTAAACCGGAAGTCTGCGGATTTGATAAATAAAAGAGGCGCCAACCCAAAAGAAGGTCAGCACCACACCCAATCAAATCTTATCAGATTTCCCGAGGCAAAGCAAGCATTTTAAGGAGGAAATATGGACGGTTATACCTTCGAGATGTATGAAGCGGAACAAATGCGGCTTCAGCGCCTGCAGGACCGCGAAGAATATGAGATGGAAGAAGCAGACCGTATTATTGAAGACCGCTGGGTCGAAGAAAGGGGAATCTATCTATGAATTCAACAGAGATCATTGTCAACTATACCAATGGTGTGATTGACGGCAATTTTGAAGAAGTCAAGGGCTACCTCAAAGCCCAAATCGAACCCTACACGAACATGGTGTTCTCCGATGGAATGGAGAAAGATGCAAAGGCGATTCTGACCGATCTCCGGAAAGGAAAGAAGGGGATCAGCTCCAAGAGGATCGAAATCAAAAAAGCCTATATGGTACCTTATGATGCTTTTGAAGAAAAGATGAAGGAGCTGGAAAGCATCTGCGACGAAGGGATACGAAACGTTGACAGCTGGGTGAAGGCTTCTGAAGAAAAGCGTAGAGCCGAGAAGCACAAGGAGATCGAGAAAATCTATGCCAAGGAAATACCGGACGATCTGAAGCAGATCCTTACTCTTGACCGTATATACCAGCCGAAATGGGAGAACGCCACCTGCAAAGCCAAGGAAATCAAATCCGACATGCAGGAGCCGATTGTCCAGCTCAAAGAGAACATCCGCATCATCAAGAGCATGAATGAAGAGTGCGAGGAAGAAGCCTTAAAGGCTCTGTATGCCTCCCTCGCCCTCTCGGACGCTATCAACTATATAAACGACTACAAAGCCAAGAAAGCCGCCATATTAGAACGTCAGAAGGCGGAAGAGGCAAGGAAAGCAGAGGAAGAGAAGCGCGCTGCTGAACCGGCTCCGATTCCTGAGCCGATACCGGAACCGATTTCCGAGCCGATCCCTGAACCGGTTCTGGAAACCGTTGTTGAAGAGCCGCTGCCGTTTGGTGACCCCGTAGAGGTAGTCGAAAACCCTAAAAAGGTAGCCATATACGAGGTGGAGATAGCGGACGAGTTTGACACAAACACGATTGAAAGCCTCTTTGAAGAGGCCGGTCTGAAGTATAGGAGGGTTAAATAATGGCAGAAGGAAAGATTTATAAAGCGATATCGAATGTGATGAAGGATGTCGGGGCTGTATCAAAGGACAGTGAAAACAGCTTCGACCACTACAAATTCAGAGGGATTGAGGCCGTGATGAACGCTCTTTCCCCGGCTATGGTAAAGAACAATGTCTTTGTAACCCCCGAGGTTCTGGAGCAGACCAGAGAAGAGCGCCAGAGCGCAAAGGGCGGAATGATGATGTATACGATTTTAAAGGTCAAATACACGTTCTATACGGATGACGGATCATCTGTCGAAACCGTCGTGATCGGTGAAGCTATGGATCGATCAGACAAATCCACAAACAAGGCTATGAGCGCCGCTTTCAAATATGCCTGTTTCCAGACCTTCTGCATCCCGACCGAAGAGATGAAGGATGCGGATCAGGAATCGCCCGAGATTGGAAACAGAGTGCAGGCTAAACAGAAAGCGCCGCAGCAGACAGCACAGCAGGTGGTACCACAGCAGGCACCGCAGGAGGAAGAGTCTCCGGTTGATCCGAGGTATCAGCAGCCCGGTGCATCGCCGGATCAGCTGCGCCAGATCGAAAGTCTTGTGACCGAATACTCAAAGGTCTGTGGCCACAAGAACAATGAGATTTATGAAGTCCTTAAAAAGACCGTGAAGTTCGAAAAGATCGGCGACATGACAAAAGAAGATGGTGAGAAGACGATAAGGATCCTCACGAACTGGATCCAGAAAACGAAGGAAGCGAAAGCGAAGGCGAGCTGATGGAAGTAGTGGCCAGGGCCGTAGGCCTATCGAAAGACTGCCTGTCCGGTATGTACCGGGTGACATTTGAGACAAATGAAAATATCGCAGAGGAATATCAATACCTCGCACAGCAGAAGAAGCTCCGCATTAAAGCCACGAGATACACAAAAGATCGATCTCTGGATGCCAATAAAATGCTGTGGGCGTGCCTGGGAGATATGTGCAAAATCCTCAATACCGATAAACAGGCGCTCTACCTTCATGAGTTGAAGAAATGGGGGAAATACACATACATCTGTGTAAAACCGCAGGCAGTCGAGGCCATGAAAAAACAATGGCGGGAAAGCGAAGTCCTCGGCAAGGTCAAGATCGGCGATCAGGAAGCCGTCCAGATGCTTTGCTACTTCGGATCCTCAACATACGACACCAAAGAGTTTTCGTACCTTCTGGATGGTGTAATTCAGGATATGAGAGAACTCGGAATTACTCCACCGCCTTCTGAAGATATCAAGAACTGCCTGGAATTATGGGAGGCACAGCAGAAGAAATGAAATCAGTGATCCAGACAAAGAAAGAATGCTTCTTCTGTGGAAAGACAACCGAGCTTCACGATCATCATATTTTCCACGGCACAGCCAACAGGAAGAAAGCAGAGCAATATGGTATGAAGTGCTGGTTATGCTGCGAGCACCACATGGAGCTCCACGATAAAAGTCCGGAAATGGATTTGACACTGAAGATCATAGCCCAGAAGCACTTCGAAGCGCACATCGGTGACCGTGATCTGTTCCGGAAAGAATTCGGAAAGAGTTATCTATAGGAGGCAAAATGCGCTCGTTCAGGGATTTATCCAACAAAGGGAAGTGCATATTCGAATGGAGAAACAACCAGTGCAGGGCACTGACCGAGAAAATCTGCCGAGGCTGCGGGTTCTTCAAATCGGATCTGGAGTATGAGATTGCCACCGATGGCTCAGTTAAAAAGAAGGTTGAGCCGAAAGGCAACACCCGGCCATAAGGCCAAAAGAAACCGCTCATGCTGAAAACGATATACCACGGACGTTATAAGGCATGTTCGGTACCGCCTCCCGTTACGGCGGGAGGCAGAAAGGAGGCGATTAACACTGGCGGGGAGAAGATTCAAAGAAGGTCTCGACTACTTTGAACTCGACTGCCACATGGATGATAAGGTCAGATTGATACAAGCTGAATTTGGGCTCAAAGGGTTTGCGGTAGTCGTTCTGCTACTTCAGGAGATATACGGAGGGCGGGGTTACTACATGACCTGGGACGACGATAGGGCGCTACTGTTTATGTCGGAGAACGGTGTGGCAGGAGGCGAGAAAAATTTAATAGAGCAAATAGTCGCAGCTTGTATCCGAAGGAACATTTTTTCAGAAGATCTTTTTCAAAAGTACCAGATCCTAACTTCATCCGGGATCCAAAAAAGGTATTTGAACGCCGTAGCCAGACGCGAAAAAGTGGAACTGAAAAAAGAGTACCTTTTGATCAGTGTGGACGAAAATAAGATTTCTGTTGACATAAATTCTATTTCTGTAAACAAAAATGACCAAAATGATGACAGAAATGCACAGAGAAAAGAAGAGAAGAGTAGAGAAGAGAAGAGTAGAGAAAAGAAAAAGAAGCCGGCAGAGCCGTCTGTCTATTATCCGGATGAATCCCTGAACCAGACATTTTTGGATTTCATCGAAATGAGGAAGAAGAGAAAGAATCCTATGACAGACCACGCTATTGACCTGGCAATGAAGAAGCTTAGTGATCTTTCTTCGGTGAACGGTTCTATGGACAACGACCTCGCAATAAAGATATTGGAGCAGTCAATCTTCCGTGGATGGCAGGGGCTGTTTCCCATTAAAGAAGAAAGCAAAGGAAACAAAGGTATTGATTGGAGCAATGTATGACCAGAGACGAAACGAAAAACATTATACGTTTCATATCGGATTGTTACCCGACATTTCGTCCAAACAACATATCCGAGATGATAGACACCTGGACGCTGATGCTTGGAGATTATTCATATCTCGATATCCAGAAAGCATTGAAAGTCTATGTTCTGTCAGAGACAAAAGGGTTCGCTCCTTCACCGGGGCAGCTGATCGACAATCTCGTTATGTTGAGGCACGAAAACGAAATGTCTGCGTTGGAAGCCTGGGCGCTCGTGGAGGATGCGGTATCGAATTCAATTTACCATTCAGAGGAAGAATTTGCGAAGCTCCCGCCTGTGGTCCAGAGAGCAGTCGGAAACCATCACGTTTTGAAAGAGTGGGCGACGATGGAAACGAGCACGGTTCAATCGGTGGAACAATCGCACTTCATCAGAGCATACAACACAGAGCTCCAAAGGGAGATCCAAAACAACAAGCTGCCACAGGATATGAAGAGGCCGGCGATCGAGGTAAAACCGGTAGTGGTTATTGAAGAAAAGAAAGAGGATCCAGAGCGAGCGGATCCGGAATATGTAGAAGGATTGATGAAAGGATTCATGGATGAAAGTAGAGAAGACATACCAGACGACAGACCGCCATGGTAAGCCGGATTTCTTCCGGCAGAAGAAAAAGAAAGGGACGGGCTTCGATCTGGTCTTAAAGGAAGAGAGGGAAAAGATTGAAGTACAGACCACAGGAAGAACACGAGAAAGCATTCTGCAAACTGTTTGACCAGCTGACTTATTCAAGGAGCAGCTGGCAGGTATGGGAAGACTTGATGACCGTAATGGCCTGCTCCATAGCAAACGCAGGAGCGCCACAGGACGAAAAGTGGAGAAAAAGGGAGGAAATGTACGAAAGGGCGATCGGTGATCTTGGAGGCCAGGACATCCCGGCGAAGATCTTCGGAGAGGTCATCAGCGCACTGGAAGACAAACCGGATCAGGATTTCCTCGGAGCACTCTATATGAACCTCAATCTCGGGAGCCATTGGCACGGACAGTTTTTCACGCCATACCACCTATGTCACTTTATGGCAATGACGCAGATGGAGGATTCCAAGGCAAAGATAGAGGAACAGGGTTGGATCTCGGTATGCGATATGTGCGTCGGCGGTGGTGCAATGCTGATTGCAGCGGCGAACGTCTTGAAAGCACAGGGCATCAATTATCACAATCACGTTTTGTTCGTGGGGCAGGATGTGGATCCGGTGGTGGCGAAGATGGCTTACATCCAATTATCGCTCCTGGGATGCCCCGGATATATCGCCATAGGAAACAGCCTCACCACTCCGATGACCGGACACCCGTTATTCCCAGAGGACAGAGAAGGTTTGGAATACTGGATCACACCATTCTTCCGGTCGAACGTGTGGGAATACAGAAAGCTGTGGATCCGGATGGACAGGATTTTTACGAAACCAAAGAAACAATTCACATTCTATTTCGATTTTGGAAAGGAGGAACCGTATGTCGGAAGCAGTATTGAACGTGCAGGATGACCTTAAAGACCGTGCAATCCAGAAGCTCGAAGGCGATAAAAAGGAGCTGATGCAGAAGGTCAAAAACAATACGATGGTCGTTCATATGGCCGAGTATAAGACGATCGATTATCTGATCGAACGCTGCAAGGAGGACGCAGGCCTGTGCGAGGATGTCCTTCAGGAGCATAAGACCTATGAGAAATGCACAAATTATTGCATTAAAAAAGTTGAGAATCTGATTACAAAAAAAGATGGCAGAGTAGTCGTGCAGGTTGATGATCCACAGTATTACGAATGGGCGGAAGATTACTACCATGTGGACGATAAGGCAGCGGAAGAAGAGAAAGCACGGAAAGAGAAGGAACGGGAGGAAAAGAGAAAGAAACAGGCCGAAGAGTCCAGAAAGAAAACCGAGGAACGGAAGAAAAAAGCCGTCAAGGAGAAGAAGGAACCGGTGAAAGAAAAGAAAGAAGCCCCTGTCACACCAGATAAATCGGGAACGAAACACGACAAAAAGGGAGAGATTGAGGGGCAAATGAGCCTGTTTGATCTTGTATGAGGTGGATATGGACAAGAAATGGATACGAAGTCTGCCTGTGGCAGAAGTGAAAAATCACACCGGATACATGAAAGTGACGGTGGAAGAGAAAAAAGAAACGCTACTCATAAACGTCTTCCTGGCCGGAGAAACGAGAGCAGCGTATCTGATCGCAATGACCAAAACTGATTATATCACAAGAGATTATAAAAAGACAACGTGGAGAACTGGCAGGATCGATGCGGTTCTCGGAACGCATTGGTGGAAAGCTGATCAACCGCATTTAGTCGGCGGAAAAAAGATTTATGAAAAGTGGTTCGGCAAGATCCTGGACAAGGAGAAATGGTGGAAATCTGCACTAAAATGGCAGACGTCTCTTTTGGATATTAAAAGAAAAGAGCGGTACAAGAAAGAACTGAAGCACTCGGATGATATGCAGAAGACAGTTCCGGAGAAACCGAAGGCGTTTGAAAAATGGATCTATGATAAGGGGCTGGAAGATTTTCACTATATGATCTACGAGCCGACAAAGAAGGTTAAGACTATGGGTTACTGCACTCACTGCGGGAAGTACACCGATATCGACCGGAAGAAGATTGTGCCAAAGCGGGATCGGAAATGGAAATGCCCGAACTGTAAAAGCGTGGTCACATTCAAACCGCCGAGTGCGAGTCTAAACGGGAGATATGTCTACTACAGAGGATATAGCGAACCGGAAAAGTGGGTATGCCTGTTCCAGAAGACCACAGAGGGGAAGCTTCTCGGGAGATTCATTCAAGCCTGGGCGCATTTTGAAAGCGGCGCCGGGATCGAAAGAAAAGTGTCCTACTGTTACACGGAGCTGGCCAGATGCTTCTACGGAGAGAAACCGGAATGGTATGAATACTCGGAGTACAAGCAGAGCGGAAAGAGCGCGTGGTGTCCGGATAAGGACGAATACAACTGCGGAGACGCGATCGTTTATACCAATAACCTGAAGCAGGTTCTGAAGGGCACGAAGTATCAGTACTGTTCCTTGGATCTATACCAGAAGGCTTTCCCAGGAAAGCAAATCCACGTTGTGAGGTTTATGAACGTGGACGCAAAAAAGAGCGAGTTTATGGTGAAGATGAAAATGTTCCGGCTTATGGATGATCTGATAGACGGATGGTATAAAGTCCACCGGAACGAGGTTGATTTGGAAGCAAAGACGGTAGATGGGTTTTTGAAAGTTCCAAAGTCGGAACTGAAAAAGGTGATCGGGATGAACCCGAACCTGTCAGATCTCCGGTTGGTACACCAGATGATCGAAGACGGAGCCACCGTGGATCCGGAGATCATAAGACGATGGGAAAGACTTTTCGGATGTGATGACGAGACCTTATCCCTGCAAATATCAAGGAACCAATCGCTGACGAAATTTATGAATTACATCGAAAAGCAGGGCGGAAAACCGAGAGACGCGAAGAACGACTGGAAAGATTACATCGAATTGATGGCAGAAATGAATGAGGTCGATATCCTGGACCCCTACTACCGATATCCGAAGAACCTGCGGAAAGCACACGATAAAACGGTCACAGAGCACAGGAATTGGAAAAAGGCAGAAGAAATCAAGAAAAAGAAACAGATTGCAAAGCTGACGGAAGAGGTTTTGAAGAAAGCGACCGGATCCGGATATGAGATGAAAGCGTCTGGGCTGATGATCGTGATCCCAAAGAACTCTGAAGAAATCAAAAAAGAAGGCGAACTGCAGCATCACTGTGTTGGAACTTATGTCGAGAAAGTGGCGAGAGGCGAAACGATGATCTTGTTCGTCAGAAAAGAAAAAGAACCGGATAAACCGTATTTCACAATGGAATGGAAAAAAGACCATGTGGAGCAGTGCAGAGGAAAGCACAATGCGGATATGCCGAAGGAAGTAGAGGCTTTTGTGAACGCCTTCGAGAAGAGAATGCAAAGGAGAGCGGTATGAAAGGGAGATCAAAAATAGAGTATTGCCAGGACACATGGAACCCGATTACGGGATGCCGGCACGGCTGCCATTACTGCTATGCGAGAAAGATGGTCAGCAGATTCGCAGGAGACCCGAGGCTGAACAAGAGCGCGACAGCTGACTATGAAAAAGTTCCGGCTGAGGACGGATCCGGTGATGTGTATGTTCTGGAAAAACAGATGCAAGGCCTTGTCTATCCTTTCCGGTTTGAGCCAACCTTCCACAGGTACCGGATCACAGGGCACTCGCTTGAAAGGTTCAAAACTGGTCGGATCGTCTTTGTCGGCGCTATGTCGGACATTTGGGGAAGCTGGGTGCCGAGGGAGTGGATCAAAGAGATTTTGCAGGAGTGCCAGAACTATCCGCAGCATAAATACCTGTTCCTTACGAAGAACCCGACGAGGTATTCGGAATTCTATCTGCCAGACTACTGGTACGGAACATCGATCACGACGAATGCTGACGTTTCCAGAATTGACGATCTGCCCGGCGGGAACAATTACCTTTCCATTGAGCCATTGAGAGGACCGGTCAAGCTCAAAGGCCTGTCAAAGATCAAATGGATCATCATCGGAGCGGAAACAGGGAACCGACTGAAGGTAGTTCCGGAAAAAAGCTGGATCGATGACATTCAGAGGCAGGCCGATGGTATCCCGATCTTTATGAAGGACTCGCTGATCCCGATCGTGGGAGAGGAAAACATGCGGAGAGAGCACCCGGAAGGAATGACAGAATATGTCTATGTCGGGGATAAGAAAAAGAAAATGTGCGATCAATGCGCTTTCTGCAAAAGGGATATGGAAAAGCACGATATGTTCCTGCTTCAGGCCAGAAAGGTCAGAGGACAATGGGCGAAGTCTTTAACCTACCTCTGCCCGGAGTGTATGGCTGAGTTGTGTGGGAAGCTGGGAGTTGAGGTACCGGAATTTGATTGATGTCACGAAAGAGGATGACAACCAGGAGCTGATCTTCAACTGGTGCAGGGGGCATGAAGAGAAATACCCAGAGCTGAAGCTCCTGCACCACATCCCGAACGAGGGGTTTCGGACAAAGGCCTATGCGGTGGCGCTTCAGAGACGGGGTGTCAAGGCCGGGGTGCCGGATATGTTCCTCCCGGTTCCGAGGGGCAGCTTCCACGGGCTGTACATCGAATTGAAGGTCGGGAAGAACAAACCAACGGAAAAGCAGCTGTGGTGGTTGGATCAGCTGACGAAGCAAGGATATATGGCTGTAGTGAGATACGGATTCAGGGCAGCCATAGAAACGATAGAAAACTATTTGAAGGGAGATTTTTATGAAAGAGGTATTGAGGATTCCAAAATTTGAGCTGGCGAACAAACTGGCCATGATAAAAGATATCGTGCCGTCCAGGACGCCACAGGCCGTCTTACAGAGCGTTCTTGTAGAGAACGGTTATCTAATAGCTAATAACCTCCAAACCGGCGCTAAGGTCAAGCTGGAGGCTATGGAGACCGAACCTTTCCTGATTCCGAAGGAAGCGTTCAATATCATCGGGAAATATCCGGCGGGTGAGCTGGTGATCTCGAAAGACGATAAGTCCATTATGATCAAGGCTGGGAGCATCAAGAACAAATGGCAGACGCTATCAGCTGACGAGTTCCCGAGAATTCAGGACACCGACGGCGAAAGCACATCCATCCCGGCAGAGGATTTCATTAAAGCTGTGCAGAGGGTACTCTTCGCCACTGGATCCGGACAGAATATGGATTGTCTGAATCTGAAGGCAACAACGGGAACGCTCAGGTATATCGCCCTCGACGGTCACAGGATCGCAAGAGACAGGGCAGATTTCATCGGGGAGTTTGATCTCCTGATCCCGAAGAACGCTGTAGAGCAGATCCTTTCTATGGGATTGGAAGGGGAATTGGAAATCACGTTCAATCCGAACAGCGCTGTTTTCAAGACAGACGGCTGCACGGTCACAACCCGGTTAATCGATGGGAAAAGCTATGACACGGATAAAATGCTTTCGAACGAGCCGCCTTATACGACAGCGGTAAACCGTGAAATGCTTCTGGGATCCCTTCAGAGGGCGAAGTTATGCGAGCCTTCCGGAGAGAATGTCCCCGTGAACTTCACTTTTGAAAACGGAACAATGGCGATCGACCTCAATTCGGTACGTTCACAGTATCACGAGGAGCTACCCCTTGAAGTAAACATTCAGGAGCCCGTCAAGATCGCCTTTAATCACAAGCTTCTCATAGACTTTCTGAAGGTGCTTGATAAAGACAATGTCTTCCTGGGGCTGACATCACCGACTGCACCAATGATTATCACACAGGACAGGGATGTATATCAGGGACTGGTTCTTCCGGTCAGGGTAAAGGGGGCGAGCTGATGATAAAGTGTCCGAAATGCGGAAAAATGGTAGACCGGCTCCTGGCCTTATCCAGAGATGACAACAAAACATCCATCTGCGATATGTGCGGGACAGAGGAAGCAATGGCAGCATTCGTGAGGAGCAGGACACCGCAGGAGCGTACGAGAGCGAAGGTACGAGCAACTGGTAACAAATGGGCGAATGAGAATTTTGAGGCGACGCATTCATGAGTACGAGAGAATTTGTCGGAAATGGGATGATTGAATTACGTGAAAAGACACAGAACGAGGCTGACATCAAGAGGTATGTCAAGAAACGGCTCCCGATCGGATCCACGTTCAAGGCAACAAAGAATTTCTGGTCGCAGGATGACCGGGAATCAAGCGAGCCGGTCGAGCGGATGATCATTGAGTATTATGACCATCACCTGACCACGGTCACGATGGACTGGCTGAAATGGACGGAAAGCTTCACGTATTTCGATTTGTACGCATATTTGAAGGGAGGAAAAGATACGCCGGTATGAGAAGCTATGAAGAAATTGCCGCGAATGAGCGGGTAAATGTAGGAGCAAAAGGCTTTGATGGGTTTAGTGGAATAATCAGATTATACGGATACACGGCAACCTTGATCGTTTCGACAGGAGCCGGATGGGAACACGCTTCAATCTGTCCTTTGAAAAAGAATATCATTCCGTCCTGGGATGATATGTGCAAGCTGAAGGATATCATCTGGCCGGAGGACGAGGCTGTGATCCAGATCCATCCGATCAAAGAGGAATATGTAAATATCATGCCGAACTGCCTGCACCTGTGGCGCTGCATCTACAAAGAAATGGTTCTGCCACCTTCGTGCCTTGTTGGTCCGCTAAAAGGCCAGACGAGGGAAGAGTTCAACCAGGCAATTCAGAGGGCTTATGAAGAAGCAGGGGAGGTGCTTGTATGACAGAGGTAAAGAGCCGAGCGGAGAGCATAACAGATGGATTCCTGTTAGTGAGAGGTTGCCGGACGAAAGAGAGTGGATCGGTACAAAGAAATTCGGCACAACGCTTTCGGATGAAGTATATGTAACTTTTGAACAGCCGGACGGACAGAGATTTACAAAGCATACGCATTTCA
>JAEEGL012886418.1_pt1 | contig 14008 bp, 9 predicted proteins | sample 9134231 | NCBI WGS metagenome assembly JAEEGL01 (sample SAMN16246548, study PRJNA631951) | gut metagenome | biome: gut microbiome; feature: rumen; material: fiber-attached | host: Bos | place: Iran: Karaj | collected 2018-10
CCATACATACGGCAAGATCCGCCGCCGAATCATTCAGTTTAATTCCGCCCACCACATTCACAAAAATATCTTTATCTGATAATTTCAATTTCGTCCTTCGCTCAATCACCGCAATCAAAAGATTTAGACGATTGAGATCAAACCCAGACACCGTCCGCTTCGGATAGCCATAATTAGAAGGCGTAGTGAGCGCCTGTATTTCCACGAGCAAAGGCCGATTCCCCTCGAGCGTAGCCAAAATCACCGATCCATCTTCGTTCGTCCTCTCCTCAAGTAATGCCGCCGATGGATTTGCTACTTCCTTTAGCCCACTGTCAATCATTTCAAAAATCGCCACCTCATTTGTCGAACCAAAACGATTTTTTACGGCACGCACCGTCTTGAACCCGCCGTATCTATCGCCCTCAAAATTCAAAACCACATCTACCAAATGCTCCAAAACTTTTGGCCCAGCCAAGGTCCCATCCTTCGTTACGTGCCCCACGATAATCACGGCTGTATCGGTAGATTTTGCTGCACGAATAATCAAATTTCCACAGTTTGTCACTTGCGACACCGTGCCAGGCGCCGAAGAAATCTCGTCCATCATCAAAGTTTGTATCGAATCTACAATCACAAGGTCGAACTCGCCACTTTCAATCGTCTTTGCTATATCATTGCCAGATGTTGACGCGGCGAAATTAAGATTCTCAGACTTAGCACCCAACCTTTCCGCACGAAGTTTCACTTGCCCCGCCGATTCCTCGCCGGAAATATAGAGTACACTATGTCCGCCCTCTGCCACCGCAGCACATACTTGCATCAAAAGTGTAGATTTGCCCATGCCTGGTTGGCCAGCAAGCAAACTCACCGATCCCATCAAAATCCCCCCACCAAGCACTACGTCAAAATCTCGGAAAGACGTAGCGAGCCTAGCCTTCGCATCGCTCGGCACGATTGTATTAATTTTTACAAAATCCAATTTCTTACCAGAAACCTGCCCTTTAGCAATCGCAGACTTGCCAGCACTACCAGCTGGCTCCGCCACCTGCTCTACTAGAGAATTCCAAGCCTGGCAGTTGGTGCACTGCCCCATCCATTTTGCGTATGTCGCCCCGCACTGCTGACATACAAAATTAGTTTTCACCTTCATATATATTATATATTACAGCAACTAATACCTTGGCGCAAGCTCATGTTGATAAACCACAGTGAATTTACCAGTTTCACCCGTGCCAGAAATAAATCTGCTCCAAAGTGTAGCGGAGGTATCGTAGTTAATGACCTCAGCCGGGACATCGGAAAATTCGCCCGGGCCCGCACCGTAGGTACGCCCAAGTATCAGTCCATCGGAAATGGTCATACCACGAATTACCAACGGATTAGACCTCTCACGCGCATTCGCGTCCCCGCTGTTACAAGTATTTATTTTACCAGTAGCAATCAGGATTGCATCCACCTCCTTCACACTACAATCAATCGTAATATTTTTAGCATAGATAATTAATTTAGGAATTTCACTAATCGTCTTATAGCTAGCATCAGCATAATAAATATCTCCAGCAATTGTCACATCACCGCTTTTTGATTTCACGATATGTGTGACGCCCGGCTCAATCGTCCCGCCAAGCAGCCTCATCGAGCCATTCGACACCGAGTACCTGATATTACTATTACTATTTTTCGACAAAACTTTATAATCCGAATTTAGATTCACGATGTTGCCCGATTCAATATTTGCCATAGTATCTGCCGGCAAAAGGTAATCCACGTAATTAGCTCTAGATTTTGTCGCACCAAGGCCAGCCGTAGAAGATCCCAGCATTTCGCCCACTTTACCATTATAGGCCGCACCACAAATCACACCAGTGAGTCCATAATTAGCAAAACTCAGCGGCGTCCTGTATTTACAAAAACCACCATCAAGTTCCTTGCTTCCTCCGATTGTTGCTCCACCAGACGCCACAGTATTGGTAGTGCCTCTCAACACCAAATTCTGTTCAACAAACGAACCAAACACCATCGCATCACCCGCTCCTTGACTCACATAATTAGGATACAAATTTCTTTTAGACGCGTTCAATGCATTAATATTGCTTACAGAATAGAGCCCAGCTCCATACACTCCAAAAGTCGGCTTCTTTGCCACAATTTTACAGGACGCATTAGACAAATACCAATTCCCATCTCCGTTCAAATTATTCAAATTATTGTCTGCCCCGCTCGTATACGGATAAACCCCCACCGCAAAACAAATGTAATTTCCGGCGCTAACATCAAAAGCGTTATACTGCCCGCCAAAAACTCCATGCCTCGTCTCGCCTTCTAAATCCCCATTACTATTCAAAGTTAAATTATTGTCCTCTGCGAGCGTTTCACATCGGCTACTACCATATACGGCAACACAAAGATTACTATTGCCTGTAACCACACTTCCGCTACCAGTCCTATCGTATGTAGAGACAAACGAAATCAACTGTGCTTTCGCATTTGGCACAATCGTAGCATATGAATATTTAGTCAAATTGTTGTATTTCTTCTCCACATTCACCCAGCCAGAGCTAAGAGTCATGACTTCACCAGCAAAAATTTTGTCGCCATCTATCTCCGCCCCAGCCGTAAGCATATAATTATATGGTATCTGCACACTAGAGCTTGCTATTGCCGGACCAGACTCTTCACTATGAGTAATATAATCATTGGAATGGCTACAATCTGGGTTTTGATAATAATCATGCCCATATCCACCATCATACCTTTCGCATCTATACGGAGCGCCGACAGATTTTACACAATAACTATATTCCCCGCTACCATACGGGCCAAACCACCCATTCGCATAGTCGCAAGTATAGGCAATCACTTTTTCATCATCATCATCTTCATCATCTTCATCGTCATCATCGTCTGATGCTGGCAATGGAGTTGCTGACGTTTCGTAGACGCATTGCGTACCACTAAGTCTGCCAGAATCACAATAATAGACCGGCTCTCTACCAGGACACCCCGCATCAGCACCAGTCTGGTCTGGCCCTGGTCTACATGGCCAGCTATGCTTCCCTTCATTATTAAACGAGACGCTAATCGGAGAGCTAGAAGTAATCCCGTCCGAAATCGTTCGCCCTACATACTCCGATGTGATACTTACATCGTGACTAGAGATATCCGTCACCGCCGCACCAATATTAAAAGATTCACCAGAAGAAGCACCATCTGGCCACCGCACAGAGTACCCATTGCCCCAAGACACCACGCTAGAGATTGGCTGATTATCATTGGCGGACGGATCCGTAGCTGGATACATTGAGTGTTCTGCATGTGTTTTTGTCACCATTTCAAATGCACTATTTTGTACGCCCGCATAGTAACACTCACTCCACCGCACAGTATCACCAGGTTTCGCATAAACCAGCTCGCTATAAGTATTTGCATCAATTCTAATATTAGCCACTCGCGATGTCACTGTGGTCCTATTTGGATTCGACGAATCGCATGCTGATGACGCACTACTAGCCACTTGCATCGTGACGCAAACCGTGGTCATTTCTGCCTGGCTCTCACCAGATTTCCCCATTTTTAGCGTCTGGCAAAAAGTATAACTTCCAGGCTCTTTTAGCCGCACTGTCGCCGTATAACTATAAAGCCTAGAGCCGGAGCTCGTCGTATAATACCTACCGCCATCCACAGTGACAGCGCTCCGCATACTCTTAGTTCCACTCGAATTGCCCACTCGCGTAGGCGTACCCACGATTTCCGCCCGTCCATCCAGACCGCTCATCGAAGAGACCGTATAATCCACATTCATTTTACTAGAAACCCAACCATCGTGTTCAAACGCAATCGTTACGTTTTCGTTTTGATTCCTCGCACCAAGATCCAAAGTCTTCGAAGTTGCACCAAACACGCGCCCAGTAGAAGTAGAATTTCCATCACCAGTCACAGTAGACATCGCCATCAATGTACCACTGCCGCCGCCACTACCGCTCACCCGCACCCGCACGCAAACATTTGTAAAATTATTATTTTTCACACTAAAAGTTTCACAAAACACATAATTTCCTGGCGAGCTAAATGTCACATTGTATTGGTCTATATCCGGACTTGCCGTGGAATATAACGAAGTAGCGACTTTGGATGTGAGATTTGCGTTTCTGCTCAGAGTCACGCCAACATTTTTTGACACACCATTCGCCATCCTATAGTTGATGATATACCCAGTATTTCTATTTGGAACAAACGGCACACTGAGAGCTACATTTCTAGTTGATTTCGAAGCATACGCAGAATGTGAAAAAGCAATATTCAGCGTATCGCCCACGGATGCATTAACTACCTTGTCGCTCATAGTTACGTATGCGCCCACAATGCCAGTGTCTACGGCCGTCTCACCGCCAACGGTAACAATAGACCTAGCTTTATATTCCACCTGCTCTTCTGGCTCTACTTTCACACTTACGCAAACCCAAGCTTCAATCGGATTTCTAGTGTCCAAATTATCTGGCCCATTAGTTGGAGCGCTCGTCAGCCCGCAAACACGATATATCCCCTCCTTGCTAAATGCGACCTTCACAGTATTCTTCTTCACCATCCGCTTAGAATCCCCAGACGGACCATTCGGCATCACATATTCACCATTATATTCTTCAGTAAAATTACCTTCGTATTCCAGCTCTCCATTCAAGTCTTCAGGCGTAATCGTAGCAAAAGCCGGAGCATCGGTATCGTATTTAATCTTATATCCCACGCCATTTATACTTTCGCTCGCCGTGACATAATGCTTAAATACGAGCGCCGCTTCCTGATTCGTTCGCACCGTCAAATCCACTTCACCATCACTCGGAGCTGCCGTCTTACTCACGGCTAGCACACCAGTACTTCTAGACGAGCTCTCCCCCCACTCCACTTTCGTACCAGCCTTTACCTCGGTCGGGTCAATTATCTCCGGTACGCAATAATACCCTGTGCCAGCCTTGTAGCTACCCAGCTCCAGAATTTTATCCCTGAGTCTAACTGCAGCATTAAAAGTTAATTGCACCTCGCCACCCCGTTTATTGATTTCCGATATCAAAATTTTTCTTCTACTAACGTTCAAAATATCGTCCAAATATTTTATACCATCAGCATTGACCCCAGTATTTATACTGTTATTGTACCGGGCATAAGAAATCCCCGCTGAATCTATCGCCACTGGACCATATTGTTTGGCAGCACTGGCCTCGTACCCATATTCTGTGCTATGTGGATTGCTCGCAATCCTTGGCCCTTCCCACCCATACGATAAGAAAAATTTGTAATAGCCATCACCATTACCGCAAGTATTCTGGATGGTTTCATAAGTCACATCGCAAGTCATCGCCGATGTCCCCGTGCAGTGTGGCTGTTTGCCAGAGCTCAACGAATAGAGATGCCAGCTCGCGCCGCCACCACCCGAACCATCACCAGTGCCAATTCTCACTGGTATCGGCACATTACCCACAACGACACTACTAGTATCTAATTCAAAGCTAGTCTGTACTTCGCCACTGCCAGTGCATAGATAAGTATACGCACGAAAAGAGTTACACTTGGTGTCCGCCAAATCACTATCATTTCCACCAAAATCATCAGCTCTCGCAGGCAAAGCCCCACACACCACCGCACCAAAGGCTAATAGCGAGCAACAAATCACCACCAAGCAAGATTTTACTCTCATGTTCCAATTATACCATAAGCAATAAAAAGAGTGGCATTTTGCACTTGCCACTCTTTAAAAAGAAGGTTAATAATCCCAATAAGAATACAATGTATCCATCATATCTATAGCCTCAATTTTGTTTGGCTTTTTATTGCCTTTGCTATAGCTATGTTGCCATATTTCATGGATTATTTCAGGCAGATGTCTAGTCTTGCCATTCTCGTCCACCCCAAACATAAAAAGGTTAAACGCCTCCATATCCATGTCAAATTCGTGCTTCCTAGAATAAATACCACCAGCATAATAGCTCATGATATACGACATACCCATAATCCAGTCATAAGAAACTCCTTTTTTAGTGTTAAATTTCTTCTGGCCATCCATGAACATGTCTGCTATCTCGGTAGCATACTCAGGATACCTGCACGCCATCGTAAAACAAGCTTTTTTCATCCGGCGAATCGCCTTCTTTACACTAGGGTAATCAAGCGTTACCCCGTCGTCATAGCGACCATGCCGCACATACCACTCGCCATAATCGTATGAGTACCAAAACCACTGTGCAATTTCGCCATAACTGATACTACCAGCAGGATCAAAATTCTCAAGCTGATAATCCTCTTCTTTTTCAAGAAAATGGTCACTATCAGATACCACCTTCAGCAAATACCTCGCATGTTCCTCCGTACCTGTTACGTCCTCAGCTCTCACCTCTACCGCCGGAGCAATGCCAGCAAGCGTAGCGATTATAGCTACAAAAACCACCAAAATTCTAAGCCTACTCATACTTTCACCTTCTTTCTTAATATGCCTAGATTTTTCGCAAGAGCAAAAACCTACCTTCTCCCTTAATTATATCACAAAACATAGAAAAAGTCAAGATTTACAGGGGGTAGCCCAATACCCCTCTACCTCAAGATTTACAAAGATTCGCCCAGCGCTTCCACCACTAGCGCATCATAATATTTTGCTAGTTCTTCCTGCTCCGCCTCCGCCATTAACTCTCGAATGGCAAGATAAAACCTAGCCCTAGCAATATCAGACATGTCATCAATCTCGTCCTCTGTGCTTGCTATTATTTCTATACACTTGCTGAGGTCACCAGAGTACATATACAGAAATCTCGCATAGCTCGCTCGCACGTACGCCCTGCATCCGGCATTCTCACAATCATTAATGCCAGTCTTAAAATCCGCCATCGCATCTTGCGCCGTATAGTCAGACTGCGTGTTATATCTATCCAAAATTTCTTGCTGTTTTGTCAGCCCCACATTCTCGGCCTCTACAAAATCGGCAGAGGTTTTCTTATTCACCACCACAATAATTGCCACCACGAGAGCGACCACCACCACCGCAAAAACCGACACCATGATGATGAATTTCTTTTTATTTTTAGCCTCAGTCCCACCATCCATGATTATAATACTACTCCCCCGACACTAGCCGCCTGGCCACTTTTTCCCTTAGCCACACATCTGCCGGACCTGCTGCCATCAAAATCACCAAATAGCCCTTGTTTACCCAGCCCATCAGCTCGTTAAACAGCTTGTCGTTCATCTCTGCCGGCTCTGCTACCGAAGAATTTTCCAAATCATAAATCAAATCTTCTGGCGTCAAAACCTCAAGTGACGGATCCTCCCTAGTAAGATACGTCGGCAGCCAATAAATCTTACTCGCCCATTCAAAAGCGTTGTAATAGCCCTTGTGCACCTCGTGCTGCCTGATATTCTGATGCGGCTGATAGACCGCCACCACGCCTTTGTAGCCACACCGCTCTGCCTCGTCATGAGCCATATCCAGCGTCGCCACTATCTCCTCAGGATGATGCGCGTAGTCCGTATAAATCCCTTTGGCTAGCCGTTCAAATCTCCGCCCTGCACCAGGAAAATCATTCAAAACTTCTATAATGTCAGAATCAGTCATTATACGATTAATAAAATGCACTCCGCCATCCACATCTTCTACTGGGCGTTTTGCGCTGCCCACCCCGCCAGCACTGCCACCGAGCATTTGAGTATTCTGATAATAATCATTCGCTATCCTTTTTACCGCCTCGAGCGCAAGAGCCGCATCCACCCGCCTAGCCTCACCAGCTAAACGAAATCTCGAGGTATTGACCACGGCTTCCTTCACTACTTCTTCGCTTTGGCTCTCAAATTGCTTAAATGCCGCTGCGTAGTCCTCACGCGTTGGATAAATATCTGGATGGTCATAGGATACGCAGGTTATCACCGCGAGCCACGGCGAAAATCTCAAAAAATTCCGATCATATTCATCTGCTTCATAAACAAAATACTTGTCGCCTCTATGATATGCTCCGGATTTAGCGAAACCAAGCGTAGTGCCCACAATATAAGAAACCGGCAATCCTAGCCTCAGCGCCGCAAACACAATCATCGACGTAGTTGTAGTTTTGCCATGCGTACCAGCCACTGCTATCATTTTGAGCCCCAACCGTTTTACTAGAAAAGCCGTAAGCTCGTCGCGTTTAGATACCTTCACTCCCACCTCCTTAGCCATTTTTAGCTCTGAATGCTCTGGGCTAAGCGCCGAAGTATAGACAAACCAATCCACGCCTTCGTCTAGTTTTTGTCTCAAAAACTCTCCATCCTGCTCGCCAATATAGACATCAATTCCAGCCTCCACCAATTCATCATAAATTGCCCCCTTAGATTCATCTGAACCGCTCACTTCTGCCCCTGCCTGCTTTGCCATCAAGGCTAGTGGCCCCATCCCCGTTCCAGATATACCTGAAATATATATTTTCATGCTATAATTATATAATGAAAATTAATTCTGAGCAAGAAATGTTTGAATTTGGCAAAAATTTTGCCAAAAACACGCCTCGTGTCATCGAGCTTGTTGGCGATGTCGGCGCCGGCAAGACTACTTTTGTCCGTGGCCTTGCAGAGGGGCTCGGTATCAAAGAGCCTGTCACTAGCCCTAGTTTTACGATTTCCAAAACTTATGCCTGCCCAGATGGCAAAACTCTCACCCACTATGATTTTTATCGCCTCGGCGACCCAGGCATCATGAAAGAAGACCTCGAAGAATCCATCAAAAAAGAAAACAACATCACCGTCGTCGAATGGGGCGAATCCGTTTCCGACATCTTGCCCAAAAATCATACCATTATTAATATAGTCTACAATGACGACGATTCCAGAGAGGTCATCTTATGAAGCTATATCTCGACACATCAACGCCTATCACGATTCTCAAATTAGACGACAAAACTTACGAATGGGATTCCGGCCACGACCTCGCCGAAAAGCTCCTCGGTTTTATGAAAGAAAAACTAGCCGAAAACGGCAAAGATTTTAAAGATCTCACCGAAATCACTTTTATGTCGGGGCCAGGCTCTTTTACTGGTCTACGTATCGGCGCCGCTGTCGTCAATACTCTTGCCCACGAGTTGAATATCCCGCTCTATGACCACACTGGCAAAAAACACTTAGTCATCCTTCCGGATTACGGTCGCGGAGCCAACATCACCGCCCCAGTCAAATAAATCTATTTGATAATCTCGTCAATAATCCCGTATTCTTTCGCTTCCTCAGCGCTCATCCAGTTGTCGCGGTCCATATCTTTCTCAACCTGCGCCAAACTCTTTCCAGTATTCTTCGCAAAAATCTCCGCGAGGCGCTTTTTAAGAAACACACCTTCCCGAAGCATAATTTCCTGGTCTGTAATCTTGCCTTCGGTCCCCGACGACGGCTGATGGATCATAATCCTCGCGTTTGGCAGACAATACCTTTTGCCTTTCGCGCCGCAAGATAAAAGCATCGCCCCCATGCTCGCCTGCAGCCCAATCCCAATCGTCTCCACGTCCGGCTCGATATAATTCATTGTATCAATAATCGCCAGTCCATCATAAACCGACCCGCCTGGCGAATTAATATAAAGTTTAATTGGTTTCTTCGGATCTTCATGCGCCAAATAAAGAAGCTGCGCCACTACCAAGTTCGCCGTGTGTGAATTCACATCCTCACCCAGAAATACAATCCGGTCGTTAAGAAGCCGCGAATAAATATCATACGCCCGCTCGCCCTTATTCGTCTCCTCGACTACCGTCGGTACTAAATAATTTTTCATATTGCAATTTTTCCTTTCTTTAATGTTACAGTTAAAATGTCGCCTTTTTTATACTCTTCCGCAATAATCTTTTCCGAAAGCAGCGACTCCACCTCATCTTCAATACATCTGCGAAGCGGCCTTGCGCCATTTTTCGGATCATAACCCTTTTCGATCAAATAGTTCTTCGCCTCATCCTCAATCTTAATCCCAATTCCCTTCGTCGCCAAGCGCTTACGCAGGTCGTCAATCAAATTATCAAAAATCTTTTCAACATCTTTTCTAGTCAACGCATGGAACACTAAAATATTATCAAGCCGATTTATCAGCTCCGGCCGCATCACTTTCTTCAGCGCCTTCATCGCGTATTCTTTATTCTCTTCATACTCTTGCTCAAGTGCCTTTTTATCCTTTGCCGTCTTCGCCGTAAACCCAAGCTCACCCTCGCGGTACATATCCGCCGAGCCAAGGTTGCTCGTTAAAATCACAATCGTATTATTAAACTTAATTTTGTTGCCTTGCCCATCCGTAAGAACGCCGTCTTCCAAAATCTGCAAAAGCAAATTAAACACATCCGGATGCGCCTTTTCAATTTCGTCAAACAAAATCACCGAATATGGTTTACGCCGCACCGCCTCGGTCAACTTACCACCATCATCATATCCAACATAACCAGCCGGCGCCCCCACGAGCCGCGACACATTGTGTTTTTCGCCAAACTCGCTCATATCGATTTTTACCAGCGCATTTTCACCACCGAACACCTCCCGTGCAATCACCCGCGCAAGCTCTGTTTTGCCCACGCCCGTTGGACCCATAAATAGGAACGAGCCAATCGGCCGCCTGGAATCTGCAATTCCAGAACGTCCGCGCCGAATCGCCTTCGACACCGCCTTCACCGCTTCTTCCTGCCCAATTACCGACTTATTGAGCTCATCCTCAAGCCCCATCAACATCTTCATTTCAGAACCATGTACCTTCGATACTGGAATCCCAGTTTTAAGAGACACCGCCGTCGCCAAATTCTCCTCAGAAAGAACTGGATTCTCAGTCTCCTTCACCCCCGCCTTTTCAAGCGCCTTAATCTCCTTTTCAAGCTTCGCGAGCTCCGTCTTAAATTCCGCCGCCTTTTCAAAATCTTCTTTCTCCGCCGCATCCGCAATTTTGTCCTCAAGCTGCGACTTCTCAATCTTCATTTTCTTATATTTGCCGCCACCTTTTTTATCCGCCGCAACTTTACAAATCGCGCTCGCTTCGTCAATAATATCAATCACCTTATCTGGCATAAACCGATCATTGATGTATCTCTGCGACATCGTAATCGCCGTCTCAAGGCACTCATCCGGAATCACCACGCCGTGATGCTTTTCATAATGACTTTTAATCCCCTTGAGAATCCTGAGTGTCACTGCCGCACTTGGCTCCTCCACCATCACCGTCTGGAACCGCCGCGACAAAGCCTTGTCTTTTTCGATTGTCTTGCGATATTCATCAAGTGTCGTTGCGCCAATCAAATTGATCGAATTGCGCGCGAGCGCCGGCTTTAAAATATTCGCCGCATCCATCGAGCCTTCCGAAGATCCCGCTCCACAAAGAAGATGAATCTCATCGATAAATAAAAGCACCGTGTCATCCGAAACCGCCTCGTCGATAATCCCCTTAATTCTTTCCTCAAATTCCCCGCGGAATTTCGTCCCCGCCACGACCGACGAAAGATCCACTTGATAAATATGTTTGCCGATCAAATTCCCTGGTACCTCATTCTTTACAATCCGCGTCGCGAGTCCTTCCACGATTGCCGTTTTGCCAACACCAGCCTCGCCAATTAACACCGGGTTCGACTTCGTCCTTCGTGACAAAACCGTCACCACGCGCTCAATTTCATTTTCGCGCCCAATCACCGTATCAAGCTTGCCCGCGCGCGCTTCTTCCGTTAAATCCTTACCGTACTTTTTCAAAAACCTCAGGCCCGACGATTTAATATATTTCGCTTTCTCGGCCTTGTTTTGCTCGTCTTTCGTTTGCTCTTCTACTAAATCCTCAATGTCCGAAAGCACCTTTTCGGTATCCACATTAAGCCCCGAAAGAATCAACGATGCCCGCGAATTTGGCTGCGACAAAAGCGCATATATTATATGCTCGGTGCCAATCACCGAAAGCCCGTTTTCTTTCACGAAATTCTGCGCCATTCTAAACGTCAAAATCACCGCTTCCGAAAGCGACATCATCGCCATGTCGCTCCCTGGCACCTCCACCGCTACTTTGTTTAAAGACTTCTCCACATCCTCGATCGTCGCACCAGCCGTCCTTAGCATCTTTGCGCCAGTCGAAGTATCAATTGCCATCACCCCCATGAGGAGATGCTCTGTCCCCATATAGCCATTATTATATCTCTTACTATAAAAATCCGACTTCTGGAGCGCAAACCTTGCGTTCTCAGACAGTTTGTTCATAATTTCACTAAATTCTTCCTGCATATCCCCATTGTAGCAAATTAGCACTCATATTGCAAGAGTGCTAGTTTACTGCCACCCACCTCTGTTAGGTCTATTTTTCGCCCTTAGCGATTTCCTTCGCCATCTGCTCTAGTTTACGAAAATCAGTCTTGTTGGCCTTCGTAAGTGGCAGCTCGTCAAGAAAAACAATCTTTTTTGGCATCTCGTAATCTTTCAGCTGCAATCTACTCTTGCCAAGATAAAACGCTTTTGATGCATTTTCCATGATATCATGGCGCGTATCATTGTTCCGCTTCACGCCATCTTTTACCACCACAAAAGCACAGGCGCTCCAGCCCATTTTCTTGTCTGGCATCTTTACTACATAGCATTTCGAGATTAAATCGCTCTTTGCCACCGCCATACGTACCAATTCATAATACACCTTAGCTGGCACCGTATTAATAAAGAATGTCGCCCGCCCCACCAGCGTTACGAATCCTTCCTTGGATACCATTGCGAGGTCACCAGTTTTTACAAATTTCCGTCGTTTGATGATTTTTATTTTTTCTTCATCCAACTCTGGACGATTAAAATATCGACTCAGCACATGTTTACCGCTCACATATAGTATACCGGTCCTGGAGAAACCGAGCTCTTCGCCTGTCTCTGGGTCGAGGACCATCACATATGCGCCTGGAACTACCCGTCCTACCGTATCCGGATGATATGTAGATCCCACCGCCACAGTGATAGAACCAAGACACTCACCTACGCCATATCCATTGCAAATTTTCACATTCGCACCATGCTCCCTAAAATACGCCAAAATATTCTCTGAATCCCGTTTTTCTAGTCTCTCCCCACCAGAAATACACATTTTTACGTGCGACAAGTCCATGTCATCAGGTAAAATTTCCGGCAACATTTCAAATAGTAGCGGCACCGCTTGGATTACGCTAATATTTTTCTTAAAATAATATTCAAAATTATCCTCACCAAGATCCGGTGTCAAAATCACCTTACTACCACCAATAATCGGCGTCATCACCGACGTCCAAAACCCATACGGGCAGTCGAATTTCACAAACGAAAACCAGCTCGTCACATTCTTGTCCCACATCTTAATACCACTAGCCGCTTTACTAAAAAGTGCCGCCGCAATTAAATTCTCGTTGGTAAACACCATCGGCTTCGGCCCAGACGTAGAGCCCGAAGTAAACGAAATCAGCGCCTCGTTCTTGCCGCCAAACATATTGCGAGGCACTCGCTTTTTCCATCTCTCTGCTATCTTCGTAAGCGGCGTCTTGCCAAGATAAAAAGTACTGACCACCGTCGGCTGGTCAATATTTTCTTCATCCTTATAGCCATGTGTCAAATTTATGACATTTTTTACCGTCTTTGCCTCAGCTTTTAATTCTTTTATCTTAGCATCTGCCTTGTCATACACAAACAGAATCTCAGATTTAAATTCCTCTAGATACTTTAGCAGAGTGTCTTTCGGGGTTTTCTCATCGAGAAACGCCACTACCGCGCCGATTCTATTTGCCGCCAAAAATATCAACACATTATCATACATCGAGCGGCCCGTCGCCACAGTGATAATGTCGCCTTTTTTCACGCCAAGCGCCAAAAAAGCCTTTGCTAGTGTTTTCCTATCCTGTTTTAGCTCGCGCCTCGTCACACTTAGCTCTTTTTGGTTTATCACCACCGCGCTGTTGTGCCCAAAACACGATAAATCAAAAATTGTTGAAATGCTGAGAGGCGGAACAAATGGATCTTTCTTTTGTCCCTTAATTTTCAGCATATTACCTCACTTTTCTTATGTTTATTATAACACAAAAAA
>JAEEGL013261499.1_pt1 | contig 14008 bp, 9 predicted proteins | sample 9134231 | NCBI WGS metagenome assembly JAEEGL01 (sample SAMN16246548, study PRJNA631951) | gut metagenome | biome: gut microbiome; feature: rumen; material: fiber-attached | host: Bos | place: Iran: Karaj | collected 2018-10
CTGGCCAATACCATTAAGTATGCCAAAATGCTGGAGGGAACCGTGCGTGGTACTGGTATCCATGCCTGCGGATTCATCATCTGTCGTGACCCTATCAGCGATTGGGTGCCTGTTTCTACAGCCGATGACCCAGACTTCAAAGATACAAAAACCAACTGTACGCAGTACGATGGTCACGTAATAGAATCTACGGGACTTATCAAGATGGACTTCCTGGGGCTGAAGACACTCTCCGAGTTGAAGGAGGCCTGCGCCAACATCAAGCAGACGCTCGGCATCAACGTAGACCTCGATACCATACCCATCGACGACCCCAAGACCTACGAACTCTACCAGCAGGGCCGCACCGTAGGCACGTTCCAGTTTGAGTCGGCGGGTATGCAGAAATACCTGCGCGAACTGCAGCCGACGGTCTTCGAGGACCTCATAGCCATGAACGCCCTTTACCGCCCGGGACCTATGGAGTACATCCCGTCGTTCATCCGCCGCAAGCATGGCGAGGAGCCAATCACCTACGACATTCCCATTATGGAGAAATACCTGAAGGACACCTACGGCATCACGGTCTATCAGGAGCAGGTGATGTTGCTCTCCCGTCTTTTGGCTGACTTCACCCGTGGTGAGAGCGATGCCCTGCGTAAGGCTATGGGTAAGAAGAAAAAGGACATCGTAGATGCCATGAAGCCCAAGTTCATTGAGGGTGGGCAGAAAAAAGGCTACGACCCGAAGGTGCTGGATAAGATTTGGGGCGACTGGGAAGCGTTCGCCTCGTATGCCTTCAACAAGAGTCACGCAGCCTGCTACTCATGGGTGGCCTATCAAACGGCCTACCTAAAGGCCAACTACCCCGCCGAGTTCATGGCTGCCATCATGACGCGCCGCCGTGATCAGATAACGGAAATCACGAAACTCATGGACGAGTGCAAGCAGATGGGCATAGCCACGCTGGGCCCCGACGTGAACGAGTCGTACCTGAAGTTCGGTGTGAACCAGAAAGGCGAGATACGTTTCGGACTGGCTGCCATCAAGGGTATGGGCGACGGTGCTGCCGAAGCCATCATTCGCGAACGTGAGAAGAACGGCCCCTTCAAGGACATCTTCGACTTTGCCCAGCGCGTGCCTTTCACCAGCCTCAACCGCAAAGGCTATGAAAGCCTGGCCCTGAGCGGCGGCTTCGACGGCTTCGGCATCCGACGTGAGGTGTTCTTTGCCGAGAATAGCAAGGGGGAATTGTTCCTCGATACCCTCGTGCGCTACGGACAAATGTACCAGCAGGCCAAGGCCGAGGCACAGAACTCGCTCTTCGGCGGCTTCGACAGCATAGAGATTGCCACGCCGCCCATCCCGAAGACCGACGAGCGCTGGAGCGACATTGAAAGGCTGAACAAGGAGCGCGACCTGGTGGGCATCTATCTCTCGGCTCATCCGCTCGACGAATATAAAATAGTGCTCGACAACCTGTGTAACGCAAAATGTCAGGAACTGGCTGACAACGCCGTTGCCCTGACCGACCGCGAAGACGTAATGCTCGGCGGCATCGTCACCGCCGTGCGCACCCGCTTCGACAAACGCGGTCAGCCCTGCGGTTTTGTTACCATAGAGGACTTCGACGGCAGCGGCGAACTTGCCATGTTTGGCGAGGACTGGGGACACTGGAACGGCATGTTTACCGAAGGTGCCTCAATCTACATTACCGCCAAGATGCAGCAGCGCTTCCGCGACAGCAATGTGAAATCGCTGAAGGTACAGAACATAGAATACCTGCAGACGGTGAAGGACAAGGCCATCGACCGCATCACCATCTCGCTCGTCACCGACAAACTGGACGACGAAATAGTGAGCGAACTGAGCGAACTGATCAACGAACATCCAGGCAAGACCAAACTGTTCTACCAGTTGCGCGACTCGGTCGGAAAGAACCATGTGCTGCTGCGCTCAAAGAGCATCATGGTAGACGTGAAGCATCAACTCATAGACTTCATAGAGCAGCACCCGGCTCTGGACTATAAGATAAATTAATGGCACGATATTTGCAATGACTTAATTGAGAGTTAGATAATAGAATCGTTAAATCGTAAATTGTAAATTAAAGAGATGGAAGTACAAATCACAAGCGAGAACTTTGAGGCACTGAAAAATGGCAGCATGCCTCTGGTATTGGATTTCTGGGCTACATGGTGCGGACCTTGCCGCATGGTATCGCCCATACTCAGTGAACTGGCCGAGAAATACGACGGCAAGATTGTGGTAGGTAAGTGCGACGTGGAGGAAAACGAGGACCTGGCTGCCAGTTTCGGCATCCGCAACATCCCCACCATCCTCTTCTTCAAGGGCGGCGCACAGGTTGACAAACTGGTGGGCGCTCAGTCGAAGGACAAGTTCATCGAGAAAATTGAAGCATTGCTCTGATTATGGCAAGTATTGATGAGGAACTGCTCCGCGACCAGGAGGAGAACGTCCGCGAGATAGCCTATATACGCGAGCAACTGCCCAGCGACCTCAAGGAGCAGTACAACGACGAGCAGATGGTATGGATACTTGACAATATAGCCGAGTATTTCTTTGCGAGCGGCATCCTGGAAACCGACGATGACGAGGTAGATGTTGACATCGACGAAATCTCGGCCTACCTCTGCAGGCAAGCCGAGGATGAAGGCCGCCCGCGCCTGCTGGCCGACGAGGTGCGCTTCGTTGTCGAGGCCGACCTGGACTATCAGGAAGAGAATGTATAGCAAAAAAATAAGGGTGTGAAACTATCACACCCTTATTTTTTTGCTATACATGATTCTCTGAGTCGGGATGCAGGATATAGTGACGGATATACGACCTGTGACCATATACGGCTATGACCACGAAGCAGATGAAAGGAATGACAAACGACAGGTTGGTCGACGTGATGTAGCCTATCGAAACATTTGAGTCGATAATCATGGCCTGAAGAGGCGGGAATACAGAGCCGCCGAGGATGGCCATGATGAGGCCAGCGCCTGCAAACTTCACATTGTCGCCCACGCTACGCAGGGCAATGCCATAGATAGTGGGGAACATCAGCGACATGCAAGCCGACACACCTACTAAGCAATAGATACCATTGCGGTCGGGAAACACTATGACACCTATAACCAGACTGCCGGCCAGAATGGCCAGGATGGAGAGCAAGCGGCCGGCAGGGATGTATTTCAGAAACCAGGTACAGATAAAACGGCTGACGGTGAAGAAAATCATGGCAGCAATGTTGAACCGCTGCGACAGGATCTCTGCAGCCTTTTCGTCCATACCCTCTTCCATGAAAATACGCGTACCATATTGTATAATAAAGGTCCAGCACGACACCTGCGCACCTACATAGAAGAACTGTGCCAAGATGCCTTCACGGTAGTTCTCTATACGTAGCAGTTCCTTGAAGGCTGTCGCGATACTCTTGTTCGTGGGGGTGTCGCCAACTTTGGGCATCTTCTGCATGCGCAACAACACCAGCAGCATCACACAGAAAACACCCAGTCCCAGATAAGGGCCTATGAGGATGCCCAGGTCATTGTCTTTGATGATGTCAAACTGAAAGTCGGGCATAACAGCACGCTGCTCCGTGGTCATCGGGTTCATTTTGGCCTGTACAAGTTCCATGGAAACAGTCATGCCAAGGAGTGCCCCGATGGGGTTGAACGCCTGTGCCAGGTTCAGGCGCTGCGTGGCCGTCTCCTCGCTACCCATGCAATAGATATAGGGGTTGCACGATGTCTCAAGGAACGACAGGCCGCAGGTCAATATGAAATAGGCCAGCAGGAATGGGTAGTACATGCCTGTCAACTTGGCAGGAAAGAACATGAACGACCCGACAGCAAACAGTGACAGTCCAACCAGCACGCCGGCCTTGAACGAGTAGCGCTGGATGAATATGGCAGCGGGAAACGCCATGACGAAATAGCCCAGATAGAAGGCTACCTGCACCAGGGCACCCTCGGTGACGCTCATGCGGAAGATTTTCGAGAAAGCCTTCACGATGGGGCCCGTCATGTCGTTGGCAAAGCCCCACAGGGCAAAACAGGCGGTGATGAGTATAAATGGAACCAGAAAGTTAACCCCGTCCTTGGTCAGTATGTCTGTCTTCTTCATTTTGGTTAAACTTCATTCATTAAACTTTGCTTTCCCCTTCTATGTACTGCTGCATGAAGAGGTGCTCGCCATCCCATACCACGTATGTGAACTGGCTGATCCAGTCGCCAAGGATGATGACGCGCGCTTTCTTGGTCAGTTGCAGGTCAACCTCGATGTGGCGGTGGCCGTAGATGAAATAGTCCACGTTAGAGTGATACTGGATGTATTTCTTAGTGTAGAGTATCAGGGGCTCGCGGTCTTCGCCCATATAGGCGGGGGGATCGTCGTTGACTTCGTGCTTCATGCGCGAGTGCTTGGCCCAGGTCTGTCCAAGCCAGATGCTCCAGCGGGGATGCACCGTGGCGAGGGCAAACTGGCATATCTTGCTGTGGAAGAGCCAGCGCAGCACCTTGAACTTCTTGTCGGGGTCGCCCAGCCCGTCGCCGTGGGCCAAATAAAAGATCTTGCCGTAGAGTTCTATGGTCTGCGGCTGCTTGTGTAGTATGACGCCGCATTCGCGCTCCAAGTAGTCGTAGGCCCAGATGTCGTGGTTGCCGGTGAAATAGTGCACCTCGACGCCCATGTCGGTCAACTCCGACAGTTTGCCGAGGAAGCGGGTGTAGCCCTTCGGCACCACATATTTGAATTCGTACCAGAAGTCAAACATGTCGCCCAGCAGGTACACGGCAGCGGCCTTGTCCTTGATAGAGTCGAGGAAGCGCACCAGTCGCCGCTCCTGCGTCCTCCGATGTTGCAATGCCCAAGACCCCAAATGCGCATCGGATAAGAAATAAATATTCTTCATGCCTCTCAGTTCTAAACTCTACACTCTAAATTATTAGTCGAACCCCAGTTCCACTCTCGCTTCTTCACTCATCATGCTTTGGTCCCAGGCGGGCTCGAACACAAGGTTGACGTTGGCCGCCTTCACGCCCTCGACGCTTTCCACCTTGGTGCGCACATCCTCCAAGATGAAATCGGCGGCGGGACAGTTGGGCGCGGTAAAGGTCATATCGAGTTCCACGATGGCACCATCACCGTCGTCATGGCCATTGCCAGAGGCTGCGTCCTCGTCGTGTACGTCAATTTTGTAAATCATTCCCAGGTCAAAGATGTTGACGGGAATCTCGGGGTCGTAGACGGTTTTCAGCACGTCGACGATCCGCTCTTCAATTATTGTCTTTTCCTCTTGTGTCATATTTCTTTTTTGTGCAAAAATACAAATAATTATTGAAGTCAGCATTTGCCTTGTTCGTGGTAGGAATAGTACAGGCCGTCGGCCACGATGACATGATCCATGAAATGGATGCGCATCACCTGGCAAGCCCTCTGAATGCTGGCGGTGAGGTCGTTGTCGTTCCGGCTGGGGTGTATGCTGCCCGACGGGTGGTTATGAACGACGGCCAGGATGGTGGCGTTGCACAGCACGGCCTCGCGCATAATGATGCGGATGTCGACGCTCACCTCCGAGATGCCGCCGTGGGCTATGCATACTTTCTTGATAAGGCGGTGGTTCTGATTGAGCAGCAGGATCCAGAACTCCTCCACGTCCTTGTCCTGCAGCAGCGGGTGCATGTGGTTGTATATCAGGGTGGCCGTGCCCAGGTCGGGCCTTTCCTCGGCTTTCTCCTGCTGTCGGCGCTGGCCCAGTTCGCAGGCAGCCATGATGGTGATGGCCTTTGCCGGCCCCACGCCGTTATACTGGCACAGGTCGTGGATGCTCATCTTGCCCAGTGTGTTCAGGTTGTTGTTGCAGTCGTTGAGAATACGCTTCATCAGCGTCACGGCATCCTCTTTCGTACTGCCCGAGCCTACGAGTATGGCCAGCAATTCGGCATCGCTCAATGCCTGTGCCCCCAGCCGCTCCATCTTCTCGCGCGGCCGGTCTTCCTCTGCCCATTGGTTGATGTTCAGTTTATTCATCATCGCTGCAAATTTACGTTTTTTTCCCGACACTGCCAAGAAAAGCAGAGGAAAAGTTTGGTAATAGAGGACATTTGTAGGGGCGACGGCAAACTTTTCTCCGTTTTTCTTTGAGGTATCGGGGAAAAACACTATATTTGCATCATCATTAGCGACACATAACAATACGATAGAAGAAAAGAAAGGAAAATACCTGAACCCGAAGGCCGACAATATGCCGACGGAATTGATAGCCAAATACACAGGCCTCGACATTGAGACCATCAATAGTTTATAGACAGAATAATATAATGTATAACCACTAAACATCAACGATTATGACATAGCGACAAAACAATCGGGAGTAGGGGCAGGCCCCGTGCCAGCCTGCAATGTCGGCACTATGTGTGCCGCGCTCCCAATGGGGACCAAACAAACAATTACTATTAACCTGAATAGGAATTGTGCGTTGCCCCCGTCTGCAGTCTTGTAGATACTTGAGCTTTCTGCTCTTGTTTTTCGCCAATTATTTTGCATTATCAGAAGATATTTGTAATTTTGCACAAAAATCATCACGCAATGGGAAAGTTTATCAATCCGTTCACCGACGTTGGCTTCAAGATTATATTCGGGCAGGAGTTCTCCAGACCCCGTCTGCTCGATTTCCTGAACACGCTGCTTGAAGGTGAGCGCGTCATCACCGACCTGACGTTCCTCGACAAGGAGCAGCCGGCATTTTTCAGCGGCGACCGCTCGCCCATTTACGACATTCTCTGCGAGACGGACAGCGGCGAAAAAATCATTGTCGAGATGCAGAACCGCGAACATCCGAACTTCAAGGAACGGATGCTCTATTACGCATCGGAGGCCATTGTCCGGCAGGGCGAGAAGGGCAATGAGTGGAACTATGATATTAAGGCTGTCTATATGGTGGCCTTCACCAACTTCGTGCAGACAGATTATGCCGGGCGGCTGCGCATAGACGTACGGCTGACGGACAACGAGGGCATGCTCTTCACCGACAAGATGCGCCTGATATACCTGCAAATGCCCTGCTTCACTAAGGAGGCAGACGAGTGTGAAAATCATTTTGAGCGTTGGATTTATATACTGAAGAATATGGAGATACTGGAAAGGATGCCGTGGGCTGCACAGAACGCAGTGTTCCAGCGGCTGGCCGAGGTGGCTGAAGTGAGCAAACTGTCGAAGAAAGACCGCTTGGCGTATGACCATGCCCTGAAGCGCTACCGCGACACGTACAATGCCATGACGGGGGCAGAAGCGAAAGGTCGTTCCGAGGGTGAACGTGATAAGGCCTTTGAGTCAGCACGCCGCATGAAGGCCGACAATATGCCGTCAGAATTGATAGCCAAATACACAGGCCTCGACATTGAGACCATCAATAGTTTATAGACAGAATAATATAATGTATAATCACTAAACATCAATGATTATGACATAGCGACAGAACAAATCGGGAGTAGGGGCAGGCCCTGTGCTAGCCCGCAATGTCGGCACTATGTGTGCCGCGCTCCCAATGGGGACCAAACAAACAATTACTATTAACCTGAATAGGAATTGTGCGCTGCCCCCGTCCGCAGTCTTTTTAAATACTTGAGCATTCTGCTCTTGGCTTTCTTTCATCGAATACCGCCAATAATTCGCAACAGAGAGCAAGTAGACTGAAAGTTCATGCTTTGAGCGTGAACAATAAGATGCTTATTTTGTTGCATGGCCGCCTGGCGGTAGCCAGATGAAAGAATAAGTAATCGGATGGTTGACGCCCTTTTCTTATTCTCAAACCTAAATAACGTATGATAAAACGATTACTAACCATGCATAGGCCTGCATTGGTGGGTCTGTGGATACTGCTCAGCTTACTATCAGTATCTGCTTATGCTCAAACATACGAGCTAAATGTAGGTGATTCAAGAACCTTGTATGCACCAGATCCACCCATGGGGACACTAGATAATGCGGAATGGTCTTGTTCTAATTCAAATGTGTGGATATTTGAAAAAGGAAGCAGAAGTGAGAGTGCTGAAATAAAGGTGGCTAATTATTTTTCTGGAACAGCAACAATTACCTGTTCAGTGAAATATTCTTGGTATGATAGTAGTGCTAGTACCGGAAATCGCTATAAAACAGGATACACTTCTAAAACTTACTATATAAGTACCAAACCCACAGAAGTAAAGCTGAGCAAAACATCCTTAGAGTTAGAGCTTGGAGATGAGGTGGAATTGTCATACACGACGAATCCATCAGGGCTTGAACCTGAAGTGGAATGGAGAACAACTGACAAAAGTGTAGCAACGCTTTCTAGCGAAAATCAATACTATAGGCAAACCATAAGCAATGAAAAGAAAATATATGTTAGTTCAGAGGCTGTTGGTACTTGTGTAGTCAAGTTAGAATGTAATACGGGCTATCCAGTCCCAACTTGTTCGATTACCGTAAAGGACGATAGACCTCATTTATCAGCAGATGTTGCTTCCGGCTCAGTAAAGAAAGGTACCAAGGTAACCCTAACATGTGACAAGACAGGAGCAGATATTCGTTATACTACTGATGGCACAGAACCATCGAAGTCAAGTACGAGATACTCTTCACCGATTGAAATAAATGAGGACATGACAATAAAAGCCAAAGCCTACCTTGGCAGTCAGGAGAGTAAAACGTCCACTTTTAAATATACAATCGTTTCTCATTTACAAGGTGAGATATTAAAGGCAAAAACTATTGAAGGTGTAGAATTGTCATATGTTGTCAAGACGTTCTCTTCTGGTGTCTGTTTGGAAGTGAGTAGCGGTAATACTTACACACCTGCGATAGATAAGAATTACTCTGGTAAGATTACCATTCCGTATAGAGTAGACGATATTATCGTTCGTTATATCGGAGAAAGGGCTTTTTATGATTGTAACATCACGAATGTTGTGTTTGAAGAAAATTTTGAACTTTCTTCTAAAACTATTAGAAAAGAAGCGTTTCGTAACTGCAAGAACCTCAAATCAGTATCTTTTCCACACGGCATAAGTTTAGAAACCATGGCGTTCTATAATTGTTCTGCTCTTGAAAACATAGTATTTGAAGGATATGCAAGTTACAACTTTGGTTCAACTACAGATATGTTCAACAACTGTAATAGCCTGAAACAAATTTATTTAAAGTGGGGCTCAGTGATGAAAGAGATAAAGGACAATTGTTTTTCTGAACAAGCATATAACAACGCTATTCTTTACGTTCCTGAGAATTTAATGTCAAGCTATAGTTCAACAAGTGGATGGAAAAAGTTTAAGAACAGGGTTGCTATTGGAAGTGAACCAAATAAGAAACTAACGCTTACTGCTGAACCCCTTGGTGGCGAAGTCACAAAGGGCACAACCGTCATTCTCACCGCCAAGGCCGAAGGCAATGTCGTCTCCAACTGTGACATATACTATACCCTCAACGGCAACACACCAACGAAGAGTAGTACGAAATACAATTCTTATGGCATCACCATCAACAGTGCCTGCACACTGAAGGCCATTGCTTATAAGGAGGGGTATCAGACGAGCGATGTGTTGACGCTGACATATACCATCAAGGAAACATCCAAGCCGAAGCTCACACTCTCTGCCTCGCCCAACGGCGGACAGGTGTCATCAGGTACAAAGGTCACCCTCACCGCCAAGGCAGACGGCAGCACCGTCTCTAACTGCGACATCTACTATACCCTCAACGGCAACACGCCATCGAAGAGTAGTACGAAGTACACCTCCTCAGGCATTACCATCAACAGCGGATGCACTCTGAAGGCCATAGCCTATAAGAGCGGCTACGAGGACAGCGAGGTAGGAGAATGGAAATATACCATAAAAAATGACAAAATAGATCCAACAGGTATAGATGTTTATCCATCATCGAAGACAATCAAGGTGGGTGACACTTTTACAGCGTCCTATACACTCACCCCATCCAACGCCACTACCACTGTGACATGGTATTCCGACAACAGCAGCATTGCTTCAGTGAGTTCCTCTGGCATAGTGACTGGCAAAAGTGCAGGCTCCACCTATATAAATGCAAAGACTGCCAACGGAAAAGAAGACTGGTGCAAGGTTACGGTTGAACCGACTTCCAAGCCGAAACTCGTTCTCTCTGCCTCACCCAGCGGTGGGCAGGTGTCATCAGGCACAAACGTCACGCTGACAACTAAAGCTAATGGCAGTATCGTTTACGGCTGCGAAATCTACTATACCCTCAATGGCAACAAACCATCGAAGAGCAGTACAAAGTACACATCCTCAGGCATCACCATGAATGAAAGGTGTACACTCAAAGCCATTGCTTATAAGGATGGTTATGAAACGAGCGAGGTGATAACTATGTATTATTCGATAGAGGGATATGCAAATTACATATACTGTATTGGTTCAACTGACGGATGGAATCGCGCAGAACAGAGGCTAAAAGGTTCAGACGGTCACTATTCTGGTTTCCTTTATTGTGCAGGACAGAATAACGAGTTTAAGTTCCAGACAGAAGCTGGCAACTGGGATACAGAGATTAACACTAGTCACTTTTCAGGAAGCATCTATGGCGATTTGTCGGATGGAGGTAGCGGAAGCAACATCAGAGCTACTGCTGGCGATGGAGTGTACTATGTTGAAGCCGATTTGGCCAAGGGCACACTGAGAGGAACATTTGTACACACTATGGGTGTAATTGGTGACTTTAACGATTGGAGTGACGATGTCGTGATGTCTTGGAATGCTGATGATTATTGCTACGAAGTTACCGGTGCAGGCGTTACTGCCAATGGTTGGAAATTCCGCGTAAACAGGGACTGGAGCATCAATCTTGGCGGGACAATCGACAATCTTGACTACGGTGGCGATAATATTGAGGTCGTCGGTAACACTATCAAACTTTATCCTACTCGAAGAACTTCTGATAACATTTATTGTATTGTAGAAGGTAATATAGATAGTATAGTTAAAAATTACTATATTGTGGGCGGACCATTGGATTGGGCAACTTCAGCAGAAACAAAGGAACTGAAATTCACTCAAACAGGAAATTATACTTATAGAATAACAATTCCTTTAGATTATGAAAATGATATGTGGTTTGCCTTTGGCGATGATGAAGCCTTAGATGCTATCATTAATGATAATGATTGGTCAAAACTGTATGGACCAACTGTACAGTACACACCACAAGGTGAATTTGCCCGTCATTGTGATATGAGTCAAGAAAATAATTTTTGTGTACCCTCTGGTTTTGAGTCGTTTACAATGGACATTAACATGCAGGAAATGACATACATGATAATGAGCAATACGAAACTAATGTTGTATGCATCACCTGACGGTGGAAGTGTGTTGTCAGGCGTGAATGTCGTTCTTGGTACTAATGTTGAAACGCCATATTTTTATAAAAGAATCTATGACACCGATATTTATTATACACTTAATGGTTCAGCACCCTCGAAATACAGTACGAAATACACTGGGAATGGCATTACAATTGACAGGGCTTGCACGTTGAGGGTTATTGCCTACAAAGATGGATTCGAAACAAGCGATGAATTGACGGCAAAATATACTGTTAGTCAACAACAGTCAGAAGAGGACTATTACTTTTTGGGGGATTTGAATGACTGGAACACCAACGACAAGAGTTATTCGTTCACCAAACTTAATGATGGAAAGACATGGCAACTATCATTGTCTGCTTCACCTGGCAATTTCAAAATATTCCCTTCAGCATCTTACGAAGATTCAGATAATTTTTGGGATTATGGTTATTGTGCACCATTTAATGGATGCCAGAATCTAAGTGGAACAATGAAGAGGGGTAATTTTACAGGTGACGATGGTGGTGCATGGTACATCAATCAAGATGATATTGTTTCATGTGTTATTAGGATTGTTCCTTCTACCATGCACTACGAGATATGGGTAAATGGACAGAGTGGCTCACTCAATAAAGACAGTGAAATAACGCTTTCTTCTTCTGGTTACGCCACTTTCTTCTCTTCAGGTTCTGCTTATATGCTGCCTAACGGACTTTCGGCCCAGGTGGTTACAAATGCTGCGGGCAACAAGCTGGCGTACAAGACGTTTGCGGACAACGTAGTGCCGAAGGGCGTGGCCGTGATAATTGAGAGCAGTACCAAGCAGGCGGGAACATTCACTCTGACGGCTACAGAGAACACGGCCACCTACACTGGCACGAACCTGCTGCGGGGCAGCGATGAGGCGACGACCACCACGGGTGAGGGCTATCATTATAAGTTGAGTTACGGTCCGACCGGTACGAAGTTGGACGATGTGTTCGGATGGTATTGGGGAGAGCAGAACGGTGCACCGTTCCAGATAGAGGGCCACAAGGCCTGGCTGGTGGTGCCGAGGAACGTCACGCGCGCTGCGGGCTTTACCATCGAGGGCGAAAGCCAGGATGTTGAGACCATCGACCATTCGCCATTGACAACTGACTGTTATTACGACCTGCAGGGCCGCCCCATAACGGACATACAGAACGTAAGGCCCGGCAAGAAGGGCGTGTATATCAGAAACGGACAGAAAGTCGTGGTGAAGTGAGAATATACAAATAGAATTAGTGACAAATTATATGGTCAATTATATGGCCATTACATGTTTAATCAAAAGAACGAACCTGTATGAAGAACTTTAAAATAATTGTATTCGCTTTGTTTGCCGTCCTTGCACTATCAGCCTGCGGCGGCGATGATGACGACAAGGGCGGCGGAACTTCTTTAGACCCCATCACCCCAGAGGGCAAGACCTACAACCAAAGTGTGACGCTCGATGCACAGGGCTCTGAACAGACGGTGACACTAAGCGACCTGAAGAGCAAGATTGACAATGTGGAGAATAGCAATACCGACTGGCTCACGGTGCTGCAGAACACTTACACCAGCGGCTCACCCAGCATCGTTGTCAGGGCAACCGAGCGCACCGAGACCACGGAGCGCAGCGGTATTGTGACCATCACCGCTGTGAGTGGCGACAAAGTAATTCTCAGCGTCACACAACTGGGAGCCGAGAAGACGGGCATCGACGATTATCACGACGTGCCCACCGACAAGCCGACCTATAGCCGACAATATTAAATGTCTCATATATATAAATAATGTGGGCAGCGATGACAGGATAAACCCCATCCATCGCTGCCCATTTTGCATGGCTGCGGAAAGAAAACTTGCAAAAATTTTTGCAGTGTCGGGTAAAAGCATTATATTTGCAGCATCAATGATGAAACATTACCAATGCGCAATGGAAGAAAAGAAAGGAAAATACCTGAACCCGAAGGCCGACCTGACCTTTAAGAAAGTGTTCGGCGAGCACGAGGACTTGGTGATGAGTCTGCTCAACGCCCTGCTACCCCTTGACGAGGGGAAGCGAATAGAGCACGTGGAATACCTCACACCTGAGATGGTTCCAGAAAACCCTGGGAAAAAGAATAGCATCGTAGATGTACGTTGCCGCGAGACTGGTGGACGTCACTTTATTGTAGAGATGCAGATGAACTGGAACAACGAGTTCCAGCAGCGTATCATTCTCAATGCCGCAAAAGCCGTGGTGAAACAACTTGGCACGAGCGAGGACTATTCGCTGCTTCAGCCTGTCTATGCCTTGAACCTTATTAACGACGTCGGTTTCGATGCCGGGTCCGATGAGTTCTACCACGACTATGCCATCGTGAATGTAGAGCACAGCGACCGCATCATTGAGGGTCTGCGTTTTGTGTTCGTAGAACTGCCGAAGTTCAAACCGCAGACCATCAAAGAGAAGAAGATGATGGTGCTATGGCTGCGTTTCCTTACCGAGATAGACCGCGATACAGAGGTGATTCCCGCAGAACTTTTGGAGAATCCCGAAACCAGCAAGGCATTGAAGATTCTGGAAAAGTCTGCTTATAACGAGGCAGAACTGAGAGCCTACGAATACTACTGGGATGCTGTTTACAATGAGCGCGGTGCTATCCGTCATGGTTA
>JAEEGL014870010.1_pt1 | contig 14008 bp, 6 predicted proteins | sample 9134231 | NCBI WGS metagenome assembly JAEEGL01 (sample SAMN16246548, study PRJNA631951) | gut metagenome | biome: gut microbiome; feature: rumen; material: fiber-attached | host: Bos | place: Iran: Karaj | collected 2018-10
CCTTATCTCTTATTACAGTTTTATGCCTTATCCTGTGCATGATGCCGCTCTCGGTCTTTGCGCAGGACCTTGGTGCTGGCTTTGATGCGTCTCTTCCCAAGCCCGCTCCCAGGACGGATGAGGAGAGGGCGGAAATAGCGTCAGGCGCATTTCAATGCGAAAAACCCGAGTTCAGACCTAAAAAAGACGTACATACCGACGCTTTCGGAACTCCCGAAGAAGCGGCGGCATTCCTTCGCGCTCAGCTTAAAAACAGAGTCGCGGACTATTTCTACGTAAACTGCAACGTCGGTGAGGAGCAGGATGATGAATTCGAAGTGAATCTTTGGAGATATCTCTATTACGCGGCCTTTGCTCATACGGGAGAGCCCGACGAGGGAGATTATCTTCTCTGGCACGTATACGAGCGTATTCCTCCTGAATACGCATCCACCGCCTGCTATTACGCCGGAAACGGAATATACGTCTGCATATACTACTTCAACTACAACGCCACCTATGATCAGGACCAGCTCGTGGCCAGCGAAGTTGAGAGGGTGCTCGGGGAACTGGACCTTGGGGGAAAGACCGAATATCAGAAGTTTGACGCAGTATACGGCTGGATCACCGATAACATAGTCTATGACTACGACAATCTGGGGGATCCGACGTATCTGCTGAAACATTCCGCCTATGCGGCCATGATAGACAGAAAGGCCGTATGCCAGGGATATGCGACTCTTCTTTACCGCATGCTCCTTACCGAGAAAGTGGACTGCAGGGTCATAGTCGGAATAGGCGGATCAGGAGATAATTCCGGCAATCACGCCTGGAATATAGTCAGGATGGGAAACCTTTACTACAACGTCGATTCCACTTGGGATGCGCCTTATCATCAGTGGGATTACGCTCCTTACAGGCTTAAGTGCAATAGTCACTTCCCGGAGCACGACAGGGACGAAGAATACGAGACCGAGGAGTTCAACGCTCTTTATCCCATGTCGCCGGTATGCTACGATGATCCTGAGTGCGGACTGGGCGTGATAGACTGCACCAACGGAAAAGTTCCATACAGCGTCGACGGATACGTAGTTACGGTCCCCGGTGACGTGCCCTGCAAGCTGGGCTATATGAACGGGGATAAATATACGGCTATCCCTTCCTCAGCAAATGCGGACGGCAGCCGCAGCTTTACCGTAAGCGGAACGAATGTGGTGGCTTTGGTCATGACGGGAGACGCGAATCTGGACGGAAAGATCAGTCTTTCCGATTCCACTTCTGTGAAGTCGTATTACAACCGCGCGGTCACAGGCGCGGAACTGAGCGCCGAACAGCTCTTTGCCGGCGATATAAACCGCGACGGTCAGATCAAACTAGCCGATTCAACCAAGATCAAATCCGTGTACAACACAAGAGTGACGGGAGACCATTTCGACTGGTATTGATAATCGCAGATAGACGATATACCGGGCGCCTTCGGGCGGCCCGGTTTTTTGATGTTTTTGTCTTAATATGACACAAAAAAACTGCTGAATATTTGGTTTCTTCAAACAAAAAAATTATTGCAATAGAGAAGGGCAGATAGTAGAATATTAGAATAAAGCTCGGTTATGATACTTTCATACATATATAAAGAGAAAGAGGAATAATTATGAAGAAACTCAAGAAAATCGCAAGCCTTCTGCTGGCTTTGGTGATGATCCTCTCCCTCGCTCCCGTGAGCGCCTTCGCTCAGGAAGGAGAAGAGGATGGAGTTGCTCTCGAATGGAACGTCATAGAGAACAACGCCCAAAGAATAGCGGATAAACTGCACGGAGCAGAGGTTCCGGGAAGCGCGGATCCTGTAGCGTCTCTTAAGGGAGACGTAAGGGTATCCATAGTGCTCGACGCGCCTTCTGCATTTGCAAAGGGATATTCGGGCAAGGGCGCAGCTCTTGATCCGGAAACGGTCGCATACCGCCAGTCCCTCAGGAGATCACAGGATGATCTGGCAAAGACCATCTCCGTGAACGTACTCGGAGGAGAGGAACTCGACGTGGTCTGGAATCTGACCTTCGCGGCCAACATCATCTCCGCCGTAGTTCCCGCGGAAAAGATCCCTGCAATAAAGAGCCTGAGGGGCGTTAAGGACGTGGTTGTCGAAACCCAGTACGAGCCTCAGACTGCAGAGGTCTCGGACGATCCCAACATGTCCGTCGCCAGCGGTATGACCAACGCCCAGTTCGCATGGGCTGAAGGTTACACCGGAGCAGGAAGCCTCATAGCCATAGTCGATACGGGTCTTGATTACAAGCACCAGTCCTTCAATCCCGACTCTTTAGAGATGTCGCTGAGAAGAGCTGCTGCTCAGGGCCACGACGTAGACCTTCTCACTGCCGATCAGGTAGCCAAGCTCTGGCCGTCTCTCAACGCATCGCAGAGAACAAGCCAGGGACCTGAAAAGACCTATTTCAACATGAAGGTACCCTACGGCTTCAACTACGTCGATGAGAACTTCAATATCGAGCACGTAAACGATACCCAGGGAGAGCACGGTTCTCACGTTGCAGGTATCGCGGCGGCAAACAGGCTCATATACAAGGAATTTGAGGACGGTAGCATCGCCTTCCAGAACGCCATAAGTGCGGTACGTACCCAGGGTAACGCTCCCGACGCTCAGCTCCTCGTAATGAAGGTCTTCGGACAGGGCGGAGGAGCCTACGATTCCGACTACTTTGCGGCCATAGAGGACGCGATGCTTCTCGGAGCAGACGCGGTCAACCTCTCTTTGGGTTCCTCGGCAAAGGGATTTGCATACAATACGACCTACCAGGAGATCATTGATTCTCTTACAGGCGCAAACATCATCTGGACCAACTCCGCAGGAAACAGCGGTTCTTGGGCGGATAACGTAAACTTCCCCTATCTTTACAGCGATTATGCCAACCTCGGAACAGGCGGATCCCCCGCTACGTACAGCACTTCGATGTCTGTCGCTTCCGTGGATAACGACGGTATGACGAGCCCCTATCTCACCATCGGTGACGATATGATTTTCTATACCGAGACCGCCTATGCCAACGCTCCCATGGGAACTCTGGCAGGAAAGATGTACGACTACGTATTCATCGACGGCCCCGGCGTCGACGACAATGAGCACATCGGTATGGAAGGCGACCAGTTCATGGCTCTCGGAAGAGAACAGATGACGGGCAGAATAGCGGTCTGCTACAGAGGAGGATCTTCCTTCTTCGCAAAGGCCAACGCGGCTGCAGCCCAGGGCGCGATCGCGGTCATACTGGTCAACAATCAGCCCGGAACCATCGCCATGAACCTTACGGGATATGAATACAGAGTTCCCGTAGTGTCCATAACGACCGCGGAAGGCGAGATCCTCAAGAAACACGCCGATCTTCACTACGAAGCTTCTGAAGAAGGTTTCAACTTCGACTTCTACACAGGCGGAGGAATCGAGATTTCTGAGATCGCTCTTACCACGGAATATAACGCCGACTACTACACGATGAGCGACTTCTCCAGCTTCGGAGTTCCCGAAACTCTGGATCTCAAGCCGGAGATCACGACGCCCGGCGGAAACATCTACTCCATCAACGCAGCTGCAGTGGGTGAATACGGTCCCACAGGCGGACACGATCAGTATGAGAACATGTCCGGTACCTCGATGGCCGCTCCTCAGCTTGCAGGACTTGTTGCCACTCTCGCACAGTATTACAGAGAGAGCGGACTTGAAGAGAAGGCAGAGACCATGGGTCTTTCCCAGCGCCAGGTCCTTCAGAGTCTTCTCATGTCCACGGCAAGACCCCTTGTCGATGAGGACGGATACTATTACAGCGTAATGAACCAGGGCGCAGGTCTTGCCGACCTTGAAGCCGCACTCAACTCCAAGGTGATCGTTCTCATGAACGGCGCCACGGTCGACGGCGAGGTCAGAAAAGACATGAGCGGAGACGCTGCCGACGGAAAGGTCAAGGCGGAGCTCGGCGACGACCCGGAAAGAACCGGACATTACACAGTAGAATTCACACTTAACAACTTCAGCGACGAAGACCGCTACTTCGATCTCAGCGCGGATTTCTTCACTCAGGACGTATTCGAATACAACGTATTCGTTTCTCCCACGACGCCTCTTGCAGACGATGAAGGCAATCCCGTAACTGCGGATTACCTCGGCACGTGGACTGCGCCTCTTACTTCGCAGCTCACCTGGTTCCTGGACGGAAAGCAGTACATTCCCGACGTTGATCTGGAAGACTACGACGTCAACGGAGACGGAGCGTTCGATGAAAACGACGCTCAGGCGATACTCGAGTTCCTCGCAGGTCCCGCAAACGATCACGTGTTCAATAAGGAGATCGCAGATTTCGATCAGGACGAGAAGATCACGTCCTATGACGCGTATCTTGCTCTCAAGCTCGCAAATCAGGGAACGGCGGTCGTTCCCGCAAACGGAAAGGTCACTGTCCTGCTTCACGTAACGCTTCCCGACATCGCAGCTTACGATGACAACGGAGCCTACGTTGAAGGATATATCTTCGCAAGCGAGAAGGAATCGGAAGACGGAGCTCTCGGAACAGTTCATTCCATCCCCGTATTCGGATACTACGGCGACTGGAGCGAACCTCCGATGGTAGACGTCGGTTCCGCGCTTAAATATGAATACGGTCTCGAGACCCGTGTTCCGTATATGTATACTGTAAACGGAGCGTCTGCTCTTGAATCCCAGTACTTCGTCGGAAACCACGGAGTCTTAGGACAGACGTATAAACTGGGAGGAAACCCGGTAGGTACGGATTCCTCTTACTTCCCGGCACGTAACGCTGTAAGAAGCGATACTGCTTTCGCAGGCGCGGCGTATACACAGGTTAGAAACAGTGTAGGATACAAATACGACACCTACCTGATCAACAACCAGGGCTACGAACTGCTTGATTCCAGAGCGGCTATGGCCAACACCACCTGCGCATACTATTACGTCAACCAGGCCAAGTGGATGAACACATCCGCCTCCACGTCCTACGGTTACGCGCCGAGAACAGTTGAAGAAGGAGACACCGTTGTCCTCAGCTATACTCTCGCGCCCGAATACTACAAGGACTACGAAACAGGAGCGATCGCCTGGGACGAGATTTATCCCACCTGGGTGATGTCATTCACCGTCGACGATACGGAGCCTGAAATCAGTTCAGTATTCGGTACGAGATTGAATCAGGGCGACGCAAACAACGTAATACTTACCGTTTCCGCAAAGGATAACGAATACATAGCCGGATTCTTCGTATACGATGAAGCAGGCAATCTCATCTATGAGCAGGGTTCAAGAGAAGACTCGAAAGAAGCGGATACCCCCGACAGACAGGACTACGTAGTCATGCTTGACGGCGCGAACGTACCCGACCATCTCGAAGTCGAGATCTGGGACTATGCGGGCAACGTAACGACCGCAATGGTCAACCTCAACAAAGACGAGTTCAACGATCCTATCCAGGTCGTGCTCAGCGAGGATGAGTTCGTGAGCGTCGTAGGAAGCAGCGTAAGACTTTCCGCTACAGTATATCCCTGGGGCTATGACGACCAGAGAGTAACCTGGACCAGTAGCGACGAAAATGTCGCGACGGTCGAAAACGGCGTCGTACTTGGAACGGGCGAAGGAACTGCGATAATAACCGCAACTTCCGTAGCCGATCCGACCAAGTCGGATCAGTGCGAAGCGACCTTCATCTCCATCGACAGGGAGCTCAAAGGCATAGTCTGGGATGAAAACGGAGAAGTCTGGTTCTCCAGCTTCAACACCAAGAGCCTGCCGGCATACGACAAGCTTCACGGCGAAAGCCTCAATCTGCCTCTTGCCAGCACGGCATACGGAAAAGACGGAAATCTCTATGCGGCGTCCTTCGACAGCGAAGAGTTCCTCTCCACTCTGTATACGGTAGATGAAAATACCTTTGAAGCAACTGAGATAGGAGATTCCTCCATAGGATATATGGATATGGCTCCTACGAACAGACTGGGCAGAAACCTGCTCCTTGGCGTATACGGACCTTACGTAGTCATCATAGACACAAGGACCGGAGATTACCTCGGATACTTCGACTTCAGTGATGAGACCGGCGGAGCCGAGCTCGTAGGTATTGCCTACGAAGAATCCGTAAGAACAAGCTACGGATGGAGCGACTGGTACTTCCTGGTCGATATAAACGGCAACCTGATTAGCGCGGGATTCCTGCCCTATCAGGGAAGCTATGCCAACTTCGTTCCTACGGTAATGGGAGGCCTCGGTTACTCCACCGACGTTCCATACTTCCAGTCTCTGTACTACGACGGAACGGATCTTTATTGGAGCAATTACGTAGAGGCTGAAAACAAGGTCAACATGATATTCGTAAACGACCTGTACAACGTCGGAGCGATATTCAACCTCGGTTCCTTCGCGGACGGCGTATGGCCTGTAGGAGGACTTTACAACAAGGCCGAGAGAACTCTCATCGGACTTAATAACGAAGATGAGAGCGCAAAGGCAAACGCGGTGCTTGACGAAAGCAAGGTATTCATGACCGAAGTTCCGGCATACAGCTATGCAAAGGAAGAGCCCGCAGGCGGCGTTCTCAACAGCGCAAATACCTCATCTGCAAGACCTTCGATGCGCGCAGGCGACGGTACGGAATATGACGACAAGATCGTAGTCGAGATCAAAGCGGCCGGCGATGAAAATTACACGGTCTTCAACGGATACTATGAAGTGTCCTTCGATCCTGAAAAGCTTGTCCTTGACGAAGTCAAAACGGACTTTGTCCACAGCGCGTGGAGCGAAGAAGAAGGCCTCGTGAAATTCGCCTTCGCAGATCTTGAAGGAGCGGCAGGAGGAGACGTAGTGGCGACATTGGTATTCAGCTCAAGACTTGAAAACAACGACGAAACCGAAGTCACTGTGACCACCTGCGAGACCAACAACGACTTCAAAGAAGAATCCGTCGTATACACCTTCAGCGGAAACAAAGACATCGAAGTAATACCCTATCCGGGAGACGTTCTTGCAAACGCCTACACCGTTAAAGGAAACTCAGTCAGAGTTGTATACGATATACCTCTCAAGGTTGGTTATCTTGAAAACGGCAAGTACGTAGCCATCAAGGGAGTAAAGAACAGAGACGGTTCCTACACCTTTGAAGCACCCGAGGGAGTAGAATCCGTGATACTCGTTATCAACGGAGACGCGAATCTCGACGGAGAGATCAAACTATCCGACTCCACGAGAATCAAAGCGGCTTACAACAGAGCCTTAGATCTCAGTGCTGAAGAGGCGTTTGCTGCAGATGCAAACTACGACGGAGAGATCAAACTGTCCGACTCTACGCTCGTAAAGGCTGCATTCAACAGGCTCAGTGAACTGGGATGGCTCACTGTCGAGTAGCAAAGGTTTACTGTACAAATCAATGAAAAACAGGACCGGGAATTACCCGGTCCTCCTTTGATAAAAAAATATGCATTTTTTCTGTAAATAATGGTAAAATATACAAAATAGTTTTTTATTTATTGAATGCAAAGGAGTTCGCTTATGAAAAACGCAAAGAAGACAATAAGCCTGCTCGTAGCGGTGATAATGATCATCGCCATGCTGCCTATCTCTGTATTCGCAGAGGCGGCTGCGGGCAAAATCCAAAAATCGGACGTGCTTGCAGAGAACTTCTCCGTTGAGAAGCTGGACAGAGCACCTGATCGCAGAGGCTCAGTACCGACAAGAGGCGAAGGATACATACTCAGCGGTATACCCGAAAACGTGGAAGTTTACGTCAACGGAGTGGTCCAGGTTCCTGTAGACGGTACGCTCAAGATCGAAGCGGGAGCCGAAGTCGTCGTCAAACCGTCCAAGGGATACAGAATGGTATCGTTCAATATTGTGGGCAATACTCTTCCGGATTACTGCAGGGTAATCTTTGAAGCGGAGGACGTCTGGGGAGACGGTACCGGATTCCAGATGCTTCTTGACGAAGATGCCGATGCGATAGATACAGTTTATACCGAATATTTCGGACAGGACGGTCTGTATGGGGGCGGTGATTTGCCTGCCGAATTCTATGATGAATTTGAATATATGATTCCGGAAAACGCAGACGGGAGTGTAAATACTCAGAATATGCTCTGCGGTCAAATCGATATGACCACGATGCCCGGAGGCGTATACGACTTGATCGTTCTTAACCCTGACCCCAGTGCGAACAGGTTCTACGTAAGCGGCGGAGCAAATGATTATGAATTCGAGACCGGCTATGAGTATTACCTGGTACTTTACTATGACGACGGAGCGGCGCTTGGCATTGCATATACAAACCCGATCGGATTCGACTTTACCTATGATGAAGAAGAGGACAGCTGCACCTTCATTATGCCTGCAGAGGAAGTTACAATGGAGTGCGTTGTGGAAGAGCACTATGAGCCCGAAGCGCCTGCCAGCATCATCTGGGACTTCGAGGAAGAATCCGACCTTGAAGGCTGGACCTTCATAGATTCCGATAACGACGGTTTCAACTGGCAGTGGCACTATAACGGAGATACGGCAAGATATAGTACCCATTCAGGCGAGGGAATACTTACGTCGGCATCCTATGACAACGATACTTACGAAGCACTGTTTCCGGATAACTGGGCGATAACTCCTGCCATAGTAGTTCCCGCAAGCGGAGCGGAGCTCGGATTCTGGTATGCCGGTCAGGATACAAATTATTATCAAGAAAATATGGCTGTGTACATCGGAACGAGCAATGATCCCAGTTCGATGACATTGATAGGAGGAGACTATACAGCAGCCCACGACTATACGGAACAGTATATCGATCTCAGATCCTATGCGGGGCAGACCGTATATATCGGATTCCGTCACTATGACGTTACCGATATGTTCTTTCTGAACCTTGACGACGTTATAATCTACGGAAGCGATGAGACCCCTGCCGAAAACATCAACGTCATCGTTCCCGTCGCCTATGGATTCAGCGAAGGAACCGAATACAGTGTAAACGGCAGCGTCGTTACCGTAACGTACTCCGCTCCCTGCAAGGTCGGATATATCCCCGCAGGCGAAACTGACTACGTAGCGATCGCTCCTGTAGCGGTAGAGGGCCAGGCGAATACCTATACCTTCACCGCTCCGGAAGGAGTAGAGGAAGTACTCCTGGTAGTAAAGGGCGACGCAAATCTTGACAGTAATATAAAACTTGCAGACTCTACTCTCGTAAAGGCCCACTATAACGGAAGAGTCACCGGAGTTACAATGACTGCCGAACAGATCTTCGCAGGCAACGTAATCGGCGAGAATGCTGCAGATATCAAACTTGCCGACTCCACAAAGATCAAGTCCGTATACAACGGAAGAGTCACCGGAGACGCATTTACCTGGGAACTCAAATAATAGTTTAATCAGGCATATCAAGGAGCGCTTATACGCTCCTTTTTTGTTTGTGAAGAAAATGTGAAATAAGTAAAATTGTTAGCACTCACTATTGACGAGTGCTAACAATGGTGGTATAACATAATTGTCCAAAGGAAAAGAGGACAGATGAAGAAACCAAAGGGTCCATTAAAGGCGGCCCGAACATATACAGGAGGTTAAAACAATGTTATATCCTACAATTTTCAGAAACGACTTATTTGACGACATCTTCGATGATTTTATGAAACCGGCAAGAGCAACTAGAGGCAATTTCATGACCCAGTCAACGGTTATGAAGACCGATATCAAAGAACTTGAAAACGCATATCAGCTGGACGTCGAACTTCCGGGAATCAAGAAGGAAAACGTTACTGTTGAACTCAAGGACGGCGCTCTCGAGATCAAAGTTGTAAACGAAGTAAACAACGATGAAAAAGATGAGAAGGGCAAGTACTTAAGAAGAGAAAGATTCTACGGCAGCTGCAGCAGATCCTTCTACGTAGGCGAAGACGTAAAGCAGGAGGATATCAAGGCTAAGTTCGATAACGGCATCCTGACCATCACGGTTCCTAAGATCGTGGAACAGCCTAAAGTAGAACAGAAACAGCTCATAAGTATTGAGTAATCAAAAAGGGGTAGGGATTACTCATAAGCTTCTTTCCAAATAGTGAACAATGCGAAAATGGGAAAGCCGGTTCCTTTTAGGAACCGGCTTTTTCATTTGTCTTTTGCCCTTTAAAAAGCACACCCGGAGAAAGTGTTTTTTGCTTTTCCTATCCCAAGGACAGGTGGGTTTTCTGCCCCGGGTCCTCTGTCTTCCGCTGAAGTTTTGTGCGGCCTGACATAACGGCCCGGTTGGACGTCCGAAATCCCGTATAGCAAATGTAGGAAAATAAATAACACTGCCTCCAGGCAATTTGATTATATCATCTAGTCCTTAAGCTCTGCAAGTTCCTTTGCTATTCTTGCGGCGCATCTTGCGTTGTTCAGGGCGAGCTGCACGTTGGACTTAAAGGATTCTCCTCCGGTGAGGTCCTTGATCGTCGCAAGGAGGAAAGGCGTGATGTTCTTTCCGTGGACTCCTGCTTCGTCTGCCATGGCGAGAGCCTTGTCTATGATGCCCTCCATGTAGTCGTAGTCCTGGGCGTATTCTTCGGGTACCGGGTTTCCTATGAGGAGTCCTCCCTTAAGACCGAGGTCCCAGGTGGTCTTTATGATCTTCGCCGCGTCTTTGGGGCTGTCGGCTCTGTAGTCCACTCCGAAGCCGCTGTTTCTGCAGAAGAAGGCGGGGAATTCGTCCGTTCCCATGCCGAGCACGGGAACTCCCATGGTCTCGAGATATTCGAGGGTCCTTCCTATATCGAGGATTTGCTTTGCTCCCGCGCAGACTACGGCGACTCTGGTGTTTCCGAGCTCCTGAAGGTCTGCGGAGATGTCCATGGTGTTTTCTCCGTTTCTGTGAACGCCGCCTATGCCTCCGGTTGCGAATACCTTTATTCCCGCGAAAGCCGCGCACATCATCGTGGAGGCTACCGTGGTGGCTCCTGTTCTTTTGGTGGCAAGGTAGGCCGCGAAGTCTCTTCTCGAGACCTTGCCCACGTTTTCGGCTCTGCACATGATCTCAAGTTCTTCGGGGGTAAGTCCCAGCTTTATCTTTCCGTCTATGAGGGCGGCGGTCGCCGGAACGCAGCCTTCCTCCCTTATTACGGCTTCCACCTTAGCCGCAAAGTCCAGGTTTTCCGGATAGGGCATACCGTGGCTCAAAATGGTGCTTTCGAGGGCGACGACGGGCCTTCCTGTGTCGAGGGCTTCCTTTACTTCTTCTTTGATATCAAGATATTTTTCGATGTTCATGATTTTTCTCCGTTTGTGTTTTGATAAATAAACCAATGCATTGTACCACGAAGAGAAGTATTTCTCAATCGGAGTATCGCTGTGTCCGCCCCGGTGCAATGATAATTGCCGCCGCACTGTAAGAAACTGTTATTTCTTTTAAGGAAACGGGAATTTCCGCGGATAATGTGCTATACTATGCCATATAGAAAACAGCGGAGGTTATTATGGAAAACAAAAACGCATGGGATAAATACAAGGCTAAAGACTTAAAAGACCTCAACAGGGTATGCGACGGATACAAGGATTTCCTTTCCAAAGGAAAGATTGAAAGGGAATGCGTCGAGCTTACCGTGGATATGGTAAAGAAAGCCGGATACAAGTCTCTTGAAGAAGTTCTCTCCAAGGGAAAGAAACTCAAAAAAGGCGACAAGGTCTACGCGGTATGCATGGACAAGACTCTTGCTCTGTTCCAGATGGGCGAAGAACCTCTGACGAAGGGAATGAACATTCTCGGAGCCCACATCGACAGCCCGAGAGCCGACGTCAAGCTCAATCCTCTCTACGAGTCCGACAAGCTCGCCTATCTCGACACCCACTATTACGGCGGTATCAAGAAGTATCAGTGGGTGGCTCAGCCCATGGCTATACACGGAGTCGTTTGTCTTAAGGACGGAAGCAGAGTAAAGGTCACCGTGGGAGACGATCCCAAGGATCCCGTTTTCTGCTTTACGGATCTTCTCATTCATCTTGCGCGCCAGCAGATGACGAAGACGGCTGCCGAGGTCATCACGGGCGAAGGTCTCGACCTTCTCATAGGCGGACAGCCCCTTGCCGAGAGCAAGCTTGAAAAGGATCAGAAAGACGCCGTAAAGGCCAACGTCCTTTTGCTTCTTAAAAAGCAGTACGGAATAGAAGAGGAAGACTTCCTCTCCGCCGAGCTCACCGTGGTCCCCGCGGGTCCCGCAAGAGACCTGGGCTTCGACCGCAGCATGGTCCTTGCCTACGGACAGGACGACAAGGTCTGCGCATATACTTCGGTGCTCGCGATGATAGACGAGGATAAGCCTCTTAAGAGGACCTCCTGCTGCCTCATAGTTGACAAGGAGGAGATAGGTTCCGTAGGAGCTACCGGAATGCAGTCCTTCTGGTTTGAGAACGTGGTGGCTAAGCTTGCCGCTCTTCAGGGCGAGGACGCGTACTCCGGCGGACGCGACGCTCTCGCGAACTCCTTCATGCTCTCATCCGACGTAAGCGCGGGCTACGATCCTCTCTACGCAGACGCTTTCGAAAGAAAGAACGCGGCCTTCCTCGGAAACGGAATGACCTTCAACAAGTTCACCGGCTCCGGCGGAAAGGGCGGAAGCAACGACGCCAACGCCGAATACGTGGCTAAGGTCAGAAAGGTCATGGACGACAACAAGATCTCCTTCCAGTTCTGCGAACTCGGTAAGGTGGACGTAGGCGGAGGCGGAACCATAGCCTACATCATGGCCAAGTACGGAATGAACGTAATTGACAGCGGAGTTGCGGTGCTTTCCATGCACGCTCCCTACGAAGTGACCTCAAAAGCCGATATTTATGAGGCATATAAAGGATACAGAGCATTTTTACGGGATGCATAACGGAAATCTCTGTGATATAATGGAAATAGGAATTTTGATTTCTTTATGACGACGTCATTTATAGGAGGACTAAAACCATGGGCAAATTCGTAATCAACGACGCAAAGAACGGCGTTAAGTTCAACCTCAAAGCCGGCAACGGCGAAGTCATCGCACATTCCGAAGTGTACGCTTCTCTCGGATCCTGCAAGAAGGGAATCGCAAGCGTTATCAAGAACGCTCCCGTCGCACCGGTAGAAGATCAGACCAAGGAAGGCTTTGAAAAGCTCAGCAACCCGAAGTTCGAAGTATATCAGGACAAGAAGGGTGAGTTCCGCTTCCGCTTAAGAGCAAGAAACGGACAGAACATCGCTGCAAGTGAAGGCTACACCACGATGAAGGCATGCCAGAACGGCATCGAATCCGTAAGGAAGAACGCAGCCGAAGGAACTATCGAAAGAGTAAAGGAATAGTCTTTTTCGTAAAAAAATGCATTTTATCTGCCGGACCTTCTCCGGCAGATTTTTTTCAGGGAGAAGGAAAGCCTATGTACGATGAACTTAAAAAGATAATAGAGGAGTCCTCATCCATAGTATTTTTCGGAGGAGCCGGCGTGTCGACGGAAAGCGGTATCCCGGACTTCAGGTCCGAAAAGGGTCTTTACAACGCGAAGCAGGAATACGGAAGAAGCCCCGAGGAAATGATATCCATAGATTTCTTCGAAAGAGACCCGGTCACCTTTTTCGACTATTACAAGAAGAACCTCATAGCGACCTGGGCGAAGCCCAACGACGCCCATATAGCCCTGGCAAAGCTGGAGGCTGAAGGGAAACTCCGGGCCGTGGTGACACAGAACATAGACGGGCTTCACCAGATGGCAGGAAGCAAAACCGTATACGAGCTTCACGGATCCGTTCACAGAAACCGCTGCAGGCATTGCGGCAAAAGATACGGTCTTGAGTATATACTCGACGAGAAGAACTGCAGGAATGCTGAAGGAAAAGTGGACGGAGTTCCCCGCTGCAGCTGCGGAGGAATTATAAAGCCCGAGGTGGTCCTCTACGGAGAGATGCTCGACGAGGACTGCATAAGAAAGTCTGTAAACGCCATATCGAATGCGGATACCCTGATAATAGGGGGCACTTCGCTGGTCGTATATCCTGCCGCC
>JAEEGL014922264.1_pt1 | contig 14008 bp, 14 predicted proteins | sample 9134231 | NCBI WGS metagenome assembly JAEEGL01 (sample SAMN16246548, study PRJNA631951) | gut metagenome | biome: gut microbiome; feature: rumen; material: fiber-attached | host: Bos | place: Iran: Karaj | collected 2018-10
GGATTTCGTCGGGCTAAAGCCCTCCGACAGCCCTGCCCGCTGCGCGGGGCAGTGCAAATAACTACCAAAAATGCGCGTTAAAGCGAGCTTGACGCGGATTTTTGCTACCTATTTGCGGAAGGTAAGGGATTCGAACCCCTGAGACGTCGCCGCCTAACGGTTTTCAAGACCGCCGCCATAGACCACTCGGCCAACCTTCCGGATTGGGAGGGCAAAGATAGGAAATTATTCGGTTTCTGACGCCGTCTCCTGTTTCTTGCCGAAGAAGCGCCAGTGGAAGATCAACAGGTAGATGGCGCCGCAGGTGATGCAGGCATCGGCAAAGTTGAAAATCGGGCGGAAGAAGATGATGTGCCTGCCGCCCCAGATGGGAAACCAGGCGGGCAGGTCGGTGTCGATGATCGGGAAGTAGAACATATCCACCACCTTGCCGAACAGGAAGCCCGCGTAGCCGCCGCCATCGGGAAACATCGTGGCCGTCTGCGTTAGGGTACTCTCCGAGAAGATGAGCCCGTAAAACAGTGAATCGATGATATTGCCCAGGGCGCCGCACAAAATGGCGGAGAGGCCGATCAGCACACCCCATGGAGTGGTGGGACGCTTGAGTAACTTGCGGATGTAAAGGAAGATGACTACCACCAGCGCAACGCGGAAGATGCTGAGCAACAACTTGCCAACGGTGGCGCCGAACTGCATGCCGAAGGCCATTCCGTTGTTCTCGACAAAGTAGATCTGGAACCAGTTACCCAGCACATGAATGCTCTGCCCGAGCGTCATGTTGGTCTTGACCAGAATCTTGATGACCTGATCAATGACCAGCAGAAGGACGACAAGCAGAGTAATCTTCGTTCCGCGGGAGAGCTTCATCGGGCGGGAGTCTATTTGTATCCCTTTTCCTTAGCCTCGACGCTGAGGGTAGCGTGCGGCACCAGGCGGAGACGCTCTTTGGGAATCAGTTTACCGGTGGCGCGGCAGATGCCGTAAGTCTTGTTCTCGATGCGGCCCAGCGCAGCCTCGAGGTTCTGGATCAGTTTGTACTGACGGGATGCCAGTTGGCCGATCTCCTCTTTGGATAGCGAGGAAGCACCCTCTTCCAGTACTTTAAAAGTGGGAGAGGTATCCTCGGTGTCATTGCTGGTGCTATGGTTAACCATTCCCTTGAGCATGTCATACTCTTTGCGGGCGGCGTCGAGCTTTTCAAGAATCAGGGCCTTGAACTCCTGGAGTTCCTCATCGCTGTAGCGAACCTTCTCGGCGGTAGTAACTTTCTTTGCCATAATTCTTTGTCGTTTATTTCTTACAAAGCTAATAATTAATTCTCAAACAAACTACAATCTCGCGACGGAAATCTTGAGCGTGCCTTCGTCCCATTCTACCTCTGTGCCGTCAAAATCGGCCGCCGGTGCGAACGAGAGCGATTCGGTGAGGGTCTGCTCGCAGAGATATTTTCCGTAGGAGGCGAGTGCCTCTTCAATCTCGGCAGACTGCGCGATCACCACGCGGATGCGGTCGGTCACCTCGAATCCACTCTCCTTGCGGAGATTCTGGATACGGTTGATCAACTCGCGGGCGATACCTTCACGGCGCAGGTCGTCGGTGAGGGTCACGTCGAGCGCGACGGTCAGGCGGCCTTCGGAAGCCACGAGCCAGCCCGGCATGTCCTCGGAGTGGATCTCATAATCGGCCGTTTCCAGCGCCACAGGTCCGGAGGGCAGCTCCAAGGTATAGTCCCCTGCCCGCTCGATAGCGCTGATCGTAGGCTGATCCATTGTAGCGAAGGCGGCGGCAATCTCTTTCATCTGCTTGCCATACTTCTTGCCGAGGGTCTTGAAGTTCGGCTTGATCTTCTTGGTAATCAGGCCGGTGGTATCGTGGATATATTCTGCTTCCTTGACATTGACTTCCGTCAGAATCAGCGGCTCCACCTTTTCAATCTGGGCCTGCAGCGAAGAATCGATCACCGGAATGATCATTTTGGCCAGCGGCTGACGGACCTTGATGTTGACCTTGCGGCGGAGCGCCAGCACCATCGAGGTGGCCTGCTGCGCGAGGGCCATCCGCTCCTCGAGCGCCGTATCGATTTCCGCCTCGCAGCATTCGGGCATCTGCTCGAAATGCACAGATTCGGCACCCGGGACGAGGTCGCACCAGAGGCGATCCATGTAGAAGGGAGCGATCGGGGCTGCCAGCAGCGCCACGGTCCGCAGCGCGCGGTAGAGGGTCTGGTAGGCCACCCGTTTGTCGGGGGTCAGGCCGCCGCCCCAGAAACGCTTGCGGTTCAGACGGACGTACCAGTTGGAGAGATCGTCGCAGACGAAGTCCTGAATCAGACGGCCGGCCAGCGTGATATCGAAATCCGCATAAGCGGCGTCCACCTTCTTCACGAGGGTATTGAGCAGCGAGACGAGCCAGCGGTCAATCTCCTGACGACCGGCGGGATCGGCCTGCGGAGCGGCCGGATCGAACCCGTCCACATTCGCATAGAGGGCGAAGAAGGAGTAGGTATTATAGAGCGTACCGAAGAACTTGCGCTGGACCTCCGCCACGCCGGCCTCGTCGAACTTCAGGTTATCCCAGGGCTGGGCATTGGTAAGCATGTACCAGCGGAGCGCATCGGCGCCGTAGGTATCGATCGTCTTGAAAGGATCCACCGCATTGCCCAGACGCTTGGACATCTTGTTGCCCTCCTTGTCGAGCACCAGGCCATTGGAAATGACCGTCTTGTAGGCGCAGGTATCCGAGACCATCGTGTGCACGGCATGCAGCGTATAGAACCAGCCGCGGGTCTGGTCGACGCCCTCGGCAATGAAGTCGGCCGTCTGGCCGAAGTTGGGTTTGCCGAGCTCGGAGAGACCCTCCTGGGCATACGGCATGGCGCCGGAATCGAACCAGACGTCGATCAGGTCGCTCTCGCGGACCATTTTTTTGCCGTCTTCCGAAACCAGGAAAATGTTATCCACGTAGGGCCGGTGCAGATCCACGCGGTCGTAGTTCTCTTTGGAATAGTCGCCCGGGACGAAACCGGCCTTGCGCAGCGGGTTCTCCGCCATCACGCCGGCAGCCACGGAGCGATCCAACTCTTTGTAAAGCTCTTCGAGCGATCCGATGCACTTCTCCTGCTTGCCGTCTTCCGTGCGCCAGATGGGCAGCGGGGTGCCCCAGTAGCGGCTGCGCGAAAGGTTCCAGTCCTGAATATTCTCCAGCCATTTGCCGAAGCGGCCGGTACCTGTGGATTCGGGCTTCCAGTTGATGGTCTTGTTGAGCGCGACCATCCGATCCTCCACGGCGGTGGTGCGGATGAACCACGAATCCAGCGGATAGTAGAGCACCGGTTTGTCGGTACGCCAGCAGTGCGGGTAGTTGTGCACGTGCTTCTCAATGCGGAAGGCGATGCCTGCCTGCTTGAGTTCCATGCAGATATCGATATCGAGCGTAGGCGCGTCGGGAGCGAGGGTATCGTCGTAAGCATTCTTGACGAAGCGGCCTGCAAACGGGCCGTAGAGGGGCACGTCCACCCGCTCCGCGACGAACTTTGGATCGAGATCCTCGATGCGGTAGAGTTTACCGGTGCGGTCCACCATGGCCTGGCGGTTGCCCGCGCGGTCAATCACCTGCATCGGCGGGATGCCGGCAGCCTTGGCCACCTTGTCGTCGTCTGCACCGAAGGTAGGAGCGATATGGACGATACCGGTACCGTCTTCCGTGGTGACATAATCGCCGGGGATGACGCGGAAGGCGTCCCCGTCGGGCTTCATCCAGGGAATCAGCTGCTTGTAGCGGATACCGACCAGGGCGGTACCCTTGACGGGCGCACCGATTACGGTACCCGGGTTCTTATCGTTGAAATGAGCCTCCAGCAGCGGTTTGGCCACGATGTAGCGGGCCGGAGCCTTGGAATAGGGATTCACGCTGTCCACCGCCACATATTCGATGTTCGGGCCCACGCAGAGCGCCGTATTGGAAGGCAGGGTCCACGGGGTGGTGGTCCATGCCAGAATGTAGAGCGGACGGTCGGCGCCCTCGAAGAGGAACTCCGAAGCGGCGTCCCGAATCACCTCGAACTGCACGGTGACGGTGGTATCTTTCACGTCCCGGTAGCAGCCCGGCTGGTTCAACTCGTGGGAGCTCAAGCCCGTACCGGCAGCCGGCGAATAGGGCTGGATGGAGTAACCCTTGTACAGATAACCCTTGTCGTAAATCTTCTTGAGCAGGTACCAGAGGGTCTCGATATAGTGATTGTCGTAGGTGATGTACGGACGGTCCGTATCCACCCAGTATCCGATCTTCTCCGTCAGCGAGACCCACTCGGAGGTATATTTCATCACCTCTTCGCGGCAGGTCTGGTTGTATTCCTCTACGGAGATCTTCTTGCCGATATCCTCCTTGGTGATGCCGAGTTTCTTCTCGACGCCCAACTCCACAGGCAGGCCGTGGGTGTCCCAACCGGCACGACGGTCCACGAAATAACCCTTCTGCGTCTTGTAGCGGCAGATGGCGTCTTTGATGGAACGTGCCATTACGTGATGGATGCCCGGCATGCCGTTTGCGGAGGGCGGACCCTCGAAAAAGACGAAGGAGGGCGAGCCCTGGCTCAGCTTCATCGACGTGCGGAAGGTATCCTTTGCCTTCCAGTTGGAGAGGACCTCTCGGTTGATGGTCACGAGATCCAGTTTTTTATACTCAGGAAAACTCATTTCAGTCGGGTTTCTGGTTTTTGCAAATAATAACTCGCAAAGATAGTATTTCTCACCGGAAACACAAGCCGGATGGCCCACATCATCGGGCCATTTCTTGCGATTTTTCATTTTTCTAAAAAAATGACGCTCTTTTTAAAAAAGCGCATTTTGACCAAAAACGATCGCCCCGTCGTAAATTGTCCGGGATGGTCACTACCTTGCCGAAAGTGTGCTTTCCTTTGCGGTGAAAACGCTCGAGACCATGACAAGCGACCGCAACATCCTTCCCCTCGCCGACCTCCGCGTCACCGCCGACGGACTCGCCCCTGAGATGGGCGCGCTGCGCAAGGGATGCTATGCCCTGCTGCTGATCCTGCTTGCAACGCTGGTCTCCCTCGCGCTTGCCTTTTATTTGTAAAAGCCATGAGAACCGCCATCAAACAACACGACCTCTCGGACTGCGGCGCAGCCGCACTCTGCTCTGTGGCAAGGTATTACGGCCTGGACATCCCCCTGACCGTGATTCGCGAAGCCTCGGGAACGGACCGCGCCGGCACGACGGTCAAAGGGTTGCTGGATGCATGCCGCGCGCTGGGGCTCACGGGACAGGCCTACAAGTCGCCCGACCGGGATGTGAAACCGCTGCGCAAACTGCACGTCCCTGCGATTCTCCACATGGTCGAGAAGAACGGTGACCTGCACTATGTGGTTCTCTTTAGAACGAGGGCGAAACGCGTCCGCGTCATGGACCCCGCCCTCGGACGTCACCGCTCCCTTTCCTACGAGGCGCTCCGCAAACGCTGGAGCGGCTTCCTGATTGTCATTTCCCCGGATCCCGGCAGCACTATATCCCAACATCCGTCCCATCGGAACACTTCCTTTCTTGCACAGTACACCAACCTGATTCTCAGGGTAAAACAGGACTATCTGCGGTCCCTGCCGGGATCCTTCTTATGTGTCATCGCCGGCATCACGACGTCGCTCTTTCTGCAGCACATCGTGGATGTCGTCCTGCCGGGCGGAAATCTCCGGGAGCTGGCCGAAGTTTCGATCCTTCTGGCCCTGATCCTGGTCTGCTCCGCCCTTGTCGGTTACGGCAGTTCCCTCTTCTCGCTCCGGGCTGGCGTCCGGATGGATGGAACGCTGATTCTCAATTATCTGAAGCATCTGTTCAACCTGCCGGTGGGCTTTTTCCAGCGGCGGGGCGCAGGCGAACTAAATGCCCGCATCACGGATGCCTTCAAGGTCCGCAGCCTCCTCACCGAGGGGCTCACGGGCATCACCACAGGCCTGCTGCTGCTCATCGGCTCCTTCGCCCTGATGTTTACCTTCTGGTGGAAACTGGCCCTGATGACGATGGCCTTCGTACCGCTCTACATCCTGCTCTATCTGGCCGCCAGCCGCATCACCCGGAAACGCAACCGGGAACTGCTCGAGAGCGCCGCAGAGTTTGAACGCTGTTCCGTAGAGAGCATCTCCGCCATCCGCACCGTCAAATACTTCGGGCGCGGCAATACGGGATACGGTGACCTGCAGCACGCCTTTGCCAACATGAACTGGAAAATGTATCGCTCCGGGCTCAGTCTGGGCCGCTTCTCACTATCCGCAGATTTACTTGCAAAGTTAATGACCCTTTCACTCCTTTCACTAGGCTCATTCTATGTGTTCCGGGGCGATCTTTCCACCGGTGAACTGGTCTCCTTCTATGCCCTTTCGGCGTGGTTCGCCACCCCGCTGGGGGAACTGGTGGCCATCTGCAACCGCCTCAACGAATCCAACATATCGCTGGAGCGGCTGCAGGATATCACGCTGCTCGACGGGGAACCCGAGGGCGGGCTGGAAACGCCGCTGGGGGAATCGTGGGACCTGCGTTTCGAGGACGTCACCTTTGGCTATCCGGGCTGCAACCCGGTGCTGGAGCACTTCGACGCCACCTTTCCCCGGGGCACGCTGACAGCCGTCACGGGCGAGAGCGGATGCGGGAAGAGCACGCTGGCCGCGCTGCTGATGCGGGACTATCCCCTTTCGGGCGGACATATCCTGCTGGGCCAGACCGACATCGCGCTGATAGACCTGCAGCGCTGGAGAGAATATATATCGATCGTACCCCAGGAGCCGGGGCTGCTGAGCTGCTCCATCCTGGACAATATAACCGGAGGGGACAAGGAACCCGATCTGCGCAAAGTCGGGGCGATCCTGGAAGAATTGAAGATGGGATCATTCATCTCATCGCTTCCCCTGGGCATCCTGACCCCGGCCGGCGAACACGGAAGTCTGCTTTCAGGCGGACAGAAACAACGAATTGCACTGGCGCGGGCCCTCTACAGGGATCCCCAGATCCTGATTCTCGACGAGGCGACAGCCGCGCTCGACGAGGTCTCGCAACAGTGCATCCTGGGCAAGGCGGCCGCACTGCGGAATGAAGGGAAAACCGTCATCATGATCACCCACCGAAGGGACAATATCGCTATTGCGGACAGGGTGTTGGAGATGCGTCACGGAATGCATGAAAAAGTGAGTGCGCGCTCATAGGGCCGTTTCCGCACGCCCCTCAGTAAGTTGCGGAAAACCTAAAATTAGTCAATATGGAAGAAAACTTGTTGTTGGAAACAGGATGGCGGGAGATGGATTCTTCCGAACTCATCCTGCGTGGAGGCGCATCGGGCATATGGGCCGATGTCTTTAACAAAGCCAAATCGCTGATCAACTTTATTGCCGATTACATCCCGAAGCTCGTCAAGGGATTTCTGGATGGATTCGCGCTTAAAATCTTTTAGGAGGAGCACGCTATGAAACAGGACGTTCTTTCGCTCGCACTGGTGCCGATGGGCGCCGACGAGCTGTGCGCCGTTCGCGGCGGCGTGGACAAGCATGCCCAGGAGGCCCTTTGGATGGTAGGCTACGTGATCGGTATCATCGCAAAGGTCTTTACCTCGCTCTTCTCCCTCATCAAAGGCTTTTAAGCATTTACTACCATGACACTGGGAATAGTTCTGGCGGTTCTGGTGGCCGCCGTCCCCGAATGGACGCTGGAAGGCTGTATCGAGCGCGGCCTGCAGGAGGGCGTCAGTCTGCAACGTCAGGAGCTTCTGCTCCGTCAGCGCCGCAGCGACGAACGTCTGGCCCTGTTGGACGGTCTGCCGGAAATCAGCCTGCGCACGGGGTGCGACTTTGGTTGGGGCCGCACCGTGGACATGCAGGAACTGATGATCGTAGACCACCGGCTTAACTTTTCGAACAGCTGGTCCGTGGGGGCCTCCCTCTCTTCCTCCCGCGTGGTTTCCACCCTGTTGGAGCAACGTGAGAAACGCTATCTCCGTGAGGAGGCGGCCGCAGGGCGGGAAGCGATGGAGACCGAACTGAAAATCGCCATTACCGAAGCCTATCTGGAACTGCTGCTGGCCGACAAAAACTATGAAAACGCCTGTACCGGTTACGAGAGCATTCTGGCCCAGCGGGAACGGACTGAAAAAGAGGTCCTTTCCGGGCGGCTCTCCTACCGCTCGCTGGCGGAAATCGAGGCCCGGAGCGCCACGGAAAAGGCTGCAGTGGCCAGCGCCCGCGGAAACCGGCGCACCGCCGCCATGAACTTATCCCGTTACCTGAATCTGCCGCCGGAGGAGGAGCTCACGGTTGCTCCTCCGGCCGAAGATTCGCTGCCGGAACCCTGGCCCATGCCTTCGGCCGGCGATATCGCCCGCTACGTGGCCACCCATCCCCGCATCCGGCAGGCGGAAGCCTCGCTGGGAACCGAACAGGTAGCGCTCAGGAAGGAGCGCGCCTCCCTCCTGCCCGATCTGACGGTAGCCGGAGGGTACGGCACCTACTACAGCAACGCCAGCCGGGTGACCTGGTACAATCAGCTGACCGGCAACGGAAACCCGTCGCTCGGCGTCACCCTTACCATTCCGCTGCCCGGCGGACAATCTTTCACGCGGCTGCGACAGCGCTCCTCGGCAGTATCGCAGCAAGCGTGTGAAATCGAAGAGCTCCGGCAGGAACTTGAGTCCGAGATGCTCTCCTCGCTGCTGAACGCCATCAACTGTTACGAGAGCTGTCTCGCCGCGGAGGAGAACATGAAGGCACTGGGGACGGCTTTCCGGGCGGGCGAAGCCCGCTTTGAAAACGGTGCCATTTCCAGCAGTGAATACCTGATATCGCGGACCAACTGGCAAAAGGCGGTCGGTGCCTACTGGCAGGCCCGCTATCGCTATTTGTTCCAACTGAAAATCATTAGTTTACGAAAGATTCCCGTACAGGAAGGAGGCGCCCAATGAACCCCAAATCCAAGAAATGGACCCGCCGGGCGCTCATCGCCGGTGGCGTCCTGATCCTGCTCCTGCTGGCTACCGGCCACAGGAACGGCAAACAGCCAGAGGTGGAGGTCATGACGGTCACCTCCGGCGATCTGGTGGAGACCATCTCGGCGAGCGGCAAACTGAGGCCCGTCACTGAAATAGCCGTTTCACCGGACGTTTCGGGCGAGATCGTGGAACTCAACTTCCGCGAAGGCGATCGCGTGCGAAAAGGAGATATCCTACTGAAAATCAAGCAAGACCTGTATCTGTCCATCGTAGAGAAAGCCGAGGCGGCGCTGGGGTCGCTCCGGGCGGAATACAACCGCCAGCAGGCAGCGGCTCGGCAGTCGGCCACCGCCCTCACGCGCGCCAAATCGCTCTTTGCGCAGCAGGCCATCTCCGCCTCCGAACTGGAAGCCGCACAGGCGGAGTATGAGATGATGAACGGACAGCTGAATGCCGCGCGGTGGAACGTGCGCAGCGGGGAGGCCTCCCTGAAAGAGGCGCGGGAGAACCTCACCAAAACCGTGATCCGCGCCCCGATGGAGGGCACCGTCTCGCGCATGAACGTGGCGCTCGGCGAACGGGTGGTCGGCACCTCCCAGATGGCCGGCACGGAGCTGCTGCGAATCGCCGACTTCAGCCGGATGGAGGTAGTGACCGACGTGGGGGAAAACGAGGTGGTCCGGATTGCGCCGGGCGACAGCGTTTCACTCTCCCTGGATGCCTATCCGCGCCTGACTTTCAGCGGATTGGTGACGCAAATCGCAAATTCCTCGAAATTCGTTGCTGCAGGAATCGGCCAAGTTGCTAACTTTGAAGTCCGGATAGCGGTGCAGCCGGCCTCCTACCAGACGCTGCTGCAGGACGATCCGACCCCGCTCAAACCCGGGATGTCGGCCGTCGCCTCGATCATCACGCGCTCCAGACGGGATGTCATTACCATCCCCCTGCAGAGCGTTTTTCTCCGGGGCAGGCGCGAAGCCGTCTGGAGCGTCAGCGACGCGGGCACCGTTACCGCCAAAGAGATTGAAACCGGGATTCAGGACCTCACCCGCATAGAAGTCCGCTCCGGGCTGGCCATCGGCGAAAGCATTGTCTGTGCCCCCTATCAGGCCATCACCCAGACGCTGACAGAAGGCTGCAGGGTCAAGGTTCTGTCCGGACCGAAACGCTAAAAGAAAGACGATGGAAAAACCTCGCATCCTGATGATTGAAACGAGCACCGACAACTGTTCGGTGGCCCTTTGCGAAGGAGCCGCGCTCCTGGCCGAACGCCATACCGACGCCCCCAAAAGCCAGTCTTCCCTGCTCGCCCCCTTTGTGGAGGAGGTGCTGAAGGAGGCCGGCTTGAAGGCCAGCGAGTGTGATGCGGTCGCCGTCAGTGAGGGGCCGGGCTCCTATACCGGCCTGCGCGTGGGCGTCTCCACCGCCAAGGGGGTCTGTTTCGGGGCGGGCATTCCGTTGCTGGCGGTTGGCACGCTGCGCATTCTGGCCGAGATGAGCCGCGGAAAGGCGGATTTCATTGTCCCGATGCTCGACGCCCGCCGCATGGAGGTCTATAGCGCCGTTTTCGATGGAAAGACGCTGGCGCAGCAGACGGAAACCGAGGCCATCATTTTGGATGCGGACAGCTATGCCGACCTGCTCGCGCGCGGCACGGTGCTCTTCATCGGCAACGGTGTGGAGAAGTTTGGGCCGCTGGTTGCATCGCCCAATGCCACCTTCCAACCGTGCTGTCCGGAAGCCACCGCCATGGCGGCCCCCGCACTGGAGGCATGGCAAAAAAAAGAGTTCAAAGACGTTGCGTACTTTGAACCCTTCTATCTCAAGGAGTTTGTTGCCGGAATCAGCAAGAAGGCCGTACTCTAGAGGCTGCGGCGAATCAGCGATTCGAGCGCTGCGGCGTCGTACACATCCTTTCCTACGATATCGCCCTTACGGTCAATGACAAAGAGCGTGGGCAACTGCGTGACGTTGTAAGCCGAGATGGCGCGGGAATTGCGTCCGTTGCCGTCGTTCACGCTGATCCAGGGAATATCCTGGCTGCGGACCACCGTTGCCCAAACAGCCTTGTCCACATCGAGCGCGACCTGGTAGATTTCCAGACCGCGGTCGTGGTACTTGGTGTAGAGATCAGCCAGCGTGTGGTTGAACATCTTGGGGCCGTCGAGCGATACGCTCCAGAAGGAGAGGATGATCACCGAACCGGACAGATCGGAGAGTTTGCGCTCCTGACCCTCGATATCGGGCATCGCCAGATCGGGGAAGGAGATGGTCTCCACGGTATTCAGTTTGTTGTTGAGATCCATCAGGCTCTCGCGGGAACGGATCTCTTCCGGCAGGGCCAGCACATACTCCGAATTGGGATAAACCATCTGGATGGAATCATACACCTGCTTGATAACCAGCACATCCGTCAGCTCGCCGAAGACCGGAAGATTGTCGTTGAACTTCTGGAAGAAGAGGGCGGCGGAGGTGATGGATTTCGGATGGGTGAGCACGTGAGACAGCGCAAAACGCTTGTAGTCCACGTAGACCCGGCCGATATCGGAACGCAGTTCCTTGGCGGTGCGCTCGTCAGCCGCTAGATTCAGGGCATCGGCACAGACCCCCATCTTGTAGCCGGCCAGACGGAATTCGTCGTTGACCTGCTTGAGCAGGGCGCTCTCTTCGGAACCCTCCACGGTGTAGTCACCGTCGGCCTGCAAGTTGACGCGAACCGCATCGCCCGGCAGGAGCACCAGCGATGCCAGCGTCACGCTGCCGTCCGAAAGGTGGCAGAAGACGGGCGCGCCCTTCTTCACCGCCACTTTACCACGGAAGTCGCCTTTGGCGTCGATCTTCAGGGTATCAAGCGTAGAGAGCTGATTGGCAACCACTTTCTGCAGCAGCAGGGTGGTATCGGAAAGATCCTCGCTATGGCCTTCGATGCGGGCCGGATGGGTCTGGCTGCAGGCCGCAAAGGCGAGCAGCGCGAGGAGCAGCAGTGCACTCTTTTTCATAGCCGTTATTCTTTGTCAAATTCCCGGGCGATGGCAGCGGCGATTTCCGTGAAGCGCTCGCTCTTGAGCTGCAGCTTTTCCTTGCGGAAATCCAGATCCGATTCGCTCTGCAGGGGAACCAGGTGGATATGTGCGTGGGGCACCTCCATGCCAAGGACCGCTACGCCGATCCGCTTGCAGGGCAGCGCCGCTTTCTGCGCGCGGGCCACCTTGGCGGCGAATTCCCAGAGGCCCTTGTAGGTATCTGCGTCGAGATCAAAGAGATAGTCTACCTCCTTCTTGGGGATGACCAGGGTGTGTCCTTCCGCCAGCGGGGCGATATCGAGGAACGCATAGTAGCGATCGCTCTCCGCCACTTTGTACGAAGGAATCTCGCCGGCGACGATGCGGGAAAAGATGGATGCCATAGCGGTTAGATGGAAATATTGAGGATTTCGAATTTCAGCAGTCCGGACGGAACCTGCACCTCGACGACATCACCCTTCTTGCGGCCCAGCAGCGCCTTGCCGATGGGGGTGGCAGCGGCCAGTTTGCCCTCTTTGAAGTTGGCTTCACTCTCGCCAACCAGGGTGTATTCAACCACGGAGCCGTTGGCCAGATTCTTAATCTTGACCTTGTTCAGCATTGCCACGCAGTCGGTATTGATCTTGGATTCGTCGATAACACGGGCGTTTGCGACCATGTCCTGCAGTTTCGCGATTTTGAGTTCAAGAAGGCCCTGAGCCTCGCGGGCAGCGTCGTATTCCGCATTCTCGGAGAGGTCACCCTTGTCGCGTGCCTCAGCAATCTGTGCGGAGATAATGGGCCGCTGAGCGGTCAGTTTTGCCAGTTCGTCCCGCAGGTTGTCGAGACCTTCCTGTGTCACATAATGGATGTCAGCCATGTCTTGTCTTTAAATAAACGGATAAAAGGAGAAAGAATCCCGCAGGGGGACCCTTTCATCAATTCTAACTTAAATCTGCGACAAAGGTACGCAATTATTTTGATTGTCGCAACCGGATTATGTTCAATCCGTCCCGCAGGGGCAGGATGAAACTCTCCAGACGCGGGTCGGCCGCCACGGCCGCATTGAATTCCAGGATGCCGCGGGTCTGGCACTTCTCCTTGGAACTGTCGTCGCAGACCTTGCCGCCCCAGAGCACGTTGTCGGCCACCAGCCAGCCTCCTTCGCGCAAGCAGCGCACGACGAGCGGCAGGAACTCGGGATAGGCCCGCTTGTTGGCATCCAGGTAGACCAGGTCGTAGCTTTGTTCGGGCAGCGTGGGCAGCATCTGCAGCGCATCGCAGAAGTGGAGGCGGATGCGGTCGCTCACCCCGGCGCGGGCAAACCCTTCGCGGATGAGATCCTCGAGTTCATCGTTGATTTCCAGCGCATCCAGCGTCCCCCCTTCCGGCAGACCCGCAGCCAGGCAGATGGCCGAATAACCGGTGAAGGTGCCAATCTCCAGCACCCGCTGCGGACGGAGCATCTGCACCATCATGGTGAGCAGGCGTCCCACCTCCGGACCGCAGAGCATGTGCGGATAGTTGGTGCGCAGATGGGTCTGCCGCTCCAGCCAGCCGAGCGCTTCGGGCAGCGGTGCGGAAAAATCTTCAATATATTTTTCGAGATTGTTCATAAGTCCGCCGCAAAGTTAGAGATTTTTCCTACTTTTGTATGCTTAAGGCAGCATCACTATGGCACAGTTCATCGTCTCCGCACGCAAATACCGGCCGAACAGTTTCGGCGCCCTGATCGGACAGGAAAACATTGCAACCACGCTCAAGAACGCCATCCTCCGCGAACAGTTGGCGCACGCCTACCTTTTCTGCGGACCGCGTGGCGTGGGCAAGACCAGTGCCGCCCGCATCTTTGCCAAGATCATCAACTGCGCCAACCCTTCCGCCGACATGGAGCCTTGCGGAGAGTGTGAAAGCTGCCGCGCCTTCGCCGAGGGCCGTTCCTACAACATCCACGAGCTGGATGCCGCCTCCAACAACTCGGTGGACGATATCCGCGCGCTGATGGACAAGGTGCGCATCCCGCCCC
>JAEEGL015876454.1_pt1 | contig 14008 bp, 1 predicted proteins | sample 9134231 | NCBI WGS metagenome assembly JAEEGL01 (sample SAMN16246548, study PRJNA631951) | gut metagenome | biome: gut microbiome; feature: rumen; material: fiber-attached | host: Bos | place: Iran: Karaj | collected 2018-10
AAAGTAAAGATAATTTATATGGAATTGATACTTTATATAATTACATAATGAAAAATAGAACAAAAGAAGATTTTAAAAATAATAATATTTCAATAGCAATAGATGCACTTGTTCATATTCTTTCAAATTCTTTTACAGTTAAAGATATAATAATATATAATTATTTAGAGCAAATATTTGAAAATATGAAAAATAATGATAAACATTATAATATAATTCAAAGTATTAAATTAATAAAAAATATTTTTGATTTTTGTTTTGAAAATAGAACAACAAAAGAAAAATTTTTAGAAAATTTAGATGATAAATATGATATAATTACATTATTTGTGAATGACTTAACAAGATATATGAATAATATAACAAAAGGAGATATAGATTTTAAATTTAATAATGATGAAATATATGAAGGATTATATCCTCATTCAATAAATATTAAAACAAGATTAAATATAATTTTTTTCTTTGTAGAAGGTGAAGATATGAAATATTCATTAGATTTAAAAGGAAAAGAACATTTAGAAAAATTATTTGAAATATTTAAAAAACAAAAAAATGAAAAATTACTTTTATTTAATTATTTAAATTCATATGTCGAAATAAATCCAGATAAAGAAACATTAGAATATTTTTTTAAAGTAATTTTAAGAAATAATGAATATATAAATTTAAAAGAAATAGATGAAAAAAGACAATTATATTTAATAATAACAGTATTTAAAAAAATAAATGAAAATGAATCTTTATTATTTGATGGTAAAAATATGAGAGTTAAATCAAATAAAATAGAAGGAATAGATTTATTATTTGAAATATTATTAAATAATAATAATCAATATTTATTAAATACATTATGTAATGAATTAACAAATTTATGTTTATATTTACTTGATTATTCAATTTCTTTTTCAGAACAATATTGGAAAAATTATATTGAAGATATAATAAATAAATTAAACACTTGTATAAAAAATAATAATAAAACAGGAATAAATTCTTTAATTGATTTAATAGATTTTATTTATTCAAAAGCAAGTAATTTTCAAGGAAAAATTCCAGAACAAAAAGATATTCAAACTGCAGGATCAAATAGTGAATTATATCATTTTTATTGTGATCAAAGAAAAAAAAAAGAATATAGAATTAAAGTTGGTTTAAATGAACTTTTATTTAATGTAAGATGGAGAATTGGTTATTATTATGATATAAATGTTAATGATGTTGTTTTTGAAAATTTTAATAATGAAAAATTTAATTTTATGTATGATTTTTATAAATTTATGGATATGTTTCCTAGTGATAAATATGGAAATAATCCTAATGGTAATTATAAATTAGTTTATGTTAAAGGTGAAAGTAATCAATTATTAAAATTGAAAGTTAATCCTAAAAATATTATTGAAAGTAATGAAAATGTTATTGATAATTTTTTACAGTTGTTGAAAAAAGAAAATCAAGATGAAGAAGTTAAAGAAAAAGTTTGGAAATTGATTAATAAATTACCTACTGATTATTATATTAAGAAAAAAATTATTAAGTTATTTAAAGATGAAGATGAAGTTAAACAAGAAAATGAAAATAATCTAAAGGAAAAAAAAGAAAATAAATTAAATGAGAATAAGAATGATAATATTAATGATAGTAATAAAATAAATAATAATTCTGAAACAAATTATAGTGAAAATAAAAATACTGAATCTAGTATTGAAAATAATAATAATGAAAATAATACAAATGAAAATAATAATAATGAAAATAATAATAATGAAAATAATAATAATGAAAATAATAATAATGAAAATAATATAAATGAAAATAATAATAAAGAAAATAATACAAATGAAAATAATAATAAAGAAAATAATAATATTGAAAGTAATTGTGATGAAAATAATATTACAAATCTTAATAATGAAAATAATGAAAAGCAAACAAATGAAACTAATAGTAATGAAAAGAATAAAACTAACAATATCAATAATGAAATTAAAAATAATGAAAAACAAATAAATCAAAATAATACTAATGAAAATGAAATTAAGGAATTATTTAATAATGAAGAAATATATTTATTAACATATACATTTAAATGTATGAGAATTTATTTAACTAAAAATTCTAAAAAAGAAAAAGAATTAATAAAACATTTTATAGAAAAATTCCAAGGAGATAAAATATTAATTAAAATATTTCATAACTTTAAAATAAATACAGATAAAAATACAAAGAAAAAAAATCGTTTTATTCTTTTTAAATTTATAAACAATCTCTTATTTATTTTAAATAAGATTTATTTTATAGAAGATAATAAACAAATTGATGAAAACTTAACTAAAAAATTATCATTAATCATATATGATATATTAAAAATAGAAGAAGATATAAATAATCAAGAAGAAGACTTTTTATTAAGATATAATACCAGAATATTTAAAAGATTTTTAAATAAAATTGATTTAAATAAAAATGAAATAGAATATAATGATGAAAAAATAGAAGATGATAAAAGTATTTTTTCTAATTCTGTTGTTTTTAATGATTATGAAAATTTCTTAAATGAAGAACAATTTACAACACATTTTAAAATATTAGATAAAATAGTTGAATTTATAAAATTTATTTATAATGATAATATAAATAAATATTTTGAATTTTTATTAAATAATGAAGATTTATTTAATTCAATTTTTGTTTTTGCTTTTATAAATTGTAAAAATGTTTATAGTCAAAAAATAATATTTAAATTACTTTATAATTCCTTATTTCTAGATAATAATAGTTCCAAAAATTATGAAATAATATCAAAATATTTAAATTTAATTTTCATACCAAAAACATTTGAATGTATTTTACAAAATGATAAAAATGGAATTTACTTTGATATATTATCAAATATAATAAATAAACATTTAGAAGAAAATAATTTAAAAAATCAATTTGAAAATAAAGAAAAAATATTATTTGCAATAGATAATATAATAAATTACATAAAAGACAATTGTACAAATATAAATAAATTAGATAAAGAAATAGAAGATGAAATAAAAGATTCAATAGCTAGTAAAATTAATTTATTACGTAATTTAATAATATTAATCCCAGAAAAGTCAATTCCTCATATAATAAAAAATAATAATATTTACAATTTATTTTTAGAAAAATGTATTTATACTAAATGTAATGAAAAATCTTTAATGTCAAATAAACAACTTTGTCAAAATTACTCTTCTCAATTAGCAATATATAAATTAATAATAGCATTAATAAAACAAAATCCAATTGATTGTAAAGATTTATATTTAAAAACACTAAATGAATTAAATTCATTTCATAAATTAGGTTTTTGGAAAACAAATTCAATTAATAATTGGAAAATTTCATATTCGAAAGATTTAAAAACTGATTTTTGTGGGTTAAAAAATTTAGCAGCAACATGTTATTTAAATTCAATTTTACAAATGTTTTATAATATTCCTTTATTAAGAGAAACAATTTTAAGTATTAAATGTGATAAAAAAAGTACTTTATTATATAATTTACAAATTTTATTTTCGAGTTTAAAAACTTATGAATCTCAATATTTTAATCCTAGAGATTTTGTTTTAATTAATGGATTAAGTTTAATTGAACAAATGGATGCAGATGAATTTTATGGAAGATTAATTGATTCTGTTGAAAAAGATATTTCAAATTTATTTCCTGAAAATAATATTCAAAATAATGATAAAAATGGTAATTTAGGAAATGAGAAAAAAAATGATGAAAGTAAAAATGAAAATAAAGATAATAATATACAAGAAAAGAATAATGGAAATTTAGAAAATAAAAATAAAGAAGGAGATAATAAAAAAGAAGATGAAAAAGAAGAAAATATCAAAATTGAAAATAATGAAGAAAAAAAAGAAGAAGAAAATAAGGAAGAAAATAAAGAAGAAGATAAAAAAGAAGAAAATAATGAAGAAAAAAAAGAAGAAGATAAAAAAAAAGACAATAAAGAAAAAGAAAACAAAGAAGAAGATAAAAAAGAAGAAAATAATGAAGAAAAAAAAGAAGAAGATAAAAAAGAAGAAAATAAAGAAAAAGAAAATAAAGAAGATAATAAAAAAGAAGAAAATAAAGAAGAAAATAAAAAAGAAGAAAATAAAGAAGATAATAAAAAAGAAGAAAATAAAGAAGAAAATAAAAAAGAAGAAAATAAAGAAGAAAATAAAAAAGAAGAAAATAAAGAAGAAAACAAAAAAGCAGAAAACAAAGAAGAAACTTTGTCAAAATCAGTTCAAAAAAATCCATATAAATACTTATTTAGTTATATATTTGGAGGACATTATGTAGATGAATTAGCATTTGAATGTGGTCATAAAAGATATAATGAGTTTTATTATAATAGTATTCAACTTGACATAAAAGGATTTTCAAATTTATATGAATCTTTAGATAATTATATAAAAATAGAAAAAATGGAAGGAGATAATAAAATAAATTGTGATATATGTAATATTAAAAAATCATGTAATAAAAGACAAATATTTAAAAATTTACCAAATATTCTTGTTATAGTATTAAAAAGATTTGAATTTGATTATGATAATATGTTAAAATTTAAATTAAATGATTATTTTGAATTTCCAATGAATTTAAATATGAAAAAGTATTTAATTGAAGATTCAAAAGAAACAAATTTTGATTATAATTTAAAAGGAATAGTTATTCATTTAGGAACAAGTGAATGTGGTCATTATTATGATATTATTAAAACTGAAAATGGAAAATGGTATGAATTTAATGATAATATAATTAAAGAATTTAATGAGAAACATATTTCTGAAGAAGCTTTTGGGAATATTGATTTTGATGATGATAATTTTAAAAGTTTTAATATTAATAATAAAAATAATAATAATGCTTATATTTTAATGTATGAAAAAAATAATTTTGAAAAAGAATTTAATGAAGGAAAATTTAATTTTAGTAATTTTAATACAAAATTGGCATTGCCTCCTTATAGTAAATTGAGTAATATTAATATTCAAATTTTAGATATTATTAATATTGATATGTATCAATATTGGATTTTGAAAAATATTACTTCTACACAATATCAATTTTTTATTTTAGAATTAGTTAAAATGGATGTTTGTAGATATTATAAAAATATGAAAAATATTGTTAACAATGAATATGATTCTTTATTTAGTTCTGTTACTAATTTAAAGAAAAGTGAATTTTTTTTAGATAATAAAACACAATATAATTTTTTTGTTAATGATGAACCAATTATTAAAGAAGAAAATGATTTAGTTTTTAAATTTTATTTATTATATTATTTTAATGTAATTTTGAGAATTAAAGATAAATTCAATTTCCAATTATTTACAGATATATTAAAAATTTATATAAATAATAATATTAATTATGCAAAATTTATAATTGAAGAATTTTCTAATATAGAAATAATAAAGGAATTCTTAATTTATTCACCTCAAAATATTTCAAAAGTAATTTGTGGAATCATTTGTCAATGTTTATTAAAATTATATGATGAAATAAATGAAAATAATGATTTTATATCTTTATATATGGATTCAATAATTATCATAATAAATGATCTTATAAATGTATGTAATATTGAATATGTATATGTTATTTTATTTGAAATTCTGTGTCTTGATTCAAAATATAGATTATATTTAATTAATATTAAATATGATTCTTATATTGAAAATTACTTTAGAAATAATAGAATTATTCCTAATGAAGAACTTTATAAAAAAGAAGATTTTAAAATATTAGAAAGTGAACATCATATTTTGAATGATAAAAGTATAAAAGAAGAATTAATAAGAGAAGAAAAATTTACTTTTTCTGAAGAAACATATGAAAAAAAACATAAAGATTTTATAAAATTTAATAGGAATGATAGATTTTTTCATTCAATATATTTATTATTAAATCATGAAAAAAAAGGGATTAATAATAATAATTCAGAAGAAGAAAATGAAATTTAGTTATTTTAAATTAAATTAATTTTAATAATATAATATTATTTAAAATAAATTAAATATAAATTTAATAATTTTCAAATTAATATGATTTAAATGAAAATTAACTTTTTTCTTTTTTATATAAAAAAAATCAAGAATTTACTTTTTAAAAAATAAAAAAGTATTTTAAAAAAGTTTTATTAATTTTCAAAAAAGAAAAATATTTAATTATCAATTTTAATTTTAATATATTCATTATTTACAATTTCTAATTTTAAAAAAAATTTTTTGAAATTGATTTAAAAAATTGAGTTTAAAAATATTTAAATAAAATTTATATTTTTCAAATAAATTTTTATTTATGTTATTATTCTGCTATTTCATCATCATCTGAAAGATTCCAAATATCTTTTTTAACTTCTTTTTTACATTCAAAAAAGTTTTCTTCTTTATAAATTTGAATAATATCATTATTTGTTAAATATAAATAATTTATTTTTCTACTATTATTTTCTTTATAAATATAATAAATACAATTTTCATCTTTATTAAATTCAAAATAAATTATTTCTTTTTCCATATTAAGTTTTTTAATATGAACAATTTTGTTTAAATTTTCTCCTTTACAAACAATAAAACTTTTTTTATCATATGAATAAGTTAAAATATTCCCATTATCCAAAATATAAAAATTATTGCATATATTATTTAATTCTTCACAAATTTTAATTCCATTAACAGTAAAACAATGAAGTATAAATTTATCTAATTGATAAGAAATAATATAAACAAAATAATTAAATCTATTAATTTTTTGATTAATTATTAAGCAATTATGAACTTTAAATTTTAAATTATTTAAATAAATGACAGAAATTAATTCAAAATTATATAATTTTAATATATTAATAGAACAATCTTTATTATTCCCGATTAAAATAATTTGATAATCTTTATTATATGATATAGATAAAATAGGTTGATTTGAAACAAATGTTTTTTTAATAAAATTTAATTGTTTTATTTTAAAATCTGATTGAATTAACCAATGAATAATGATTCCATCAATATGTCCTGTAATAATTTCTTTATTTGATATTGAAATTACTGAACTTGGAATTGATGGTAAAATGAAATTATATTTCTTTCTATTAAATTCATAAAAAGTTATTGAACTATATCTTTTATTTAAAAATATTATAAATTCATTTGTTTCATTATATTTTAAAAATGTAAATGTATTTTTCAAATTATATATTATTTTATCTTTTTTACTATGAAAATGAAATTTTGTTAAATCTCTTATTTTTATTGATAAATAATTATTTTTTTCTGAATAATCACTCATTGAATTATTATTATTAATATTGAAATAAATAGATAAAAGGAATTCATTTATATAATCATTCTCCGATAAAATAAATAAATTGTTATTATAAGAATTAAATGTAAAAAATATTATTGATTCTTGATTTATTATATTAAAAAAATTATTATTAAATAATTTTTTATTATTTGAAATTAAATTTGATTTATCTAAAACAGTTTTTTCTTTTACTTTTTCGTCAAAAAGTTTCATTGGTGTTTCTCCAAAATTTAAAATAAGATCACATTTTTCTCTAATAATAGAGTAAACTTGTTCAATACTTAATTTTTTTTTATTTTTCTCAATTTTTTTATTTAAATTTACTAATTCAGAATAACAATATTTACTAAATAAATTACAAGATTCTATTTTATTATTTAATTGATTAATTCCAAAAATATTATCAATCCAAAAATGAATATATTTACTAACGAAACTACTATTTAATAAATTTTTATATCTTATCATAAATTCAAAAGGACTTTTAATATTAATATTCAAACCATTAAAATAATCATCAAAAATAATATTATTAATATTAAATTTATCTTCCATTAAACCATAATTATTATAATTTAAATTTAAATATAATTCACTTAAATAAAAAAATTCTGGAATTAATTCTCTATTATCATTATATTGAATTAAATTTGTTATAATATCAGAAATAGAATAAAAAATACGGTTTGGATTATCAAAATTTCCATTTTGAAGTTTAATTATATTTTCATTAAAAGGAGAAATTCTAATTAAATAAAAATTAACAAATGAAGATGTACTATAATGAGAATTATAATGATTGATAAATTTTTTATTTGGATTTTCATTTTTTAAATCATTATATTTCAATATTAATTCTTTTCTTTTTTCTTTTTTTTGTGCACTTAATGGATATTTAAAGTTTCTTAAATAAATTTTAGAATTTTCTTCATTTTTTATAGTTAACCAAGGAAAAATAAAATATTGATTTAAGTCATTTAATGAACGTGATGAATAAAAATTAATATAAAGTAAATAATCAAATGTTGATATTTTATTATCTAAATATTTGTTTGAATATAAATTTTTATTAAAATATTCTTTTAAATTTTCAATTATTTCTATATTTTTATTTTTTAATATTAAAAGTAAATTATCTTTGTTTGATATATTAAATAAATTAAAAAAATAACTTTTTCCATTTAAAAGAAATATTTCTATTGATTGAAATTGATATAAAAATCTTTTGATAAATATTTTTTTTATTTGTTCAAATCGAAAATATAAAACTTTTTCTTTTGTTATATTAATATCATTATTACAAGAAGAAAATATTTTATTTAAATATTTTTTATTAATATTTTCATTTTGTTTTATAATTTCACAAGAATTTGATTGAAAAATAAAATAATAATTACTTAAATAAATTTTTCCTTGAATTATATAATCAATAGTTATTAATTCACATTCGAAAATTTTAGGATTTAAATTATTAAAATTAATTTTTATTCTTTTTTTAAAAAGAGATAAATTATTTGATTGTTCATTAATATTAAAATCTAAATTAATATTTTTATGACTAATTGAATAATATTCATTATTGAAAAATTGAAAATTTGGTTTTAAAAATATTTTAATAAAATTCTTTTCAGAAGAGAAATTTTTTAATTTGGAAGGATAAGTTAAATAACAGTCAGAACTAGTATTATTTATTTGCTGATAATAAAATTTTTTTAAATAATTTTTTCTTAAATTCAAAAAGCATTCATTATAAAATAAAAGTTTTTTAAAATAATTGCCAAAAATATTTTTACATAGAACTTTTCTAGAGTTAATAATAGGAAAATCTAATTCTAAAATATTATTCATATTATTATCGTTTTCATTATTATTTTTCAAAATTTCATTATTAAATTTCTTAATACATTCATCAATCTCTTTATCAAAACTATTATTATCATTTAATTTTTCATGATTTATTTTCAATAAATTATTATCAGATGAACTAAAATTTTTTAGAATTAAATCATTATCATTATTTGCTACTATCATTGTTTTAAAAGAAGTTACATTAATTTCATTATTTTTATAATCTATAACTTCACCATTTTTATTATATGAAATTTTAAAATATTTTATACAAGAATTATAATATTTTTTTTTTAAGAATTTTTTTTTAATATAGTCCCTTGAATCACTTTTATTTGATTTTTTATATTTTTCAAAATAAAAATATTGAAATACTTTTTTATATAAATTATCTTCTTCAAAACTTGGATTTAATAAATATATTATATCTTTCATTAATTCCTTTTTTGAAAATAAAGTTAATATATTTTCCTTTAAAACACTATTAATTTCTTCATAAAGAGATTTTAAATTATCATTTTTTTTTTCATTAATTAAATATAGGGTAAATTTAATATAATAATGAATTACAAATAATTTTCTTGTTTCTTTTTTTACATTTTCATTAATTGGAAAAAGGTTAAAAAATTTTTTTTTGTTTTGATTTTCTAATTCAATATATTTTTGATCATATTCATAAAAATATGAAATTTTATTGAAAGGTTGTTTTAAAATATTATTTTTTATAAAGTTTAAATAATTATTTTTTCCAGTTAATATATATAATTCAATAAAAATTTCAATAATAATTTCTTGAAAATATTTAAAATTATTTTTTCCAATATTATATTTTATTGATTTAAATAAAAAAGGATTATTAGAAAAAAGAAAACTATTTAAAATAAAATTTTGAATGAATTGATTATTTGAATCATTTATATCATCTAATTTTAATTTTTTAATTTGAGAAATTAATTTATAAAATAATATTATTAATTGAATATAATTTTTTATTATTATATTATTTTCATTTATTTCTTTTTTAGTTGATAAAATTGTATTTAAATCAAAAGATAATTTCATAAAAATTTCAGGAATAATTTTTTGAATTGATTTTGATTTATTTTTTTTAAATTTAATGAATAACTGAAAAAATAAATTAAAAATAAAAGGATTTTCATCGTTAAAAATCAAAACTTTACTAATACTTATTAATTCACTAAAAAATAATTTTGCAATTTCATCATTTGAAATTTTATAATTTGAATAATATTGAATTAATAAATTATCTTTTTGATGCAATAATTCTTTTAAAACTTTTTTTGTATTTAAATTTGTTTTTGATAAGGAAAACTGATAAATGATATTTATAATTAAAGAAAAAATATTTTCTCTCATATAAAATAAAATTTTTTCATTATGAATATTGTTTTTAATTATTTCATCTTTAGAAAAATTTTGAATTAAATTTAATAAAAAATCAAAGTATATAATAAAATATTTTAAATTTATTTGATATTCATTTGGTTGAAGAATTTCTTTTGAAATTATAATTGCAAATTCATCATATTTTATATGATTAAATAAAAGAGAATAAAAAGAAAGAAAAGATTTTTTTCCGTTTATAAAAATATAATTTTCTTTCAAATTATCTGATTTTTGTAAATTAATTAAAGTTTTTAAAAAGATAATATCAAATTTATTTATTAAATTAATAAATTGAATGAAAATTGCTTTTATTTTATCTACAATATTAAAATATTCTTCTGTTTGAAAATTTGAATTTTGAAGTGCCTTTAATCCTGATAATATAAAACCTTTATATATATTATCTCTATTTAATAGATCTTCTGAATTATTACTTTTTATATTATTATTATCCTCTTTTATTTTTTCAACATTATTTTTTTCATTATTTGAGTTTAAATTAGACAAGTTTTTGTATAATAACATTAAGATATTAGAAATAACTTTTAAATTTAGAACTACAATTGGAAATTCATTAAGTTTTAATATTATTATTTTCAATAAAAAATCTATTAGATTCATTTTAGGATTTATTATTGTATTGTTTTTATTTATTAATAAAATTTGATTATTTTGGATAATTTTTGATAAAAATACATCAAATAATTTATTAAATTCAATAGAATCATCATTCATATTAATTAATTTTTGTAAATAAAACTTATTTATAAAATCAATATTATTTTCAAAACAATTTATAATCTGTAAATAAACAACAGAAAGAATTCTTTTAGTTTCTTTATTATAAATATATTTATTTAAAAGAAAATTAATAATTTTATGTAATAAAGAAGATATGAATTCAGAATTTTTTTTATTATTTAATAAAGGAATTATATTAATAAATTCATCTATTATTAATGACTTATCTCCTTTTAATATAAGAATTAGTTTACAAATTGAAGAATATGTAAAAAATAATTCATTTGATTCATTTCTCATTTCTTCATTTGATAAATCAATAAAAGAATTATTTATTAAATTTTGATTAGATAATAGAAAACTTTTTTCAAAATATAAAAAGTTATTATTTACATTTTTAATAATCGTATTTAAAAATTGAATTATATTTAATAAATTCATATTTATTATATCATAATCTTTTTCCAAGTTTTCATTATTTAAAATTTGAAAATAAAGCTCACAATTTAATTGAATAAATTTTAAACCATTAAAATAAATAAAATTATAAATTGATAAAGATAAATTAGTAAAATAATTTATTTTCCCATCAATAAAATAATTTCTATTAAATAATCTTATATTTTTCAAATCATAATAATTTTCTTTAAAATAATTATTATTATTTCCTAAAGAAATTGATTTTGGTGAAATCATTCCATTTAATTTACGATATAAGTTAAATTTTTTTAATTTTGAAAAATCAAATATTTTATTTATAATATCCGATTTAATATTATATAAATGATTAGATTTATATAAAATAATATTTTCATATTCTCCTTTGAAATCAGAAATTATACATTTAATATCTTTATTTAAAAAACAATCAAATAAAAAAATTGTCCCTAATTCAATATTAAAATCAATATTAGAATTTCTACAAATATATAATTCAGAATTAATTATTGTAAAAGGATATTCAAAATTTTTCCCATATTTTGAGGTATAATCATATTCTTTTCCATTTATTGTAATTATTATCTTATTTGGTACTCCTTTTTCTATTGAAAAAATGATTTGATATGTTTGATCTATTTTTATTTCTTTTTCAATTGGAAAAATAAAGTTTTTTTTGTTTAATTTAGAAATTGAAAAATATAAATATTTATTTTTAATAAATATTGTAAAATATGATGTTAATAAATCTTTATTAACTAATTCTAATAAATTAATGTTCTCATTTGATATTATTTTCAATTTAAATGAAAATATTATACTACAACAATTTTTATTTCCTAATTCCTTTATTTTTTCTAATTTTATATATGTCAAAGAATTTTCTATTATAAATCCATTATATAATTTATATTTATCTTTTAAAAGCAAATCTATTTCTTTTTCTATTAAATTTTTTAAAAAAAGAATTTTTGCATTTAAAGATAATAATGAATTACTTATTATTAAATTATTATTATTAATTGAATATTTATTTCCAATTTTTTCAAAATGAAATAATGTTGACTTGGTTAAATATTCATATAGATTAATATCATATTTAAAGCAATGAATTTGAATTAAGATTTTAATTATAATATTTATATTTTCTTGTGTTAATTTTATATTATCAATTATATAAAAAAGAAATTTTGTTATTTTACTTTCAATTTGTATATTTTCATTTACTATATATGAACATATTTCAAATATTATTTTATTGTTTATTTTTTTTACATCTTTTTTTATTAAATCTTTTATTATATAAAAACAGAATATAGATTTGTTTATCTTGATTAAAAGTTTTGATAATAATATTATATCATTTTCATCAAATATATTAGAAAGAAATAATTGATTAAACTTATTTTTGACAATTTGAAAAATATATTTTTTATTAAATATGGATTTTAATATATTGAGAGGTATATTTGTATATTTTTTTGAATTAATCTCAACTAAATTAAAAAATATTAATAAAATGAATTTGATTAAAAGATTTTGTTTTTTTTGCTTTTTAAGTATATTAATAAAATCATCAGAAAATTTAATATTATTGTTTTTATTTTCAAAAGATAAATATTCAAAAATAATAAAGTTATCAAATAAATTTTGAATGTTACAAATAAAAAGAAATAATTCTTTATTATTGATATAAAATGAATTATTATTAATCTTTAATAAAATCATATTTAAATCTTGAATTATTGGTTCATTCTCCATATGAAAAACAATTTTTTTACTAAAATAAAAAAAAAATAATTTTTTTTTATAATATTATTATTCTTTAAAAAATTATAAATTTATTATTAAGAATATATAAATCAAAAATTAATTTATTGAATTATTTCAATAAACTAAATAATTAAAAAAAGAACATATTTGATATTAAAAAGATATTCACCTTAAAAATCTAAAATAATAAATTTTAAATTAAATTTAAAAAAAATATTAAAAAAAAAATGAATTGGATAAATGAACATGAAAAAAAATGTCCAATGCCACAATTTGAAAAAGATAAAAATAAAGAAGAAAAACAAAGTATCAATATAAAAGATGAAAAATATAAATTTAAAAATTTAATATTTCATCATTTTAATATGGATTATGTAAATGATCCTTATTCAAAAAAAAAAGAATTCTCAGTAGAAGAACAAATTAAAAATTTAAAAAAAGAAAAAATGGATAT
>JAEEGL016210033.1_pt1 | contig 14008 bp, 11 predicted proteins | sample 9134231 | NCBI WGS metagenome assembly JAEEGL01 (sample SAMN16246548, study PRJNA631951) | gut metagenome | biome: gut microbiome; feature: rumen; material: fiber-attached | host: Bos | place: Iran: Karaj | collected 2018-10
GTCCTGATCTTCATATAGTCGATGTTTTCCGTGATGTCCTGTATGATCCCGGATTCGGCAAACTGCTTCGCCTGGCGGATGGCCGCGAAGAAGCTGGCAGCATTGGACGAGCCGTGAGCCTTAACGACTGGTTTTGAGATGCCGACCAGGGCAGTGCCGCCCACCTCGTTGACGTCCAGAGAACGCTTCATCGCGCTCAGGTCGTTCTTCAGCACGGCTGCGGCAAGCTTGTTTTTTGTGCTGGCATAGAAAACGTCCTTCAGCGAACGCATCATGAATTTGATGACGCCTTCGGCGCCTTTCAGCAGGACGTTGCCAGTAAAGCCGTCGGTGACTACCACGTCTGCCGTGCCGGCGAAGACGTCGGTTCCCTCGATATTGCCGACAAAACAGATTCTGCCTTCCTCATGCGCCTGCTTCAGCAGTGCGAAGCTCTGATGCTGCAGCTCCCCGCCCTTGGTGTCCTCGGTCCCGACGTTCAGGAGCCCGACCCGGGGAACCGTTACCTGCATCAGTTTCTTCGCGTAAAAGCTGCCCATATAGGCAAACTGCAGCAAATACTCCGCAGTGCACTCCACATTGGCGCCACAGTCGATCAGCATGACGCCGTGCTCGCCGGCGGGAAGGACCGGGGCCAGCGCCGCGCGCCGGATTCCGTGAATCCGCTTGACCGTGAGCGTCGCACCGGTCAGAAGTGCGCCTGTGCTGCCGGCGGAAACAACCGCATCCCCTTTGCCGTCTTTCAGCAGGCGGAGAGCAACCGCCATGGAAGAATCCTTCTTCCTCCGCGTGGCGGTGCTCGGGTCATCCTCCATGGTGATCACTTCGCGCGCGTCGACGATTTCCACACTGGGGTCTTCTTTCCCCATGCAGGCGAGGATCGCCTCTACCTGCCCCACGAGAGTGAGCTCGACGCCGAGTTCCTGCTTCGCACGCAGCGCGCCCTTTACAATCTCCTGCGGCGCGTGGTCGCCGCCCATGGCGTCAACAATGATTCTCAATTCGGAAGACCTCCTTTTCAAGCAGTTCATCCAGAATGCCGAGAGACCGTCTGGAAATCTCCGCATTCTTGTTCCGTTTTCCCTTTACCCGGTAGTCCAGGTTTTTGATGATCCCGAAGTTGATGTTCATCGGCTGAAAATCGCCGATACTCCCCTGCGAGATGTAGAGTCCAAGCGCCCCGATGGCGGTTTCCTGGGGAAAATTCACCGGCGGAAGGCCCAGCAGCTCCGCTGCCGTCTCAACGCCGACCAGCAGCCCGGAAGCGGCCGATTCCACATACCCCTCAACGCCGGTCATCTGGCCCGCAAAGCGGATTCTCGGCTCAGTTTTAAGCCGGTAGCAGGGGTCCAGCAGTCCGGGGCTGTTGAGATAAGTGTTGCGATGCATGACACCGTAGCGCACGAATTCCGCGTTCCGCAGCGCCGGGATCATGGAGAAAACCCTGCGCTGCTCGCCCCACTTCAGATGGGTCTGGAAGCCTACCATGTTATAAAGCGTGCCGTCGGTGTTATCCTGGCGGAGCTGCACCACGGCGTAGTCCTCGCGACCTGTTTTGGGGTTGCGCAGGCCAACCGGCTTCAGGGGACCGTAGCGCAGGGTATCCGGGCCGCGGCGGGCCATAACCTCCACCGGCATACAGCCCTCGAAGACGCCCGCGTCGTCAAAGCCGTGGACTTCAGCCTCTTCGGCGCTGACCAGCTCGCGTACAAAGGCGTCGTATTCCTCACGGGTCATGGGGCAGTTTACATAATCTGCCGTTCCTTTATCGTAGCGGGATGCGAGATACGCATTCTCCATGTCGACGCTCTCCAGCGTGACGATGGGCGCAACCGCATCGTAGAAGTGCAGGTCAAAGTCCGGGCACAGTGTTTTGATCGGTTCGGTGATCGCATCGCTGCTGAGAGGGCCGGAGGCGATAACTGTTACCCCCTCAGGAATGGCAGTAACCTCTTCGCGAACCACGGTGATCATGGGATGCGCTTCCAGGCGCTCGGTAATCTCGCGTGAAAAGGCAACCCGGTCCACCGCCAGCGCTCCGCCGGCGGCGACCCGGTTGTGGTCGGCGCTCTGCATCACGATGGAATTCAGGCGCCGCATCTCCGCTTTCAGCAGGCCGACCGCGTTGGAGAGTTCATCGCTGCGCAGGGAATTGGAGCAGACCAGTTCGGCAAAATCCCCGGTGTGGTGCGCTGGCGTCATGCACTCCGGCCTCATCTCGAACAGCAGCACCGGAATACCGCGGTTCGCCAGCTGCCAGGCGCATTCGCTGCCCGCCAGCCCGGCGCCAATAACCGTTACTCTCTGACGTTCTGTCATGACTTCGCGGTCGATTTCTTTTTCGCGGAACTCTTTTTCGTGCCCGCTTTCGTTTTTGTCGAAGCTTTCTTTGTTTTGGTCTCCGTCCGGTTGGCACCGATTTCCTCTTCACCCTTTTTCTTCGGGTAGCGTCGCTTTTCCTCCGGGACGAAGGCCGGGCAGTCCTCGTTGATGCAGAAGGACTTCAGCGGTCCCCTGCCGCTGCGCTTGAACATGGTTTTCCCGCACTGTGGACAGATGTTTTTGGTCGGCACGTCCCAGGTGATGAAACCACAGTCGGTTCCGCGCTCACAGGCGTAGAAAACATAGCCCTTCCGGGAGGTACGCTTGAGGATCTTTCCCCCGCATTTGGGACACTTGCCGGGCATCTCCTCGACGATCGGCTTGGTAAAGGTGCACTCGGGGAAACCACTGCAGCCCAGGAACTGTCCAAAGCGGCCCTTTTTGACCAGCATCGGTCTGCCGCAAACGTCGCAGACCTCGTCGCTGACAATGTCGGGCACCTTGATGCGCTGCCCGTCCATGGCGGTTTCCGCGGCCTTCATCTCGGCGTCAAAGTCGTCGTAGAACTCCTGCAGCACGTCCTGCCAGCCGCTCTTCCCGCTTTCGATCTCATCCAGGCGGGCTTCCATGTGGTTTGTGAACTTCAGGTCCACGATATCGCTGAAATGGTCCTTCATGAGACCGGTGACGATCTCACCCAGGGGGGTCGGCTTCAAGTACTTGCCCTCTTTAATGACATAGTCGTGGGCCGTAATGGTCGTGATGGTCGGGGCATAGGTGGACGGGCGGCCGATGCCTTTTTCCTCCATCGCACGGATCAGCGTGGCCTCGGTGTAGCGGGCGGGAGGCTGCGTGAACTGCTGCTCGGGAAGTGCCTTTTCCAGAATCAGGCTGTCGCCTTCCTGCAGCTCCGGCAGTTTGCTGTCCGCCGGTTTCTGCTCGTCATCGGTAGCTTCCTCATAGACGGCTGTATAGCCCGGGAATTTCAGAACGGAATTGCTCGCCCTGAAGAGATATCCGGCGCTGTCGATATCCACAGCTACGTTGTCGTACACGGCGTTCGCCATCTGGCAGGCCGTAAAACGGCCCCAGATGATTCGATAAAGTCGATATTGCTCCTGTGTCAGATCCTTTCGGATCAGCTCGGGCGTCAGCGTCACGTCCGTCGGGCGGATGGCTTCATGAGCGTCCTGCGCGCCGGCCTTGGTTTTATACACGCGCGGTCTCGCCGGGCAGAACTTCGGACCGTAATTATCTTTGATATAGCTGCGCGCCGAGGCAATGGCCTCATCCGACAGACGCAGCGAGTCCGTACGCATGTAGCTGATCAGGCCGATGCTGCCGCGTCCGGTAATTTCAATGCCCTCATAGAGCTGCTGCGCCACGGACATGGTCCGGCGCGGCGTCATGTTCAGGCGGCGCGAAGCCTCCTGCTGAAGCGTGGAAGTGATGAAGGGAGGCGCCGGAGAGCGCTGCTTCTCGGTGCGCTTCACGCTCTGCACTGTAAACGGAGTGTCCTTGACCGCACGGCAGATTTCCTCTACTTCCGGTTCGGAACGCAGTTCCAGCTTTTTGTCCCCGGTCCCGTAAAAGCGTGCGCGGAAGGGGTTTTCCTCCTGGCTGTGCTTCAGCAGCACGTCCAACAGCCAGTATTCCTCGCTCTGAAAGGCGCGGATCTCATCCTCGCGGTCCACCACCATGCGTGCGGCAACCGACTGAACCCGACCGGCCGACAGGCCCCGTTTCACCTTTTTCCAGAGCAGCGGTGAGATCTGATAGCCCACAATACGGTCCAGCACGCGTCGTGCCTGCTGGGCGTCGACCAGGTCCTGATCGATGCTGCGCGGATTCTGAATACTCTCGGTAACGACTTTTTTCGTAATCTCGTTAAAAGTCACTCGCTTCGCCTTCTCGTCGCTGAGACCGAGAAGCTCCTTGAGATGCCAGGAAATGGCCTCTCCTTCGCGGTCAGGGTCAGTCGCGAGATAGACGACCGGGGCTTTTCTGCTGTCTTCCCTGAGTTCCTCGATGAGGTCCTTTTTCTCCTTGACGGGGATGTATTCCGGCTGAAAGCCGTGTTCCAGATCCACCCCGAGTCTGCTCTTCGGCAGGTCTCTGAGATGGCCCATGGAGGCGGTCACCTTATAGCTGCCCCCCAGATATTTTTCAATGGTCTTTGCCTTGGACGGCGATTCCACAATCACCAGTTCCTTTGCCTTCGCCATCTGTTTCCTTCCTCACTTTTCTGTTCTGATATTTAAAGAAAACCGTCTTCCCGCTTCCCGACGGACAAACCCCCTGATTTCCAGCACCGTCAGCTGTGCCAGAACGCGGGCCATGCTCAAACCGCTGCGCTCGGCGATGTCGTCCACATGCGTGGAGCTGCTGTCAATGGCGGTGACGATTTTCAGCTGATCTTCCGTCAGCTTTGCGAGCTGTTCCCGAATGCCGCTTTCTGCGGAATCGGAAGCTTCGGCCCGCTCCGGGCTGTCTGGCTGCGGGTCGCAAGCGCTCGACAGCTCTGAAAACGCCGGAACCTCTTCGGCAGCGTCAGGGTTGATTACACCCGGATATCTGGAGACATATTCCTCCATGACGTCCCTGCCGCAGGTCACCAGTTTCGCGCCTTCCTTCAGCAGATTCAGCGTCCCCGCCGCGTTCTCGGCGTCCGCGTTGCCAGGAACCGCGAAAATGTCTTTCCCCTGGTCAATGGCGTCGTTGACAAACAGCCGGGTGCCGCTTTTCTCCGGCGCCTCGACGACAACCACACCGTCGGAGATGCCGGCGGCAATGCGGTTGCGTTCCCGGAAAAAGCGCCTTTCGCATTCCATGCCCGGCGGGTACTCGCTGATCAGCACCCCATTGGAAAGAATGTCCCCCGCGACGGGAAGCCGGCAGCGCTCATGCGGCGTGCCCAGGACCCCGACGCAGGGCTTACCGGACGCTAGTGCGCCTCGTGCCGCAGCCTCATCGACCCCGGAGCTCAGGAGACTGACCACCGTGCCGCCGCAGCAGGAAATCTGACGGGCGATTCGCTCGCCCATTTTGACGCCGTAGGGACTTGCCCGGCGGGTTCCGATGACGGAAAGAACCGGGACCCTGTCCAGCGGTGGCAGCGTTCCTTTGATATACAGCACCGGAGGCGGCGCATAGATCTGCCGGAGCCTCTCCGGATACTCCGGATCCGCTAAAGTCAGAATCCGCAGATTCTGCCTCTCACAGGCATCCAGAACGGCATCTGCCGGGCCGAGGTCCCTCTGTTCCAGCAGCTCCGCCTCTCTCGCGCTGATTCCCCGCCGACGCGTAAAACTCCCACTCTCAGAAAAAAACGCATCTTCCGGTGTCTCAAAGGACTGCAGAACCGCGGTGCGGGCTTTGGGGCTGATATTCAATTGAGATAACCAGATCCAGTACCCCGGGCTCTGCAAGGAAATTCCTCCTAACGCCGCATCTCCCACATGATGATGGTCGCCGCCATCGCCGCATTCAGCGATTCGGCGCCGCCACACATCGGGATAATCAGTTCTCCGTCACACTTCTTCCGTAGTTCAGCGCTCAGGCCATGGCCTTCGCTTCCGACCGCGACGGCTACGTGGTGCAGGTCAAGCTCCCGCAGGTCCTTCGCACCGGCACTGAGCGCAGCCGCGTAGAGTGGCAGCCCCCAGGACCTGCATTGTTCTACCGCTTTCCCGCCGGTAAGCTGTAGCACGCGCTGGCGGAAAACCGCCCCCATGCTCGCCCGCACGGTCTTCGGCGCAAAGACGTCGGCGCAGCCCTCCAGAAGAACCACAACGTCAATGCCAAAGGCATCCGCCGTCCGAAGTACGGTCCCAACGTTTCCGGGATCCTGCAGTCCCTCGAGAAGCAGTGCCCGCTGCGGAGTCGTTTCCAGCTGCTCCTCCTGCATCCGGACGGTAAACAGCGGACCGGGAGAATTCTTCATCGGAGAGGTGTAATCAAACAGGTCTTCCGGAAGCAGGTATTCCTCCGGGAAAACCGGCCACTTTGCCACGCGGGTTTCCTTCCAGAACACCTGTGTGATTTCCGCGTCGGAGCGAAGTGCCTCTTCCAGCAGCTTCTCTCCGTCGCACATGAACAGGGACTCTTTCTTCCGGAGCTGCGAGTCTCCGGAGAGTTCCCTCAGGTGCCGGATCAGGGGGTTGCGGCGGCTTGTCAGTTCATTCATCGGTATTCTATGCTTTTCAGAGCAGCACAATGCCGTTCTCTTCGCACTTTCTCATGGTATTTTCATCCCAAATGGACGCCTGTACCTCGCCGATGTGCGCCTTGCCGAGCAGAAGCATGGACAGACGGGACTGGCCGATGCCACCGCCGATGGTCAGGGGCAGTTCCCCGTTCAGCAGCATTTTATGATACGGAAGCACACGCCGATCGTCACAGCCGGCCAGGCGAAGCTGCCGGTCCATGGACTCCGGGTCCACGCGGATGCCCATGGAAGAAACCTCCATGGCGCAGTCCAGAATATCATCGTAGAAGAAAATATCCCCGTTCAGGTTCCAGTCGTCGTAGTCCGGGGCGCGGCCGTCATGGCGCTTTCCGGACCGCAGCGTGCCGCCGATGCCGATGATAAAGGCGGTGCGGTGTTCCTTCAGCCAGGCGTTTTCACGCTGTTTCGGAGTCAGGTCCGGATAGAGGTCCTCCAGCTCCTGTGTGGTCACAAAGGAGACCTCGCGCTGCAGCTTGCCGAGCACCTGCAGCTGCGGGTAGATGGACTCGATGGTATCCTGCGTGTCGCAGATAGCCCTGACAATGTCCATGACGGTGAGCTTCAGATAGTCCAGGTTGCGGTTTTCTGGGAGAATGATCTTCTCCCAGTCCCACTGGTCCACATAGACCGAGTGCAGATTGTCCAGCTCATCCTCGTCGCGCCGGATCGCGTTCATATCGGTGAAGAGGCCTTTTCCCGGGAAGAAGCCGTAGCGTTTCAGCGCGAGGCGCTTCCACTTGGCCAGGGACTGCACCACCTGCGCCCTGTGTTCCGGCGCATGCAGAATCTCATAGCTGACGGGGCGCTCGACACCGTTCAGGTTGTCGTTCAGGCCGGAGTTTTCCTCGACAAACAGAGGAGCGGAAACCCGATACAGGTTCAGCAGTGCGCCGAGCCGGTCTTCGAACAGACGGTGAATCAGACTGATCGCCTTCTGTGTATCGTACATGCCGAGAATGCTTTTATATCCTTCCGGAATGATTGTAACCATATTTTCACTCATTTCTGCTCGCTGAGGACAGCGATGATTTTCTGATACATCTCCTCCGCGTTTCGGCGGAAGTTTTTCTCCATGGATCGGGCCTGTTCCTCGTCCGCGCAAAGAAGCTTCAGCTCGAGAATGCTGCTGATCCCGTCACTCAGGCCCAGTTCCGTCACGCAGCTGCCGTCTTTGACGACGTGCCGCGCGGTAATGCTGTTGTGGCGGCTGATTGCCGCGGCCTCCGCCTCCGCCGCTTTTGCGGCATGCTGACGCACACTGTAAGGAAGGCTGCTCTCCAGAGTTTCGGCCGTGGAGCGCCCGCGGGCGGTGATCTCACAGAAGCCGTCATCCAGCTGGAGCTGTCCGCTCTCCTTCAGTTCGTCCAGGCAGATACTGTAATCAAAGTAACTGACAACGCCGATCTCCTGGCACAGTTCAAACAGGCGTTCCGTGTCAATTTCGCCCGGAAAGCGCCTGAGAAGCGCCAGGAGCATAATCTTCAGATCCAGCGGTGTAATGACATAACCGATTTCATCCATATTTCCGCACTCAATTCTTCAGGACGATGTCAACCTTGTCTTTATAGATGCTGTCCGGCGGAATGACCCCTCGCACACAGGAGGTCGGATAGATGTTGCTGTTGCGGCCGACCACGGTGCCCGGGTTCAGCACGCTGTTGCAGCCGACTTCGACATAATCGCCGAGAATCGCGCCGAACTTTTTGCGTCCGGTTTCAATGAAGTCTCCCGGCTGCTTCACCACAACGGGCGTCTTGTCGCTCTTCACGTTACTGGTGATGGAGCCGGCACCCATATGGGCCTTGTAACCGAGAACGGAGTCGCCGACGTAGTTGTAGTGCGGCGTCTGTACGTTGTCGAAGAGAATCACGTTCTTCAGCTCGACGGAGTTGCCGACGACCGCGTTCTTCCCTACGATGGCGCTGCCCCGGATAAAGGCGCAGTGGCGGATTTCGGCCCCGTGGTCAATGATGCACGGGGAACCGATATAGGCGGAGGGGAACACCTTCGCGTCTCTGGCGATCCAGATTCCATCCGCGGGATGATCGTATTCGTCTTCCGGCAGAGTCTCGCCGAGTTTCAGAATAAAGGGCTTGATCTCGTCCAGAACTTCCCAGGGATAGGTCTTGCCCTCAAAAAGATCAGCAGCGATGGTTTTGCTGAGATCCAGCAATTCGCTGATGGTTACCATTTGCTCTCCTCCTTATCTGACACGGATCAGATGTCCCGCGTCTTTCATCGCGGCGATGATCTGATCGACTTTTTCCTCACAGAGTTCCTGCGTCCCGGCTTCGACCATGACGCGCAGAACGGGTTCGGTCCCGGACTTGCGGAGAACCACGCGGCCTTCCGTACCGAGCTCCTCCTCCACTCTTCTGACTTCCGCCTGAACCGCCTCGTCCTTCAGGGTGCCGTCCTTGTCATCAACCTCCACGTTTTTCAGCTTCTGCGGGTACATCTTCATGCCTTCCGCCAGCTTCGATAGCGGGAGCTTCGTCTCACACATGGCCTCCATCACCTTGATGGCGGTCAGGACGCCGTCACCCGTCGTGGCATAGCGGCTGAAGATGATGTGGCCGGACTGCTCACCGCCGATGAGGTGGCCGTTCTTTTTCATGTTCTCAGCGACATATTTGTCACCGACTGCGGTTTTCTCGTAGCCGATGCCCAGTTCATCCAGCGCCTTGTACAGGCCCATATTCGACATGATGGTCGTGACCACCTTGGAATCGCCGAACATGCCGCGCTCCTGCAGGTACTTGGCTGAGAGATAGAGGATGTGGTCGCCGTTGCAGACGTTGCCCTTTTCATCCACGGCGAGGCAGCGGTCCGCATCACCGTCGAAGGCGAAACCCACGTCCAGGCCGTTCTCCAGAACATGCTTCTGAAGACGCTCGATATGTGTGGATCCGCAGTCCACATTGATGTTCAGGCCGTCCGGATGATTGGCGATGACGTAGGTGTCGGCGCCGAGCGCGTCAAAAACGCTCTTGGCCATCATCCAGGTGCTTCCGTTGGCGCAGTCGAGACCGACGCGCTTGCCTTTGTAGGAGCGTGTCGCGAGAGAGATCAGATAGCCAAGGTAACGGTTGCGCCCCGCGGCGTAATCGATGGTCTCGCCGATGTCCGCGCCATGCGCGTAGGGCAGCTGCTCATCGCTGTCGAGATAGGCCTCGATTCCCTCCAGAAAGCTCTCTTCCATCTTGTCGCCGTCGGAGTTGATGAGCTTGATGCCGTTGTCGTAATAGGGATTGTGGCTGGCGGAGATCATAATCCCGCAGTCGAAATCATCCGCCCGCGTAATATATGAAACACTCGGCGTACTGGTCACATGCAGCAGGAAGGTATCCGCGCCGGAAGCAGTAAGCCCCGCGCAGAGCGCGCTTTCGAACATGTAGCTGGAACGGCGCGTGTCTTTCCCAATAACGATCTTCGGCCGGTGGTCCCTTGCGTAATACCAGCCCAGATAACGGCCGATCTTAAACGCGTGGTCAACGGTCAGGTCCTTGTTTGCCTCGCCGCGAAATCCGTCCGTACCAAAATACTTTCCCATTTGTGTTTCCTTCTTTCTGTTTGTGTGGTTTTTTACCGTTGCTGTTGATATGCTTACTGCTGCCGGTTGTAAATGCCAGCTGTGTTTTCCTACAGCTTCTCTGCAGCCTCCGGATCGGCATAGACGGTGACATCAAACGGAAGCTGCAGGTATGCCGCAGGGACCAGGCCGTCCGTTCTGGCATAGAGCATCGAAAAGGTCGCCTGCGCCTTCTCCTCCCCGAGGCAGAGGACCATGATCTTTTTCGCCTCTGTCAAGGTGCGGATTCCCATGGTACAGGCCTTCTCCGGCGCCTTTTCCGCACTGCCGAACAGCCAGGCATACTGGTTTCTGGTATCCTTCGTCAGCTTCCGGATCCCGGTCCTGGTATCGAAGGGCACAGGCGGTTCATTCAGGCCGATGTGCGCGTTGTCGCCAAGGCCGAGTACTGCAAGATCCAGGCCTCCCGCATTCTGTAAGGCAGCGTCGTAATCTTCCGGACAGTCTGCGTAATCGGAAAGCCAGAAGCAGTGCTCCGGGTCGAGATCCGTACAGGCCAGAAGGTGCTGTTCCGTCATTTCCTGAAGGCTGCATGCCACCGGAACGTCCAGGAACTCTGCAGTCTGGAAGAAACGGGCTTCCTTCATGCTGAGTTTCCTCTCCCGGACCGTTTCGCCCAGCAGCTCCCAGAGCGGGAACATGGTTCTCCCCGCTGCCATGGTGACGGCAGCGCCCGGCTTTTCACGGAAAACCGCGCAGATCTCATCCGCAGCCTTCCACAGCAGTTCCTGCCGGGGCAAAATGATGGTCTTCAACGATCCGCTTTCTTATTTCTGCTCCGACAGGAGCTTGCTGAGCTCGTCCATGAAGGTGTTGATATCCTTGAAGCTGCGGTAGACGGAAGCAAAACGCACATAGGCCACTTCATCCACTTCCTTCAGGCGCTTCATCACCATCTCACCGATCTCGACCGTGCTGATCTCACGCTCCAGCTTGCCCTGGAGTTCCTGCTCGATCTCGTCGGCAATGGCCTCCAGCTGCTGCAGCGGAACCGGCCGCTTCTCACAGGCACGTACCATGCCGTTGATGAGCTTTACGCGGTCAAAAGACTGCCGAAAACCGTCGCGTTTGACCACAACCAGAGGCATCCGCTCAATAGTTTCATAGGTAGTAAAGCGCTTCTGGCAGGAGAGGCACTCTCTGCGCCGGCGAATGGTCGTGTATCCTTCCGCGGGGCGGGAATCGATGACCTTACTTTCGGTATAGCCGCAAAATGGGCATTTCATAAGCTTTTTCCGTCCTTTTTCAGAGTTTTGAACCAAGCCGGGACTAATACAGCCAATTATTATAGCATAGGCTTTTTTGTATTTCCATAACCAATTCAAAATTTTTTGCCCCTGCAGACAGCAGAGGCAAAAAGAGTGTTTTTAATGTTATTCTACCGGCAGACCGGTCAGCCAGCGGCGCATCATGTCGTATGCATGGTTGCCGCTCATCCGCCGGATAAAACTGCGCGTGCGGGTCGGCCCCAGTGTGAGATGGCGCACGTAAGTCCTGCCTTCCACCGCCATGGAGACAAAAACGGTCCCGACTTCGTGGACCCCGTCGCCGTCCGGGCCAGCCAGGCCGGTTACGCCGATGCCGATATCGGCGCCGGTGAGGGCGCGGACATGCTCCGCCAGGTCTTTTGCGACTTCATGGCTCACTGCCCCCTTTTCCTCGATCATGGACGGATCGAGGCCAAGCAGCCTTGCCTTCACGTCATTAGTATACACGACCGCACCACCCAGGAAAACACTGCTCGCGCCGGGGATATCCGTAAAGCGCTTGGCGATTTCCCCGCCGGTGCAGCTCTCCGCCGTGGCGAAGGTCATCCCTTTTTCCTTCAGCAGGGGAAACACGGCCTCTTCCAGGCAGTCCACGTCCATGCCATAGACATAGTCCCCGAGCCGCTCCTTGACGTGAGCGATCACGGGTTCCATCATGCTCTCCGCTTCCGCCTCGCTCGCCGCCTTGGCTGTGATCTGGAGCAGGCAGTCGCACTCCTTTGCGTACGGAGCCATGGTCGGATTTGTCATCGCGTTCATCTCATCGGCAAACATATCGTCCACCCTGCTCTCGCCGATGCCGAAGATGCGGACGGAGTGCGAGATGATTTCCTCATCGGACAGCGCCCGGAGATAGGGCAGGCCGTAGGTGCGGAACATCGGCACGCATTCCACCGGCGGGCCGGGCATCATCATGACGGTTTTCCCCTCTGTTTGAAAAGCACAGCCGGGAGCCGTCCCCCAGTGATTATGAAAAACGGTACAGCCCTCCGGAAGCATCGCCTGCGTCAGGTTGTTCGGGGTGAAAGCCCTGCTGTTGCTGATATAGTCATAAAGCCACCTGACGACCTCTTCATTCTGAACCAGCTTCAGCCCGAACGCCTCCGCCAGAACCTGTTTGGTCAGATCGTCGCAGGTCGGACCGAGCCCGCCCGTCGTAATAATGATGTCCGCGCGGTCTCTGGCGATCTGGACGCAGTTTCGCAGGCGCTCCGGATTGTCGCCGACAACGGTGTGGTATTTCACATTGATTCCGATCTGTGAGAGCAGTTCCGAGATATCCCTCGCGTCGGTATTCGTAGTATGACCGAGCAGTAACTCTGTCCCGACGGAGATGATTTCTGTATTGTAGGATCTCATTCTGTATGCGCCTCCTGTGTGGTCTGTGCGGTATCGTATCACAACCCGGCCGCTTTTACCAGCGTTTTTTCCGTGTAGGAAAGGCAGAAAAGACCGCCGCGTCGCCGCGGCGGTCCTGTTGCTGTTCTGTATTGTTTCAGCTATGCTTATTTGCTCGCTCTTTTCTTCTTGGGAACCAGCGCTACCACCGCGCCGCCGGAGAGTACCAGGACGGCAGCCCACAGTGCGACGTTGGACTCGTCACCGGTCTTCGGGGACTTGTAGGAGGTGGAACCCGCTGCCAGAATGTTGAAGGAAGCGGTGGCCGGATAGTAGGTCTCTTTCACCTTGTTGGGACCATAGCGCCACAGGCGGGCAGTCAGCGTGTAGCTGTTGTTGCTGCGCAGCTGATCCAGCAGATTGCGGTAGATCCACAGGGTCTGGTGGTCGTTGGAGATGCTGTAGTACTCATGGCTGATCTTCGGGCCGCCGATCCAGATGGCAAGCGTGCCGTCGGAATCATAGTCGATCGGAGCACAGGCAATGAACTTAATCCATGCATTCTGACCCTTGATGTAGTCGTTCCGGCCGTCTGCAACCGAAATTCCGGGGACAATGGTCATCTTCATGCCAGTTCTGGTCATTGCATTGTCCGGAGTCTTGCCGATGTTTTTCTGGCTTACATCAATGGTATAGTCACCAAAGTCAAGTTTCTCAATCAGGTTCTTGCTGAGCTGAAGGGTCTGACCGGCGATATACTCATGTCCAACCGCGTCAACCGCGATGTAATCGCTGACGGAGAACATCTCACTGGCATTATACTTCTTGTTCGGATACTTCGAGGTGTTGACGGAAACCTTCTTCTTGTCGGTGTTCACGTTGTAGCTGGCGACGACCTTGCCGCTGGCATCCTTGATGGCGAAGGACTCCAGGTCGGCCGTGATGAAGATCTCAACCGGCGAATAGTCACACTTCTCGAAGTAGATGTCGCCGTACTCGTCAAGCGGGCTGACCGGCTTGATCTCAAGAGTGGGAACAATGGTAATATACTGGACCATATAGACGCGGGTGGAACCGCTGTCTGTCGTATCCTTGAACCAGAACACGAAGGCCCATTTGCCGGTGGGCGCGTCGGCCAGAGATGGCTTACTGAAGGTAACATAGACCGGATCCTCAGTCGGTTCCGTTACAGGATTAACCGCAGTTCCGTCCTCTTTTGTAATGGAATAATCCCAGGTTACCGGTGTTGCCGCGCTATCA
>JAEEGL016712777.1_pt1 | contig 14008 bp, 9 predicted proteins | sample 9134231 | NCBI WGS metagenome assembly JAEEGL01 (sample SAMN16246548, study PRJNA631951) | gut metagenome | biome: gut microbiome; feature: rumen; material: fiber-attached | host: Bos | place: Iran: Karaj | collected 2018-10
ATAGAAGGGTGCCTGGCTTCCGAACCGGGGGCCTGCCGGCAGTTTCAGCGCGCCGCACGCCCATTCCACGAAATCGATCACACTGCGGTGAGTGATGGAAACGCCCTTGGGCACGCCGGTGGACCCGCTGGTGAACAGTACGTACAGCAGGTCGTTGTCGATATGCTTTGCCCGGCGGAGCCGCAGCTTCTCTCCGTCCTCCTCTTCCGGAATCTCCCGGAAGGAAAGTGTCCTGGCTTCCCCCGCGATCCGAAGAGCGGGTTCCTTCAGTTTTTCGTCATAGAGCACCGCCGATGGCGCCAGCGTATCCGCAATCAGCCGCATCCGCGCCTCCGGCATGGATGAATCCAGCGGCGTATAAAAACATCCCGCGTAGACCGCGCCCATCATGGCACAGATGCAGTCCGGGCTTTTGTCCATCAGGATCAGCACCGGTGACTGCTGCGGAATCAGCTCGGCGAGACGGCTGCCGATCTGTCTTGCTCTGCGGCAGGTCTCGCTCCAGGTCATCTTCGTTCCAGGCTGTTCAAAGGCAGGCGCGTCCGGTGCGGAGCCGGCAGCCTCCTCCAGCCAGTCCAGTATATTTCTGATGCTCATGCTTCCTGATATTTGTGCACCAGCTCAATGATAGCGTCCAGGTTGTTGAAGTTTTCCGGCTCTATCTCTCCGGAGGGAATATGAATCCCGAAAGCTTCATCCAGCGCGGCAATCATCTGCGTCAGGTCCAGCGAATCGATCACTCCGTCGTCCACCAGTTCTGTTTCGTTCTCAAAATCCACATCGTCCCGGACTTCCGTCAGGGCATCCAGAACCTTTTGCCGTTCATCCATTTTCTTCTTCCTCCGTTCAGCATCTGCTCCTTTTCAGTGACAGGTTGCCAGCCTTCAGCCGAAAGCCCGCGGCAAAGCCCCGGCAACTGACAGCTGAATACTGACAACCATCCATCACTGATTTAATTATATCAGTTTATCCGAAAATGAACAACCGTAAATCCCACATCCGGCTCATTCGTTAATCCGGTTCTCCGTCTGCGGATCAAACAGGTGCAGCTTCTCCATGTTCGGCGAGAGCAACAGTTCTTTCTCCTCCGGAGCGTGCTCCCCGGCATACTTGAACACGACGACAATCCCGCCGATCCGGACATAGATCAGATACGCGTCGCCCAGCGGCTCGATGGAGTCCACCTGACCTTTGATGGCGTTCACGCCTTCCTTCGCGATTTCAAAGTCTGACGGCCGGATGCCCAGATCCACCTTCTTTCCGATATAGGGTTTCAGGCAAAGCTTCAGTTTTTCAGGAACGTTCAGGCGAAAAGCACCGTAGTCCAGAATCAGGCTCCCGTTCTCTTCCTTCACATTGCAGGAGAAAATGTTGATTTGCGGCGTTCCCAGGAAACCGGCCACGAATACGTTTGCCGGATGGTCATACATTTCATTCGGCGTCCCCTGCTGCATGATATGTCCGTCTTTCAGAAGCACGATGTGATCCGCCATGGTCATGGCCTCGGTCTGGTCATGGGTGACATAGACCGTGGTAATCCCCAGCTGTTCCTGGATTTTCTTCAGTTCATAGCGCACCTGGTCCCGCAGTTTGGCATCCAGGTTGCCCAGCGGTTCGTCCAGCAGGAAGACCTGCGGGTCGCGCACCAGTGCCCGTCCCAGAGCGACACGCTGCCGCTGTCCGCCGGAAAGGTTTGCGGGCCGCCGGTCCATCAGCTGCTCGATGCTCAGCATCTTGGCCATGTAGTCCACGCGCCTGTCGATCTCCGCCTGGGGTGCCTTCTTCGTCTTCAGCGCGAAGGACATGTTCTCCCGTACCGTCATATTCGGATACAGGGCGTATTCCTGGAACACCATGGCGATGTTCCGCTCCTGCGGCGGCACGAAGATCTTGGCCTTGCCGTTTTCCGCCCGGGTCATTACTTCGTCGCCAAACCGGATCTCCCCGCTGAGGGGATGCAGCAATCCGGCGATACTGTACATCGCCGTGGATTTTCCGCATCCGGAGGGCCCGAGAAATACGCAGAATTCACCGTCCTTGATCTCCAGGTTGAAATGATCCAGAATCAGCGTCTTCCCCTTGTTATAGCTAAGGTTCAGGTTTTTGATTGAAATCGAGGCCATCTTCATTACCTCCCGAAGCTTTCTGCATCGATGCCGAAACCGAAGTTATACAGCGGATCCGCAATATCCTTGGGCAGGTCCTCCCGCTGGTTCACAACCTGTTCCATATTCGCCGGAATCTGGAAAGGCAGCTTTCCGGTTACCGGGTTCAAGCCGAACAGGGTGTCTGCGATAGCTTCCGCGCCGCAGGTCACGCCCGGGCGGTACACCAGCATCACCGTATCCGCCGCTTCCGTGATAGGCGTCAGCACATAGGCACGATTCATGACCACCAGGGCCACAACATTCGCGCCGGCCTGATCCAGGGCGTTCACCAGCGCTGTCTGCTCCTCCGGAACCTCCAGCGTCGCGTATCCCCACTGGGGATCATGGGTGCCGCTTTTCTCGCCGACCACGACTACGGCAGTCACGCCGTTCAGGTCCGCCGGCACTTCCTCCGCAGTTTTGACATAGGTAACATTCTCCGCCCCGGCCTTCGCCTGCAGTGCCTGCAGAATCGTCGTGCCCACGATTTCCGTGGGCTCCTTCGCAGTCCATCCGCTGTTCAGGCAGCGCACATTGTCCGCCAGCTCGCCGGCAACGATGAAGGACTGACCTTCCAGGCTGGCGGCATTCTCGTACTTCACCAGGGTAAAGCTCTTTGCGGCGATTTCCCTCGCGGCCGTCTTATGCGCTTCGCTTCCGATCACGGACCCTGCCGCAGTTTCGTCCACATAGGGGTTCTCGAACAGGCCCATCCGGAACTTTGCGTTCAGGATCCGGCGGCAGGCATCCGTCAGCCTTTCCTCTTCGCATTCATCCACCAGCTCCCGCGTTGCCCGCAGGCCCATGCCTCCGAGAATATCCGCGCCTGCGTTCGTCGCGCCGACGAAGTTCATGCCCCAGTCAGTCTGGATAATACCGTCGTAGCCCAGGCTGCCACGCAGCAGGTCGGTCATGACTGCAGCGCTCTGGTCGGCGTAGTTCTCGACCGCGTCACCGCCCAGGTACGGTACCGTGGAATAACCGTAAGGCATGACCGCGGCAACCCCCGCTTCGATGGCGGCCCTGAAGCCCGCCAGGTGCAGGTCAATCGTGTCCTCAGAAATAGTCAGCGGCGACGCGTCCTTTCCGTCCGTCTGCGCCCCGGCGCCGGGGAAATGCTTGACGCATGCCATCACGGAGTTCTCGCTCAGCCCGTCCCCGCCCTGCAGTGTCTTTACGGCGATCGTAATCATTCGGCAGATCATGTCCGCATCCTCGGAATAGCATTCCTGGTTCCGGCCCCACCGTGGGTCGGACATCAGGTCGGCGTCCGGGCTCAGCGCCATCCGTACGCCCATGGCCTCCATCTCTTCCTTCAGGATCGTGTAGTACTTTACGACCAGTTCATCATCGTTCGCAGCACCGAGGTTCAGTTCGTCCGGCAGGAACGTTGCGTCCTTCACAAAAGCCGCTCCCGCTTCCGTGTCCATCGAGAAGATCACCGGGATCCCAAGCTCGCTGCCTTCGCTCAGCTCCTGGATCTCGTTCGTCTTCACTGCGGCGTTCATTGCGTTGCCGGTGATAACGATCTTCTCCCTGTCCTCTTCCTCGTCCTCTTCTTCATCCTCTTCCTCGTCTTCTTCCTCCATCTCAAAGATGTACTCGTACACGAGGGCAAAGCCGGCGTTATCGCGGGCAAACCAACTGTCCTTCTTGCTCACCAGCGTCAGGTGTGCCATCTGCGCAGCTTTCTGCTCAATGGTCATCAATGAGAGCAGATTCTCCGTCCGCTCCTCAGGGGTCAGCCGCCAGTCCTCATATGGATCCAGCTCTCCATTATCGTTCAGGTCCTTGAACTGGTATCCGTCCGCTTCGATAATTTCTTTCACCCGTGCGCCCAGCACCGGCTGTACCGGAGTCTCTTCCGCTAACGCGGCAAGCGTACACAGGGCCAGAATTGCAGCCAGAACCAGAGCGATTATCCGTTTCAGCATTGTCGTTTTCTCCTTTCCGCTTTTACGACGCGGTGACCGCGCCGCTCATCTGTCCGCTGATCAGGTACTTGCCCATGAAGATGTAGATAATGAGCATTGGCAACGCCAGGATCATGGAGCCGGCCATCAGCTGGTTGATCTCCACCCCCGTCGATCCGACAAAAGAGTTGAGAACGATCGTAGCAAGGGGCGCCTGGGCGCTTTCGCCCTGATTGGCCAGCACCAGCGCAAACAGCATTTCATTCCAGATGGATGTACACTGGAAAACGAATGTCGTGATCGTGGCCAGCTTCGTGTTGGGCACCACGATCTTCCGGTAGATCGCCCACATACCGTTGCCGTCGATCATCGCCTGACGGATCAGTGCGTCCGGCACCTCAGCATAATACCCGCGCATCATCGTGGTGCACATGGGCATGCCGAAAATTGAATGAGCCAGCACGATACCCCAGATATTGTCATATAACCCGTAATTGGTAATATTGTTCATCAGAGGAATCAGGATCGCCTGAAACGGCAGATATGTGGCTGCAACCAGCGCTACGAAGAACACATTGTTCAGCCGGAACTGCCATTTCCCAAGGGCGTAGGCACAGATGGAACCCAGGAATACGGATCCCGCCGCGCCGAACACCGTGACCACCAGGCTGTTCAGCAGCGAAACCGCCAGCAGATCCATCGCTCCGCTGTAGCCGTCCATGGAAAACTGCTGCGGCAGCGCGATAGGCGATGTGCTGATGGCTTCCGCGTTGCTCTTGAAGGAGGAAACCAGCGCGCCCCAGAAGGGAAGCATATAGAACACCAGGAAAATCACCAGAATCACGTAGTACACGATATGCAGTACGGTCATGTGCCATTTTGGCTTTATTTTAATGGTTTGTGCCGCCTGGCCCGCCCTGCTGCGCTCGATCGTATCGTTCTGCATTATTTCTTCCCCCTGTTCGTCGCGTAGGTCAGCGGCAGGATCAGTACCAGCACCATCGCCAGCAGGAAGACGCTGATTGCCGCAGCATAGGCAAAATTATTATGGGCGTACATCTGGTTGTACATCATGATCGGCAGCGTTGAGGAGGCCGGGTTTGTGTAGCTGGTCAGCGAATAAATCAGGTCGAATGACCGCAGTGCGTACATGGCCAGGATTGTGATGCAGCTGCCCATGGCGCCCTTCATCTGGGGAAGAATCATCTTCCAGTAGACCCGTGGCATATAGGCGCCGTCCAGCTTCGCGGCGTTGATTGTATTCACGGGCACGTTCTTGATGGCCGCCAGGAATATGACCGCAACATATCCGGAAAACTGCCATACCATCACCAGCATAATGGAGTACATCACCATCTCGTTGCTGGTCCACTGGATATTTTCGCTGATCCCGAAGAGTTTGAAAAACTCAACCAGGATGCCGCCGTTTCCATTGAACATCTGCTGCCAGATCAGACCGGTCACCACGAAGGAAAGCGCGAAAGGCAGCAGGATCAGCGTGCGGAACACCGGGGTGGCTTTCAGCCCCTGGTCCATAATCAGCGCCAGGCCCATGCCCAGCAGCAGGCAAATCGGGATGATCAGGAACAGCTTCAGCGTGTTCAGCACCGCGCTCCAGAAAGCGCCGTCAGAAAACATCTTCGCGTATTGCCCGAAGCCGCCCCATCCGTAGCTCGGCTCAAGCCGTCCATCCGGCCAGTCCGAAACGGACACCCAGACATTCCATCCGATAGCCACATAGACAAAATAAATCAGGAACGCAGCGGGAATCAGCAGCCAGATCATAGGATGCCGGTTCAGGAAAATCTTGATCTGCGGCTGGAAGATGAAGATCATCACCATCAGTACAGCGACCGCGGCTGCGAACACAAGCCACAAAACCTGGCCGCTGAAATTTTTCCGGAACGCTTCGTCCCCTTCCGCGTTTGCCAGTACCAGTTCATCCCCGCGGTAGACATAATGGCCGGTTTCCTCCGTACCGTCCTCCGCACGGAATATATAGGTACCGTCCGGCCGGAAGGTAAAAGTGGTGCTTTCATCCGTGCTGACGGCGGAATACGCTTCCTGCACGTACGCGACCGTTTCTTCAATCACAAACTTGTCCTTCAGCTCCTTGACGCCGAATTCCCCTTTGGCCGCGCCGTTGGAGGAAGTGTACCGCAGCTTGGAACTGGTTTTGCCGACCTTGCTCTCCGCCCCGTCGGCATTGCTCGTCAGAATCAGCGTCTTCTCCGCGTAGGTATAACGGCCGGTCTCCTCCGTTGCCCCGTCCGCCGTGCGGAAGACGTACGTCCCGTCGGGCGTGAACGTCATGCTGCTGCCCTTATCCGAGCTGATGATGGTATATTCCTCTGCCACGTGGTCCGATGTTTCCTTTGAGCTGAATCGGCCCAGGATTTCGCCGAAGGCATAGGACTGTTCCCGGGCACTCCCGGTGCTTGGATCCCTGAGGTTTGCCCTGTATATCAGGGTGTTTTCCGTCTTCTTGATCCTCTGTTCCCATTCGTAAGAGACGGTATTCGGCTCCGAACGCTCGGAAAGGGGAACATATTTGCACGAATTTGCCAGCAGCAGGGCAAAGCAGGCCAGCAGGAGTACAGGCACAAGAATCAGGAATTTCGTCTTTCTCTTCAGGAGATGCCTGAGTTTTTCGGAAAAGGCATAGGTCAGGACAAGGAGCGAAATTGCCAGGACAATCCCCCAGAAGGCGCCCTTGTCCTCAAATGTCATCCGGTAAAAATTACTGAAAAAAAGCTGAAGTTTATCCATACGCATCGCTCCTCTCGGGAAAAACCGCGCGGACACGGAATTCGTGTCCGCGCGGTTGAACCGATTCGGTCATTCGCCGTAGCTTAAGCCCCACCCATAATCGTACAGCGGGTCTTCCAGGTCGAAGGACACGTCTCCGCTCTGATCGTTGACGGACTTCATATCCCGGGGGAACTGAATGGGCGTCTTGCCCGTCGGATTGTTCAGGCCGAACAGGGTCTCGCCGATGGCGATGCCGCCCTGCTGTCCCGGGTAATACGCTTCCAGGATCGCGTTGGTGTTCTCGTCGAACCAGGTCAGGATGTATGGCCTTCCGCCTGTGACAACCGTGATGACCGGCGTTTCTGGTGCGGCTTCCTTCACCGCGTTCGCTACATCCTGCTGCACCTGCGTGATCTCCAGTGTTGCATAGCCCCACGGCGGGTCATGCTGGTAACTGGGCTCGCCGACTGAGACAATGATGATGTCTGCGTTTTTGGCTGTTTCCTTAATCTCCTCAACCTCTTCCGGAGTGGAGCCGGCGATATATGTCACCGTGCTGCCAGCGCCGGCATATTCCTTCACCGCGTCCGCAATAGTCAGTCCTTCCTGCTTGGAAGACCATCCGCCGACCAGTGAGTCCATATCTCCGGCACGTGGGCCGACTACCAGGATGTTCTTCCCGGCATCCTGAGCAAGCGGCAGGATGCCGTCATTCTTCAGCAGTGTCATGGATTTCCGCGCCGCTTCCAGGTTCAGCGCCGTATGCTCCTCGTTGCCGACAAAGCTGACCGCATATTCCGCGTCACAGTAGGGATTCTCAAATACGCCGAGCTCAAACTTCACCTTTACGATCCGCTTCGCTGCGGCAGTCACGATTTCCTCGTCGATCTTGCCCTCGTTCACCAGCTCTTCCATCTGGTCAATCAGCCGGATGGATTCGCCGCCAATACCGTCAACCCGGCTCTCAGTGATGCCGATGATGATAGCTTCCTCATCGGAAACCTCCTGCCCGGTCATGGTGCCAAGGCCTTCCTGAATCGCCCAGATCATGCCCCAGTCCGTCTGGATGATACCGGTAAAGCCCATCTGATCCCGCAGCAGTTCCTGCAGCGCGGCTTTGGAGCCGATCGCGCTGTTTTCCATATCCAGTGCCAGCGGCACGGAGTAGTAAGGCATCACGGATCCGACGTTCACTTCGATCGCGGCGTAGTAAGGCTTCAGGTGGATCTGCAGTGTTTCTTCGTCCGCCACGATGGGGGAAGTGTCTTTACCGTCCATCTGCGGGCCTGCGCCTGGGAAATGCTTGATGCAGGCCACGATGCTGTCCCTGCCGATGCCTTCCGTTCCGTTCTGGAACGCGACGATCTGGGCCGTTACCATTTCGGTCACCAGGTCCGGATCCTCTCCGAAGGTTTCCATCACCCGGCCCCACCGGGGTTCACTGGCGATGTCGGATTCGGGACTCAGTGTCATGCGTACGCCGATAGCGATGTGCTCAGCCCGGGCCATCGCCGCCAGCCTGGTCACCAGTTCCTTGTCCCGGGTGGCAGCCAGGCCCAGGTTATGGCCGGTCACCGTCGCGCCGGTTACGTAACTCAGGCCGTGCACGGAGTCCATGGATACCAGCACCGGAACGCCCAGTCGGCTGGCTTCTGCGTATTCCTGCAGCACGTTCATTGTTTCCGCCGCGGTCTGTACGCTGTTCAGTTCCCGGATCAGCAGCATGCCGATACCATAATCCGTGCAGTATTTTTCCAGATAAGAGGCAATCTTCCCGTCATCCCGAGGCAGGTAGGTGGGATGCTGCATCTGGGCGATCTTTTCCGCCACTGTCATCTGGCCCACCAGGTCTTCAGCGCGGGTCTCCGGATCCAGCCTCCAGTCCTCATAGGGATCCAGCGCGCCGCTTCCGTTCAGGTCAATAAACATCAGTCCGTCCGCTTCAATCACGGACTTCACACGGGGATTCAGGACCGGCTGTTCCGGGGTTTCTTCCGCTGCTGCAAAGCTTATCATGCCGCACGCCAGCGCCAGCGCTCCGAACAGGGCAAGAACGCGCCTGAAAATCTTCTTAGTCAACAAGGTTCCAATCTCCTTTCACACCTGCTTCTTTCAGAATATTCACGATCCGGTTCGCATAGTATTCCGCGTCATGGCCGGAAGAGGTTGCGTATTCCTGGATCTGGGTCTGGAGGCTGGTGGAAGCACTCCAGGGAATCGCGGTACCGTGGGTGATGCTGGGATACACCTTGGTGTTCTCATTCAGCAGCTGCTCCTTAAAGTGCAGCGTCAGTTCGTTATAGACGTCATCCGGCGTATCGTTGTAGGGGGAGATGGACTCCTTCAGGTTGGAGAAATACTCCTGCACGTCCTGGGTGCAGACGCTGTATGCCCACCGAACCCCGCCTTCCACATCTGCGGAGCCGTTGCTTACCACGAAGCCGTCCACACACATGCCGAACCATCCCGCGGTGCCGGGGAAGGTGAACACGCCGTAGTCCTCGCCGTAGACCTGATCCATGTTGGTCATCAGCGGCTGCGCCCATGCGCCCATAATCTGCATAGCGTAGGTCCCGCTTACCAGTGAACCGGTAGCATGGTACCAGTCGCGGCTGTTGTGATCCGGTGCCACATAGTCCATCAGTTTGGTATAGGTTTCCATCACCCGGATAATATCGTCCAGGTTGTAGTTGCCGTTGATGAAGTCCTCATAAATCTGCGGGTCGGTTCCCATCAGTATATTCTCGAACACCTGGCAGGCAGGCCAGCCCTTCTGGTCGCCCAGGTCCAGCGGATACTCGCCTTCGGGCATCTTGGCGGCCAGCTCGTCGCAGATCGCCCAGAACTCGTCCCAGGTGATATCCTCATGGTCGGGAATAGCCACGCCGTACTTCTCAAACACGTGGATGTTGTAAAGGATCATATTGGTCTTGTGAATTCCCATCGGCACAACGTAATGGTTTCCGTCAGCGGCGGTACAGATGTCCAGGATACTGGAGATCACCCTGTCTTCAATCTCACCGTATTCCCATACCGCATTCAGGTTCAGCAGCAGATCCGCGTCCAGATAAGGCTGGATTTCCTGGCCTGGGTGGGCCTGGAACGCCTCGGGGCTCTTGCCTGTCTGCTGCAGCGTCTTGACCTTCATCACCATCGCGCCGCCGGCACCGCCGGGAACCGCGTTGGATCTGGCATCGGTATTCTCGTAGATTTCCTTGAATGTATTAACGACGCTTTCAATGGCGTCCTTTTCACCGCCGGCCGTCCACCAGTGGTACACATTCACGGTGCCGGTAGCTTCCGTATCCTCGATAATCGCATCGAAGTTCAGGTCTGCCGCGTCGATCTTTGGGTTCTTGGCCGCAAAGGCGCTGGATGTGCTCAGCATCAGTACCATTGCGAGCAGGAGCCATTTCTTCATCTTCATCGCTCAGATTCCTCCTCAGTCCACAAACTGCAGAACTGCCCACAGGCTCGGATTGATGTCCACAGGGTACGCAGCAGGGGTCCGGTCGCCCTCCATGTTGGCGGAATACTGCATCCGCAGGCTGTGAATACCGGGGCAGGGCAGGTCAACGTCCATTACGGAAACATCGAATCCGATGGATTTTCCAGCTTCCGGAACCAGCTGCGGAATGTCCTTGTTCGCCAGTTCAGAGAGCGGGATCCGACTTTCCCAGATGATACCGCCGTCAATTTCTGCGATCGCGCCTTCATAATCGCTGAACACAATATCGTCGCCGTATTCACCCTGGGTTTCCCAGCCCTTGTTGTCAGCGATCATTTCGCGGTCGATATAGGTATAAAAATCATAATTCTTCTTATATTTCTCCGCGCTCTGGGTGATGCGCCAGTCGGTGGCGGAGTATTCCGTACGCTCCGGATCCGCATCGGGATCGGTGCTCAGAAAGAAAATCACAGCGTCCAGCTCGTCCAGCGGGAAGCCTTCGCGGTAGACCAGGGGTGTATCGTCCAGTATTTTCATGGCGATGTAGAGATTCTCCTCGTCCCACATCGCGTAGACTTCCATGGAGCAGTCTGCTTCGCCGTCCCAGTGTTCAATCTGGTCGATAATCTGTTCCTGGGAATTGATCTTCAGACATTTGCTGGTATCCCACTCGCTCAGGTCTCCGTCAATGACCACATCCCTGGCCCGGGGGGCTTCAATGGTTTTGTCGCTGTATGCCATTGCGGCGGAAGAAAGACCCAGCATAAAGGCCAGTGTCAGCAGCAGGGCAATGGTTTTTTTCATTCGGATTTCCTCCTTTGTAATCGGACATACGCCTGTCCCGTTTTGCTGGGGATATTGTAGCAAGTCTCCGCTTTTTTCTTCCGTTAAGATTCAAAACGGGAATCGGAAAAAAAACATCATCGGGGTCGTTTCCGGGAATATCCGGCACAAGGATCCGGAATATCCGGCACATTTCCCTTTTTTGTCGGATGCGCCTTGCCAACCGCCCTCCCTGCTGTGTTATAATCCTTCCAGAATCCGGAAAGGAGGCGGTCCCCATCCGGCTGAGCATTAAAATCATTCTGATATTTTCCGTCATGATGCTGATCGGCTTAATGCTGCTTTCTTCCTATGCGGCAAATACAACCGTAAACGGGGCTAATGCATATACCGAAATGCGTTTCCGCACAATGGGCTCCGCAATTCTTCGGGATTTGGAGCAGGAGCTCTCCATGATGGAACTGACTTTACAGGAACTGACAGGAAATACCACCTTTATGGCCGCCCTCAATCAGGTTGTCCGGGACGATTCAGATGATTTGAAAATGGCGCATGCAGCTGAGAAGATTGTTCTCCAGCAATTGAATGAATCGCCTCTCGTAGATACGTATTACCAGTTTTCTTTTTTTACCCGGGATGGCATTTCCCTCACTTCCTCATCTGACGCGGAATCTTCGCTTTTTTTTCGCTCGGAAAGAGCAAAAACTCTCATTTCCTCTCTTCCATGGCTGGACGAGGCGGATCAGACGGCAGATTATATATCGTTGCCAGCGTCCGGCGATCCCTTCTCTGTGAATCCGGGAGACGAGGTTTACGGCATTGCCAAAGCCGTTAAATACCGCGGAAATCCGATCGGCTATATTTCCATCGTGAATCATATTTCAGATTTGAAACGGACGCTGGTTTATCTGGATGAACCGGACATCTGTGTGGAAGCTGTCTTCAGCAACGGAAACGTTTTGTTCCGAAGCCATGAAGTATCATGGGAATGGCCTTCTGATTTGCCCGTAAACGTTTTTTCCGTACAGCAGACCAAAACGGATGGTTCTTCCCGTAATGTTTTCCGGACGCAGCTGGAAAAAAACGGTTTGAATCTGTATATCAGCCAGGACAGTTCGGTCGTGGAAGCCGGAAGGCAGGGACTTCGGAGTATGATGCTCCGCCGCACATTGCTGATCCTGCTTCCTGCCGTTCTGATGATTATCCTCGTATCCGTGGGTTTAACCAGTTCCATCCGAAAGCTGGCCAAAAAAATGCGCCATACAACCACCGCGAATGTTCTGACAAATAACGAAGAAAATATCCGTAATCTTCTTATGCCGGTCACAAGTCCTTTCGATCGGGAAATTAACGGATTGGAGCAGGTATTTGACCAGTTGATCATACGTCTTCGGTCCAGTGCTTCTAATGAGCTGGCCTTGCGTGAGGGCACCCTTCAGGCGCAGCTCAATGCGCTGCAGACACAGATTAATCCGCATTTCATCTACAATACACTCAATATTATCAGCGCAAAATCCATGGAAAGCGGCAATTTTGATGTGATTGAAATCTGCGACCAGTTTGCTGGTATGCTCCGCTATTCCACTGATACCAGGTCCCGTACGGCCACGATGGCCGAGGAGATCGAGAACGTTCGGAATTACCTGATGCTGTCTAAAGCGCGGTATGAGGATAATCTGGATTTCATCATCGATGTACCGGAAAACCTGAATGCCGTTACTGTTCCGAAACTGACGCTGCAGCCCCTTGTGGAAAATGCGATGACTCACGGTTTCGACGGGCAGAATACCCTGCGGAAGCTTTCTGTCACCGGGCATATCAGGGACCAGTATCTGGTCCTGGAGATCCGCGATAACGGCACAGGCTTTTCGGATGAAATGCTGACCAGCCTTCAGGAACGAATCAGGGAAATTGAAGAGGGAAAAGTTGCCATTGAAGAATCCGGAGGTCATATCGGGCTGATTAACACATGCCTTCGCCTGCATTATTACAGTCACGGAAAAATGCGTGTCATGATCCGGAATGATCACGGAGCGGTCATAACCCTGTATATGCCCTTTGGAGAAAAAGAGAACCCGGCCTGACGCTCAAAAAAAGAAAGAAGGTCATCCGGGCTTCCGACGGAACCCGCGTTGTTGCGGCCCTGCCGCGCACTCCGCCGTTTCTGCGGGTTCATGGCACAATGAGACATCCCCTCAGGCTCCGAAAGATCCGATGGAAAAAACGGAAAAGCATCCGGCTCCGGAAAAAAGAACAAAAGAAAGAGTGATCCCAATGAAAAAGGCAGCAGCATGTTCCCGTCACTGGATCAGTTTTTTTCTGGCAGTTTTGCTGATCTTCCCGGCTGTCTCCGGCACGGAAGCGGAGGGCACTTCCGCCGTCCCTGCGGAGGCTGAAGGCGAATTTGTCCTCTCTGAACAGGAGGAAGGATTCGCTCCCTCCGGCAGCGGGGAGAGCGATCCGGACGGCTTTCTGGAATCGGACGGACAGTCCGGAGGCCTTCCTGGCCAGCTGGGTGAGAACTTTGACGCGGACGATCTCCCGGACGGCTATCTGGATAAATGCGATCAGCAGGGCTACGTGGAAAAGCTCCGCTACAAATCGTCAAAAGGCGTCAACAAGATCTGCATGGTATATGTTCCGTATGGATATGACGCGACCGATGAAAAATACAACGTGCTGTATCTCATCCACGCTTCCAGCGGCGATCCGGAAAACTATCTGAGCCCGAAGAAGGAAACCAGTTTCAAAAACCTGCTGGACAACATGATCGCCGACGGGGTTATCCGTCCCATGATTGTCGTGGCTGCCACCTATTATGCAACCGAAGGGTACGATTCCGCAAAATCCTCACCTTTGCAGGTCCAGGTGGAAGCAACGGAAAACTTCCCGCACGAGATTGTGGAAGATGTGATCCCGCTGGTAGAACCGCAGTACCGGACCTGGCTGGAATCCGAGGACGAGGA
>JAEEGL016847305.1_pt1 | contig 14008 bp, 8 predicted proteins | sample 9134231 | NCBI WGS metagenome assembly JAEEGL01 (sample SAMN16246548, study PRJNA631951) | gut metagenome | biome: gut microbiome; feature: rumen; material: fiber-attached | host: Bos | place: Iran: Karaj | collected 2018-10
AAAAGAGCATGTCACCGGGGCGAAGGTTACTCATAAGAGCCAGTGCCAGTGCATGAGTTCCGCAGGTAATCTGTGGTCTTACAAGGGCATCTTCGGTGTGGAATACAGAAGCATAAACAGCCTCGAGCTTTTCTCTTCCAATGTCGTTATAGCCATAGCCTGTAGTACCAAGAAGACAAGCCTCACTGACCTTGTTTTCCTGCATAGCCTTTAAAACCTTAAGCTGATTGTACTCAGCGTTTTCATCGATCTTTTTAAATCTCTCTTCAAGATTCTTTAAAATGTCTTCTCCAAATTCAAAGACCTGTTTTGAAATTCCAAGTTCTTCGTAAATCTTATTGTTCATAAATCTTTATCATCTCTTTCAATATACGTTCATCATCGTGATCAAATTCATTTTTGTCGATCCAGATAACATCTCTTTCCCGTCTGAACCAGGTAAGCTGACGCTTTGCAAAATGCCTTGTGTTAAGCTTTATGAGATAAATTGCCCTCTCAAGGTCATATTCTCCCTCAAGATATCCTATCATCTCTCTGTAGCCAAGGCTCTGCATACTGGTGGCAGTCTTAGGAATGTTCAGCTTCTGTAGGTTTTTTACTTCATCTTCAAGACCGTCTGCTATCATCTGATCCACTCTTTTGTCTATGCGAGAGTATAGCGTTTTTCTCTCATCTGTCAATACAAAGTATCTGAAATCATATGGAGAGGTTCTTTGATGCTGCTCCTTATTGTGCTCAGATATGGGCTTTCCGGTCTTTTTGAAATATTCCAGCGCTCGGATAACTCTTTTGACATTATTTTCATGAATAATTTCGGCAGAAACAGGGTCCACTTCTTTTAATTCTTCGTGAAGAACATGCGCCCCTTCTGTTTCAGCTCTTCTTTCAAGTTCTTTTCTTAGGGAATCATCCTCATCGGTCTCGGTAAAATCGATATCGTATAGAACAGCCTGAATATAAAAGCCGGTACCCCCAACCAAAATAGGCACATTGCCCCTTGCGGAAATCTCTTGGATTTTCTCTTTTACAAGCTTTTGGAACATAAATACATTAAAGTCCTCTGTAGGCTCAAGAAAATCTATCAGGTGATGAGGTACACCTCCCATTTTCTCAGGACTTATCTTATCCGTTCCGATATTCATGTATTTATAAACCTGCATAGAATCAGCGGAGATTATCTCTCCGCCAATTCTTTTTGCAAGCTCAATTGATAATTTAGATTTGCCTACTGCTGTGGGTCCTGTTAGAACCACAAGCTTTTGCTTATCATCCATATTATTCAACAACTCTCTTAAACTTCTTATCAATCTCGTACTTACTCATGGAAATGATTGTTGGTCTTCCATGAGGACAGTTATAGGGATTATCCAAAGTCAGCAGTTCATCCAAAAGAGCTTCCATCTCCTCTTTTGTCATGTTAGTATTGCCCTTTACTGAAGCTTTGCAGGCCATACTTGCGATCTTGTAGTTTATGACATCAGGTGTTCTTGACAGGGACGTCTCATGGGTAAGTTCATCCAGAATCTCCAAAAACATCTCTTTTTCCGAGGCACAGCCAAATAGATCAATAGGAATTGCTCTCATGGCATATTCGTGACCGCCAAAGTTTTCAATATTAAAGCCAAGCTTTTCAAAATATCCCCTGTAGTTAAGGAACATCTCTTCCTCCTGAGAAGAAAGAGTCACAATAACAGGAGGATTTACCATCTGGGATAAAATATCCCCGGATTTGTAACGCTTCATCATGCGCTCATAGTTGACCTTCTCATGGGCCGCATGCTGGTCCACCAAAAACATCTTGTCCTTAAAGCCAATTATCCAGTATGTTCCAAAAATCTGGCCAAGGATTTCGTATTCCTTGACATTATCCCTGGTAAGGACCTTCTCATCAAAGAGATTAAGCTGCATTGGCTTTTCAACCACAATGGCATCCTGCTGTTTGATAATGGCTGAAGGTCTTTCTGCTTCTTTTGCTTTTGATCCATCTGCATCGCCAAAAATTCTTGTCCAGACTGCGGATTTATTGCTGTCCTCAATCTTAATGGGCTGAGCAGTGACTCCCTTTGCATATACAGGCTGATCTTCTGCAATCTTATGTTCTTCAAACCTAAGCTTTTCAAAGGGCTCAGGAGCTAATGCCTTCTCTGATGGCTTATCATCACCCGCCGGGGCATTAACAATAATCTCCTTGGCAGGCGCTTTTTCATCATCATCAAAGTCAATACTGAAGGCCTTCTCTTTATTCAGATTACGAATTTCGGAAATACCTGAGCTGATAGCCCCCAGCACTTTCTCTTTTTCAGGTACTTCACTCTTTACAACGACAGTCTCATAATTTTTAACAGTTTCGACTGCTTCAGCCTTCTTGGCTTCTTTAGCTCTCTCGGCTGCCAGCTTAGCATCTGCTTTGGCATCCAGAAGCGCATCCGGTATCATCTCGTTGCGACTTAGAACCCGGTCCACATTTGTTCTTATAAATTCATACAGGGCAGGCTGATTTCCAAAGCGAACTTCAAGCTTTGCAGGATGTACATTTACGTCCACCATTGCAGGATCCATTCTGATATGAAGAATTGCAAAGGGGAATTTATGCATCATCAGATACTGTCTGTAACCCTCTTCAAGAGCCTTGGATATTATCTTATCCTTTACATATCTTCCGTTGACAAAAAATATCTCGAAGTTCCTATTAGAACGGTTAATGGATGGCTCACCAAGATAGCCTTCCATAGTGATACCATTTTCTGTTACATTTATAGGCCTTACGCTTACAGAAACATCCCTTCCGTAGATCCTGTATATAAGTTCCTTAAGATCCCCGTTTCCGGATGTAGAGAACTTATCGTCCTTGTTGTTAATGTAGTGAAAAGAAATAGTGGGATTATCAAGAGCCATATGCTCCATCACGTCCCCAATGTAACTCCCTTCCGTCTGGGGAGTCTTTAAAAACTTCTTTCTGGCGGGAGTGTTAAAAAAAATATTCCTGATAATAAAGGTTGTGCCATTAGGAGCACCAACCTCTTCAAAGCCTTTTTCTTCCCCGCCTTCTATGGTGTACTTGATACCGGTCAGGTCATCGGCGGTCTTGGTGATCATCTCCACTTGAGCCACAGCAGAAATGCTTGAGAGAGCCTCACCTCTAAAGCCCAGAGAGTGAATACTGTAAAGATCATCTATTGTCTTTAGCTTACTTGTTGCATGCCTCTTAAAGGCCTTCCTAATCTGGCTCTTTTCAATACCGGAGCCATTATCGGTAACCCTTATCATATCTATTCCGCCGCCCCTGATCTCAACAGTTACGGCTGTGGCGCCGGAATCTATGGCATTTTCCACCAGCTCTTTTACCACACTGGCAGGTCTTTCCACCACTTCTCCGGCAGCAATCTGATCAATAGTATTCTTATCAAGCTCATTTATGAAGGCCATTAGCTTTTCCACCTGTTCTTGAGGTCACTCTGAAGTTTGTAGAGCGTGTTTAAAGCATCCATAGGCGTAAGAGTAGTTATATCTATCTCCTGAAGCCTCTTAAGTACATCCTCATCTGTCACAGTATCAAATAGTGACATCTGATCTATATCCACATCGTCGTAGTGTACGACCTTAACCTTCTTGTCATTCTTGTTTTCTTTAACAAGACTCTGAACTTTATCGGTAATATCGTTATCCGTAAGTTCAGTCACGATCTCTTTTGCCCTGTCAATAACCATGTCAGGTACACCGGCAAGTTTAGCTACCTGAATACCATAGCTCTTATCTGCGCCGCCTTTAATGATCTTACGAAGGAAAACGATATCATCTCCGTTTTCTTTTACCGCAATGCAATAGTTATTGACATTGTCCATTTTACCTTCCAGCTCGGTAAGCTCGTGATAATGTGTGGCAAATAAAGTTTTGGCACCAAGGATCTTGCGGTTACTAATATGCTCTGTAACAGCCCAGGCTATTGCCAGACCGTCATAGGTCGATGTTCCGCGGCCAATCTCATCCAGGATCAAAAGAGAGTCCGGTGTAGCGTTTCTTAAGATATTAGCCACCTCATTCATCTCAACCATAAAGGTTGACTGACCGCTTCCAAGATCATCAGAAGCTCCTACACGGGTAAATATCCTGTCCACAATGCACATATCCGCCTTAGCCGCAGGAACAAAGCTTCCAATCTGTGCCATAAGGACTATAAGTGCAGTCTGTCTCATATATGTGGATTTACCGGCCATATTTGGACCTGTAATTATGGAGATGCAGTGCTTTTTGTTATCGAGGAAGGTGTCATTGGAAATAAACATATCCGAGGTATCAAGCATCAGCTCAACAACCGGATGTCTGCCATCCTTTATGTTTATAACACCTTTTTCATTCAAAGTTGGCTTTACATAGTGGTTCTTTTCTGCCACATAGGCAAGGGATGCAAATACATCCAAAAGAGCTATTGCCTTTGCGGTAGTTTGAATCCTGTCTATCTCAAGAGCTATGGAATCTCTGATCTTACAGAACATCTCATACTCAAGGTTATTTAATTTATCCTGAGAATTAAGGATAGTGTCCTCCAGTTCCTTAAGTTCAGGAGTTGTATATCTCTCACAGTTTGTGAGAGTCTGCTTTCTAATAAAGTAATCCGGAACCTTATCTTTAAAAGAATTGGTAACCTCAAAGGAATATCCAAAGACATTGCTGTATTTGATCCTGAGGTTCTTTATGCCGGTCTTTTCCTTCTCATCCTCTTCCATTTTTGCAAGCCAGGATTTTCCGTTTGTACCTGCCTCCCTGAAATGGTCGATGTCTTTATCAAAGCCGTCCTTGATGATTCCACTCTCTTTTATTGCAAGAGGCGGTTCCTCTACAATAGCCTGATCAATAAGATCATGAATATCGGTCAGCGGATCAAGGTTTTCATAGAGCTCAGAAAGCTTTTTATCCTCCTGAACATCAAGAAGGGAAGACTTAATTCCCGGAATCATCTTAATGGAATTCCTGAAAGCCAAAAGATCTCTTGGATTAGCTGTTTTATATACAATCTTTGACATAAGTCTTTCAAGATCGTAGACAGGGCCAAGATATTCTCTTACTTCCTCTCTTGTAACAACATTTTTTACAAGCTTCTCAACAGCTCCCTGCCTCAAAAGAAGCTCCTCTTTGTCTATAAGAGGCTGCTCAATAAAGCTTCGAAGAGTTCTGGCTCCCATGGCTGTCTTTGTCTTATCCAAAACCCACAGCAGGGTTCCTCTCTTTTGCTTGTCTCTCATGGTCTCCACCAGCTCGAGATTTCTTCTGGTTGAAGAATCCAGAAGCATATATTTGCTGGCAAGATAAGGATATACATGAGTAATGTTGGAAATATCGGACTTCTGCATATCAATGAGATACTGAAGAAGTGCTCCGGCTGCCACAACACCGTTTGGGAAATCATCAATTCCAAGCCCTATCAGGGATGAAACTTTAAAGTGCTTCATAAGGAGCTTTTTTGAAGATTCCTCATCAAAATAGCGGGCCTCAAGAGGATTTACAAAGGTCTGAAGTCTGTTGCGAAGTTCTTCCAGGTCTAATCCGCTAAAGGTAAAGGACTCATTACAGATGATCTCGGAAGGAGTATACTTTCCAATCTCATCCATAGCCTCCCTAAGGGAATCAACCTCTGTCAGGTAATAATCTCCGGTTGTTACGTCTGCTATAGAAATGCCAATCTTATCCGAGGTATAAAGAATACTCATGATATAGTTATTCTTTGTCTCCTCAAGAGATTGCATATTCAGGTTGGTACCTGGCGTAACAATCCTTGTAACTTCTCTTTTGACAATGCCCTTGGCTAGCTTTGGATCCTCAACCTGCTCACAGATGGCTACTTTATAGCCTCTCGATACAAGCTTTGTAAGATAAGAATCCACAGCATGAAAAGGAACTCCGCACATGGGAGCTCTCTCTTCAAGGCCACAGGCCTTTCCTGTTAAAGTTAGTTCCAGCTCCTTGGATGCCACTATAGCATCATCAAAAAAGAGCTCATAAAAATCGCCTAATCTATAAAAAAGTATGCAGTCCTTGTTGTCATCCTTTGTCTGCAGATAATGCTGCATCATAGGTGACACTTTTTCTCTGTCTACATTTGCAAAACTAATACTACTCTCCACAACAAACCCCTAAAAAATTTATTCGATCAGACCATCTGTCCCATGAAGTAGAATCCATGACACTCATCAAGTCTTACTTTCACAATACTTCCGATAAGCTCCTCATCCCCTTTGAAGTGCACCAGAGTATTGTTTGAAAGTCTTCCTGTAAGAAGGCTGTCATCATGTTCATTTAGACCTTCTACAAGAACCTCCTCTGTCATTCCCGTAAGCTTTTCAGATTGTACCCTTGCAGTCTCCTGAACAACTTTAAGGAGTCTGTCAAAATTCTCTTTTACCTCTGCTTCGGGAACCTGATCCGGAAATCCGGCAGCAGGTGTTCCGGTTCTCTTTGAATAGATAAAAGTAAAGGCATTGTCAAACTGAGCCTTCTTAACAACATCTATTGTGTCATCCACATCGGCAGCAGTTTCTCCCGGGAATCCCACAATAATATCAGTTGTTATGGCTACCTCAGGAAGCATTTCCCTGATCTTGTAAACCAGCTCCAAATACTGATCCTTGGTATACTTTCTGTTCATGCGCCTTAAAATCTCAGTGTTTCCTGACTGTAGAGGCAGATGAATATGCCTTGCGATCTTAGGATTTCTCTTTATGGTCTCAAGAAGCTCATCTGAAAAATCCTTTGGATGAGGTGTCATGAAACGAACTCTTTCAAGTCCTTCAACCTTGCACACTTCCTCAATCAGCTGTGGAAAACTTATCTTATTTGGATCTCCATCCTTAAAATCATTGCCGTAGGAATTAACATTTTGTCCAAGAAGCATAACTTCTTTAACGCCATCTGCAGCAAGCTTTTCACACTCTCTGATAATATCCTTAGGAGAACGGCTTCTTTCACGTCCTCTTACATAAGGCACAATACAGTAGGTACAGAAGTTATTGCAGCCAAACATAATGTTTACGCCGGACTTAAATGGATATTTTCTGAATACCGGAAGGTCCTCAACGATCTTGTCCGTATCCTTCCAGATATCGATTATCATCCTGTCTGACATAAGGCTTGTATAAAGAAGCTCCGCAAACTTGTAGATATTATGGGTTCCGAAAATCAGATCCACAAATCTGTAGCTCTTCTGAATCTTTTCAACTGCAGACTGCTCCTGCATCATACAGCCGCAGATTGCAATCTTCATGTGAGGATTCTTTTTCTTGTAGTTGCTGCACTGTCCAAGGCGGCCCAAAACTCTTTGATCCGCATTGTCTCTGACGGTACAGGTATTATAGATAACAAAATCAGCATTTTCTGACTCAGTCTCCTCATAACCCGCAAGCTTAAGGATTGCAATGAGTTTTTCCGAATCCCTTGCATTCATCTGACAGCCAAAGGTAACAACACAGGCAGTAAGTTTTCTTCCAAGCTCCTTTGAAAGACTATCAACCTGCTCTTTTGCCTTTTCAATAAACTCCAGCTGTCTTAAACTCTCAGCATCCGTAACATCATTTTTATTACTGTTTAAAATATTTATTTCTTTTGACATAAAATATAACTATCTACTTTCTAAAACCAATTACAAATTATCCCTGATAATCTTTTCCGTACTTATCTACAATTCCAAGAAGGATCTCAACGACCTTCCTCATTTCCTGGATTGAAGCATACTCATATTTGCCATGGTAGTTATAACCACCGGTGCAAAGGTTCGGACATGGAAGCCCTTTGTAGGAAAGAGCTGCTCCGTCTGTACCGCCGCGGATAGGAGAATCAATAGGAGTAATACCAAGCTCCTCCATAACCTTTTTTGCATTCTCTACAAGATGCATATGAGGACGGATCTTGCCGATCATGTTGTAATACTGATCGCGAACAGTCACTTCAACGGTGCCTTCACCGTATTTTTTATTAAGAAACATAGCTGCATCAAGGAATAACTGCTTTTTCTGTTCAAAAAGCTTTTCATCGTGGTCTCTTATTATGTAAGATGCGGTAGCTTTCTCAGTTCCGCCTGTAACCTCTGTCAGATGAAAGAAACCTTCTCTTTTCTCGGTATACATCGGATTCATAAATACAGGCAAAAGAGCATGGAACTCATAGCAGATAAGCGCTGCATTTATCATCTTGTTCTTGGCATCTCCGGGATGAACACTTCTGCCGTTAACTTTTATGATACCCTCAGCAGCATTGAAGTTCTCGTACTCAAGCTCTCCAAGCTTACCTCCATCAACTGTAAAGGCATATTTTGCTCCAAACTTATCGATGTCAAAAAAGGCTGTACCGGCGCCAATCTCTTCATCCGGTGTAAAAGCAATCTTGATCTCACCATGCTTAACATCCGGATTTTTCAAAAGAGTCTCAGCCATAGCCATGATCTCTGACACACCGGCCTTATCGTCAGCTCCGAGAAGTGTTGTTCCATCCGTAACGATAAGATCCTCACCCTTATGATTTAAAAGCTCAGGGAAATCCTTTGGTGATAAAACAACGCTTCCATCAGCACTAAGAACTATATCTTCAGCGTCGTAGTTTTCTACAATTCTTGGTTTAACATCCTTGCCGCTGACTTCATCGGAAGTATCCATATGGGCAACAAAGCCTATGGCAGGTCTGTCCTTTCCATCATCGATATTTGAAGGAATGGCTGCATAAACATAGCAGTGCTCCTGATCATAGGATATATCTGAGGCGCCAATAGCCTTGAGCTCCTCAAAAAGCATTTTTGCCAGATCATGCTGCTTCATTGTTGAAGGTGATGTACCTGTTGTATCATCAGACTGAGTATTAACCTTCACATATCTCAAAAATTTTTCAATAGGATCAATTCTTTCCACGTTAAATCTCCAAATTTATTTCTGTTTATTCTTTACAGTGCGCTTTTTCTTTAGTCCATCATCGCTTTTACTGATGTATATGCGAACGGATCTCTCATTTTGGATCTGCAGATTCGCTTCACTCTTTGTACCAGCCTTGCCCGAATTGACATCGTACTTAATATCAGTATCGCTGTCAGTATCCGCCAGTATTGTCCACTTAAGACCATCCGGAAGCTTTGGAAGTGCAAATTCAGCCTTCTGCCAGTGCATGTTGTAACAAACATAGATAAAAGGCTTATTCTCGCTCTTTTCATAGAGACCACAGTAAAGCATTCCAAGAACATGACTATATCCGGAAAGATCCGGTCTCCATGCTTCTTTTCCATGACAGGAAATATCGGGATAGCCACAGGAAATGTAGTCCATCAGCTTAAATGGCGCAGCATTGTGGAGCATATCATAGCTAAAGCGAAGATCGGATAAAAACTTCACATAATCAAAGATATCCTTGTTCTTATCTAGTGCTTTCCAGTCAACCCATCCGGTCTCATTGTCCTGACAGTAGGGATTATTATTTCCTGCCTGAGATGAACCAAATTCATCACCGCTAAAGATCATGGGCACGCCCTGGGACAAAAACAGCATGGTAAGTATATTCTTTATCTGTTTCTTACGAAGCTCGAGTATGCTGTGCTTTCTGGTCCTGCCCTCAATACCACAGTTCCAGCTCAGGTTATTGTCTGTACCGTCTTTGTTGTTCTCACCATTTTCTTCGTTGTGCTTATGTTCATAGGCCACAAGGTCAGAAAGCCTGAAGCCCTCATAGTCACAGATATAGTTGATAACACCGTTTTCTCTGCCATTAGAGATCATGGCCTTAAAGAAATCTCCTACGGTGTTGTCATCACTCTTTAAAAATCTTCTTGAAGCATAAAGGAAAGTGTTGTTATAGGTAGCAAGATTTCTCTTTAAAACTTCCTTTCCTCCATAGAGATCATAGGTGTCAAACCAGTCATACCAGATCTTAACATCTGTAAAGAGAGGCTCTCTGACTATCTGTCTGATGGGTATCCTTGCTCCCTTAAGATGGAATCCATCCACATGATAAGTGCATCTCCAGTACCTCAAGGCATCTATGATAATGCTCTCGTTCTCATTTTCTTCAAAAAAGAACTGCATAACAACTTCCATACCATTGGAATGGAGGGTTCTTATAAAATTCTTGAACTCGTACTCTGGATTCGAAGGATCCTCGCAATAAGAAGTTCTGGGAGCAAAATAGTAGCCCTTTTTATATCCCCAGAAATTAAGGCGCTTTACGATTGAATTCTCGCTTAAAATACTTCCATCCTTAGAATAAACATAAGATTCCTTTTTGCCCTTGGAAGTTCTTTTAACGGGATTTTCTACCTCGTTCATCTCATAGCTGGGCATAAGCTCAATTGTGGTAACTCCAAGGGATTTCAGATATGATAACTTCTCAATGATACCGCCTATAGTTCCACGCTTTGAAAGAGTAACACCACTGGAAGAGCTCTTGGTAAAGCCTCTTACATGTAAAAGATATACGAAGCTGTCCTCATATTTTATTCCGGGAGGTGCATCATCTCCCCAGTCAAAGCAGCTCTGGGAATGGTTCCTCAAAGATTTATTGTCAAGCTTTGCTCTGATATCGCAATCCGGAACGTCCTTTCCGAATTCTTCAAGACCAAGAACATGCTTGGCATATGGATCACAGAAATAAACGTCATCTTTAAAATAGTTGTAGGAAATATATTTATCTATGTTCTCTATTTCTCTGACTCTTACTGAGTAAATTGCGCCACGCTTTAAAGACTTGTCGAACTGTATAGTTAAAGGCTCAAGCTCTTTATCATAGGAGGACGGATAAAGGGTTATACCGCATTTTTTCTCGTCTCCGAATACAGCCCTTACGACAAGGCTCTTATCATAATCGATATAACAGCCAAGCGGATATGGCTTTTCATAACAAATCTTATATTTCCCCTGCATTTTCTTTCCTGCTCCAGTTAAAATCATTTTTCCATACGCCGTAATATTCTATCACATTTTTTCCTATTATGCACTTGAAGATAGATAATATGTGATATAATTCAAGGTAAGAAGCCATTTAATCAAATAATTAGGAGACTTATATTATGGAATTTTCCAAGATTGCAACAGACATGAACACCAGAATAGAGAACGATGAGCAGATGACCGTAGACGTAATGCTTGATGATGGCAAAACTGTCACTTGTGCTATAATCATTGTTTTAACAGTTAATGAGAAAGATTATATTGTTCTTCTTCCTCTTGATAAAAATGGTCAGAATAATGATGGAAATGTTTGGTTCTACGAATTCATCTATCACGGTGAGGATGAAGATCCGGAGCTTGGCTATATCAGCGATGATGCTGAATATGAGGCTGTGTCCGAGGCCTTTAACCTCTATCTTGATGATGTGGAATTTGACGAGATTGTGGAACTTCCTGAAGAAGGCCTTGATGGTGAAGAGGAATGATCTTTATTCTCTTCCCACAGATATCTGATGGGTCTAAGAAATCTTGATGGAAGCATGGGATTTTCATCGCTTCCTGTTAAATATGACATTATAAGCGCCGTTTTTGCTCTGGTCATTCCCACATAGAGCATGCGGCGCTCTTCTTCTATCTGCTCACTTGTCACAGAGCTTCTGCTGGGAATTATTCCCTCGTTCAGGTTCGGAAGCCATACAATATCAAATTCCAATCCCTTTGATCCGTGCATTGTAAGAAGCTTAAGGCATTTTCCCTTAGGATTTTTAGTCGTCTTGACACCTTCATCTTCCATTCTTTCCTGATTTATTTTCTCAATTAACATTCTGTTATCAGGAATGCTGAGCGAAAGTTCACTAAGTTCATTTAGAGCATCAATTTCCCCCGGAAAAAGTTTATCGATTCCCACTTCATTTCTAAGAAACCTGACGGATAAGGAGGGGCGCATTTTAGATATTATGTTTATCTGCCTGAAAAGAGTATCTATCTCCTTAAGTTTCTTCGTATTTCCGTTATAGAATTTCTTCACTTTAAACTCACTTACAAATTCATCCGGAACGCAGTCTCTTGATATATACCTGAGAGGTTTATTCATTATTCGGAAAAAGAACTCTCTGCTCTTTTCAACGCATGCAAAGGATAGATAATCGATACAGAGCTTAACGGCAGGACTGTTTGCAAAGCTCCTTGCGTTTTCCTGAAGATTCGTCGGGATTCCTTCTCTTTTCAGCTCATTTGCCAGAGCATTTGCCTCCTGATTCGTCCTGAAAATAAATGCTATTTTATCAATTTCATCCAAATGACCCTTAAGAAAAGTAATTATTGCTCCTGTCTGCTGCTTTTTATTATGATATCTTCTTGGAACTATATAGCCTTCACCGTTTGAAACATCCGCGTGGAGTTTCTTTCGAAATCTTACTTTATTTTCCTCAATTAGAAGGAGTGCATTATCAAGGATTTTCTTTCCGCACCTGTAATTTGTATCAAGATTTATTATCTTTGGATTACAATCTTTAAATTCACCTTCGAATTTAAGCATGATTCCGGGATCGGAGCCCCGAAAGCCATAAATAGACTGGTCATCATCTCCTACAACAAATAGATTATTACTCTCACAAAGCAGGCTTATTATCTTGTATTGTATAAGATTTATGTCCTGATATTCATCAATGAGAATATATTTGAATTTTTTTTGCCATGTCTCCAAAAGCTCAGGTTCGTTTAAAAGAAGCTCAAAACATCTAAGGAGCATATCATCAAAATCAATGATACCAAACTCCTTAAGGCTTTTGTTGTACTCATCATAAATATACTTAAATCCGGGCTTTATTGAGGAACTGAGCTTACAGTCTTTTGGGGATTCCATAGTATTTTTGATACGTGAGATCTCAGAGATTATGTCTTTTAACTGCTCAAGATAATCTTCAGTAGCGGAAGATTTGATAATACCTCTGTCCTTAGCCCTTAGGATAATGTCTCTAAGAATCTTATATTTTGTACTTTCCGTTGCTATTTGTAATTTCGTGTTGGGATTTGAACGTCGAATTATCTGATAGAAAACAGAATGAAATGTTCCAAAGCATACTTCCGGATAAGAGCTATCCGTGATTTTCATAAATCTTTGCTGCATCTCCATGGCTGCAGCCTTGGTAAAAGTAATTACCAGGATGGAGGAAGGCTCAATCTTGTATTCTTCGATCATATATCGGAGCCTTTCCACAATAACAAAGGTTTTGCCGCTCCCGGGCCCCGCAAGAACTATTGCGGGACCCTCATTATGGAGAATAGCCTCCTTCTGAGCGGCATTACCTAAAAATTCTTTATTTTTCAAGTAACTCAATTCCTTTTTTAATTCTCTTAATTGTCTCTTCCTTGCCAATGACCTCCATAAGCTCAGTAGCTCCGCAGGGTGTCATCTCCTTGCCGGAAACAGCGATTCTTACAGGCCAGAGAACATATCCGTTCTTGTACTCATGCTCTTTGATATAATCAGAAAGCATAGCGTAAAGAGCGTCATTACTGTAATCCTCGTGAGCCTCAAGAAGCGGAAGCACCTCTTTAAGAACTGCAAGTGAAGTCTCTTCATTGGTCTTCATCTTCTTGTGAGAATAGATTGCTGTATCATACTCAGGAAGCTCATTGAAGAAATCAACCATGCCCTTGATATCAGGGAAAATCTCGATACGGGTCTTAACCATGGCTGCGATCTTTCTAAGCTTATCCTCGGACTTAAGGGCCGGATTTGTAATAGCCTCATCAAGATAAGGCTTTGCCATCTCAAAGAACTTATCCTCATCCATAGCCTTTAAGTACTCACCGTTCATCCATTTGAGCTTTGTAAAGTCAAATACAGCCGGAGACTTGTTGATACGATGATAATCAAACTTCTTGATAAGATCCTGAAGGCTCATGATCTCATTGTTATCCTCGGGAGACCAGCCAAGAAGAGCTACGAAGTTAACAACTGCCTCAGTCAAAAAGCCCTGCTCAATAAGATCCTCGAAAGATGAATGTCCGGATCTCTTTGAAAGCTTGTGGTGATCCTCGTCAGTGATAAGTGGGCAGTGGATATACTTAGGCACTTCCCATCCAAAGGCATC
>JAEEGL011069398.1_pt1 | contig 14007 bp, 8 predicted proteins | sample 9134231 | NCBI WGS metagenome assembly JAEEGL01 (sample SAMN16246548, study PRJNA631951) | gut metagenome | biome: gut microbiome; feature: rumen; material: fiber-attached | host: Bos | place: Iran: Karaj | collected 2018-10
AAGCCCCTGTATAAAGCCGTGGGCCTGCGCCTTTGTCGCAGCGCGGACTACCATGTTTTCCTCGATGTCCGGGTTACTGTATGCGATATTCGAGTCAACGGTATTTGAAAACAGGAAAACATCCTGGAACACGTACGAATACATGTCCCTCAGGCTCTTCAGGGAATACTCCTTTATGTCATGCCCGTCGATGGTTATACTGCCCTCCGGCACGTCCCTTGTACGCACTAAGAACTTTACAAGCACGCTCTTTCCGCTGCCCGTAGGTCCCACTATACCGAGCTTTTTCCCGTAAGGAATGCTGATGTTTATATCCTTTAATATCTGCTGGCTGCCCTCTTTCCATGACACATTTTTGATCTCGATATCGGGCGTGCACGAGCAGAGCTTCGATTCCTTGTCGTCAGCAACCTTGCTCTCACAATCCATAAAGTGCTTCAGCTCGTAGCCCGCAACGGTCTGGCGCTGCATGTTGAAGATATGGTTGTTGATGCTCGTTATCTGGTTCATGACCATCATAACATAAGACGCCGAAGCGAGGATGTTGCCGACCGACATCTTCCCCATGATCGTTATTACCGCGCCTATGATAAGCGTTCCGACGTAGGCGATCTGCTTTAAGGTGTTGAGCGTCAGGTCGAACTTCGAGGAAAGCCTTATCTGATCCATATTTCTTTCGAGGAAATCGAGGTTTACCCTGTCGAATTTCTCGTTCTCGGCCTTTTCGTTGGTGAAAGAACGTATGATACGAACCGCGGCTATGTTTTCCTGGACCGTGAGGTTCATGCTGCTGCTTGCCCGGCGGATCTCCTTAAAGTTCTCCTTTGCCTTCTTCCTGAAGGTCATTACCGTGGTCGCAAGGATCGGCATCAATATAATGGGGATAATGATGAAGGAGAAGTTTATCCCCCACAGGAAAAATACCGACATCGAAAGGATAAAGATACTGTCGCCGAAATACGGGATACGATGCGCAAAAAGCTCTTTGTACATGATAGTATCGCTGTTCAGTATCTGAAGGAGCTCGCCGGAGTTGTAGTCCGAAATAGTCTGGGAATCAAGCTCCATAAGCTTATGGAAGGTCGCATAACGAAGCTTTGTCTCAAGCTCAAGGCCCACATGCTCCTGAAGGATATCGCGGATATAGATGAGGATAAGCCTTGCAGCCACAAAGATCGTGTACACGAAGGCAACAGTCCAGAAAAGCTGCATTGTATGCGGCTCGCCGTATTTTCCCGTAAGGAGGAAATGAAAGACACCGCCGCTTTTCTCCCCGACTTCACTGTTTTTTATAACGAAATCGATAAGGATACCCGACAGCAGCGGTATAAAAAGATCGCCGAGTATTCCGGCAAAGCTGATTATCTCGGAAAGTATTATCTTCCAGACCGATCCTTTAAGGTATTTAAGTCCGAATTTGATAGTCTCCACGCAATTACTCCTCCGGTATTATCGCAAGCGAATGAGTCAGTGGGGGCGTTTCCCTGCGACTCATTTTTTGAGATGAGTCACCAAAAAGCGCCCCCACTGACTCACTTTTATTGTTCTTCCAGCAGTTTGTTTACGCTGGCAAGTTTTACACAGACACAGAATACTTTGACTGCCTGCTCAAGTTCATCAAGTTCCGGGAAGGATGGTGCTATACGGATATTGCTGTCGAGCGGGTCTTTCCCGTACGGGAAAGTGGCACCTGCGCCCGTCATGACTACGCCCACCTCTTTTGCAAGCTTCACTATCTCCTTTGCGCACCCGGGAAGGGAATCAAAAGAAATGAAGTAACCGCCGTGAGGCTTTGTCCATGTAGCGATCCCCGCTTCGCCAAGTTCCTTTTCAAGATAGTTAAGAACCAGCTCAAATTTCGGGCGGAGTATTTCCGCATGCTTCATCATATGGGCATGCACACCGTCAAGATCCTTAAAGAACCGTACATGGCGGAGCTGGTTTACTTTATCATGACCGATGGTCTGTATTCCGAGCTGCTTTAATATCTCTTTAATATTGTTCTGGGAGGTTGCTATTGCTGCAACACCGGAGCCCGGGAAGCTTATCTTAGAAGTGGAGGTGAACTTGTAAACAATGTCCGGATTGCCCGCTTTCTCACATTCCGTAAGGATCTCGAGACAGAAATCCTGATTGTCCGGATACAGGTGATGAACGCTGTAGGCATTGTCCCAGTAGATACGGAAATCCGGAGCCGCGGGCTTTAAGTGCGCAAAACGGCGTACCGTATCGTCAGAATATGTGATACCCTGCGGATTTGAATACTTGGGGACACACCAGATGCCCTTCACTGCAGGGTCATTGTTTACATACTCCTCAACCAGGTCCATATCGGGACCTGTAGGTGTCATGGGAATGTTGATCATCTCTATCCCGAAATATTCCGTTATCGCAAAATGCCTGTCATAGCCCGGCACGGGACAAAGGAATTTCACTTTGTCAAGCTTGCACCAGGGAGTGTTCCCGAGCACGCCGTGGGTAAAGGAACGCGCCACGGTATCATACATCACGTTAAGGCTGGAGTTGCCGTAGATGATTATGTTGTCGGGCGAAACCTCGCTGATGTCGGCAAGAAGCCTTCTGGCTTCGTAAATGCCCCGTAATTCGCCGTAGTTACGGCAGTCTATGCCGGCTTCGGAATCAAGACGGTTGCGGCTCTCGAATACATCGAGCATTCCCATGGAAAGATCGAGCTGTGCCTTCGAAGGCTTTCCTCTCGACATGTTGAGCGTAAGCCCGAGAGCTTCAAACTCATTGTATTCCTTCATCAGTTTCTTTTGAAGAGCGAGCAGTTCCTCTCTGCTCATGGATTTAAAAGACTTCATACATATCTCCGTTCAAGGCATTCCGCCTGCCCGCGGTACAAAGGACTTTCGCATGCGTCCTCCGGGGCAGCCTGTCTTCTTTTCAAATCTCAAAAAATATACCACATTTTGCATTTTTATTCAATAGAGAAATCTCCTGTCGCCTGAGCTTACTTTGAAAGCGCCTTTTTAGCCGCTTCGGGCCAGTCTGCCGCTTTCCATGAGATGCTCATGAACCTGTCGTCACTGCACACAGGCAGGTCCGTAAGCTTGTAATCCGGGTTGTAGGCCTTGTCCAGCGTATGGTTCTTTGTAATGAATTCCTCTGTTACGAGGAAGTAGTTGTAATGCGGGTAGTCGAACTCGTAATAAACATTTTTGTCAGGTTTAGAGCGGCTTCCGTCGTATGGATCGTCCCATGTGAGATCGATGTAATACCAGCTCTCGCCTATCTTTACCGCGTTCCAAGCATGGTTTCCCCCGGAAAGCTCGACGCATTCTATCCCCATAGCAGTCATGATGTCCATAAATGCATAGGCATAACCCTGACATACGCACCTGTGGCCGATGATACAGCCGTAGGTCTTGTAAACACTCTTGGACTCGGTCCCTGCCTTAAGGTTAACATGATCGTAGGTAGTTGTCTGGATAAGATAGTCATGGATGATCTTTATCTTCTCCACAACGTTCATGTCGTCTGTTATCAAAGTGTCGATGATAAGCTTTATGACCCGCTTTTCGTCATAATCCTGCGAACATTTCTGGGCCAGGGTCTTAAACACCGGAGGCATCGTCGGCTTCGGGTCTGAATCTGACGGCATATCAACAGGGGCTGTCACAGGCGTTGGCGTAAGCGTCCCGGCCCCTGTCGGAGTTGGCGTGAACGCACCGGCCCCTGTAGGGGCCGGTGTATCCGTTCCCGGCACCGCTGCCGGTGTTGTTGTAGGCTTACCGGTCGGTGACGGGATATCTGTCAGTACATCAACGATAACGCCAATGACCTCATCCGCCGTACATGCGCAGAAAGCGAGCATGCAGGCCAGTATCATGCATATCAAAAGCTTTTTTTTCATTTTATTCTTCCTGTAAAAGGTCAAAGATCAGCTCTGCGAGTTCGCCGCGCTTCATTACCTTATCGGGATCATCAGCTTTCAGCGACAGACCGAAGGAATCGTTCAGTATCTGGCATGCTTGCTTTTCGGTAAGCGCTTCATCGGGATCCTGATCTGCAGGAACGATACTGTGTTCTGCAAGCAGATTCCTTGCTCCCGCATAATCATCAACCGTACCGCCGACATAAGCATAAACAAAGCATACAAGATCCGATACGGTAGCATCCGCATTGGTGCCAAATTCCGTATCACCAAGGGGAAGCATGTACTTTTTCTCAAATACGAAACGAAGTGCTTCGTAGCTGAACGCCCCGTCTTTTGTGATGTCTGCGAACTCCTTCTTTGAATCGTCCTTAGTGTTGAAAGGATTGAGGATCACATCATAGAGGTTCGCATTATCGTTGATGGCTGCTGCGCCGCCTGCGGTAAAGTAAGCGCCGTTATCCATTGCCTTTTCGTAAACATCAGCAAGAGCCTTGACCTTTTCGGGTGTTACGGCTTTGAGCTGCTTCATCCTTTCGATGACAAGCTTCTGATCGCCGTTATAAAGAGCCGTGGAGATTGCGGAAACTGCGCCCGCAAGCTCACCCTGGGGCTTAGCATACTCGGAATAAGCACTTAAGATATAGCCGTTAAGAGTCTCCTGGTCGATATCGATATTCCTTATCCTTTCGGGCAGGGAAGCATATACCTCAAAGGTCTCTCTTACGTTAGGGTCGCGGTATGTGACAAGATACATGCCGTACGCGGGCATAAACGCATTCCACGGGGTATAAACGCCGTAACCGTCGCGAAGGATCGGAACAAGGATCAGATCCGAAACAAGTGCTGTAACGGCATCGAAAGCAGCATCATAATCATCGAGCTCAAGCATGCTGTAATTGGCAACAACACCGTTGTACTGTACGTTAGAATCGATGATGAGTGCTTCGCTGTACGCGGGAGCGGGAAGGTCGTAAACAACCTGCTCTTTTGCTTCAGAAGGCATTTTGGCAAGGAACGCATCCGCGATCTTGCGGTGTTTTTCGATACTGTCTTCGTTGCCTGCATAAGTCGACATAGCGCCGGCCTTGTTGTTAAAGAAGGTCTGAAGGGCGGCAAGCTTCTTTCCAGGCTCTTCCGAACCCTTCTGGAGCATTTTCTCCACTTCTTCAAGGAACTGGTAGTACTCGATATAGTTCATGTAGGAGTAAAGGCGCATTGAAGGGATCTCTGTTCCGAGTGATCTGTAAAGCTCGACGGAATATGCGTTCTGCGTAATGGAGGTACGCATGGATGTCTTCTGTGCCTTTACTTTCTCGAGAAGCTTTGAAGTATCGTCAAATTTAGTACTGAAGAGAAGCTCTTCTATAAGGTCGTATCCGGCCTGCAGATCATCATCCATTGCAGTCCAGTCGGCAACAAGATATACCGAATATCCGTCCTCGGTATCATTATAATCATCCATGATGCTTACGCCGAAGCCGCCGTCATAAAGGAGACGGTCCATAAGAACGGAAAGCTCGTTCTCGGTATGCTTGTCTGTGTCAAGCTTGCCCATGAGCCTTGTAAAGAGCCTGAGCCAGTGGATATCCTCCTGGGGGATGGCATTTGCATCAAGATATACGGATGCGGTACCGACACCGTCAACGTTTGCAACGGCTTCAACTCTTCTGACACCGTCCTCACCGGTCTCGTCCTTTACATCATAAACCCTTGTTTCCTCGGGAAGGCTGCTTACATCAACAGCTTTAAGATAAGCAATTTCCTTACTGTAATCCTCTTCCTTTTCAGGAGCGTTGGTCTCGTCCACAAGCGCCTGGAGCTGCTCTGCCGTCATTTGTGCCTTGGTTTCGGCAAGCTTGTCGGCAAGCGCCTTGTCGTTTTCTTCTTTCTTGCCGGGCTCGGGATAAGTCACGGTAAGAGCTGTAAGCCTTGCGTCATAAAGCCACTTCTTTGCAGCTTCCTGATACGCGCCGTTGTTCATCTCGGCGATCTTCTCTAAGGAATCAATATCAGAAATATATCTGAAAACATCACCGGTCACGGCATAGTGATAAGCCAGGCTGTTGAGGATGCCCTCTATCGGATCCGAATTTTCTGCAGAGAGCTTTGTGGAAAGGTTGATGGAAGCCATATAGCTGTCAACAAGATCCTGTGCAAAGCCCTTTTTCGAAACGCTCTTGAAAGCTTCGTTGATGATGATCTTGATACGGGAAGCATTCTCTTTGTTTACATTTCTTACGGAAATGCAGACAGCATCATCTTCTGCGGCGATCTCACGACCGATGCTGAAGGTGGCCTGAGGGAATTCTTTCTTAAAGCTCTGTCCGAGCACGGAAGATTCCGACCCAAGCAGTGAAAGAAGGTTGTCGATAACTCTTTCCTGATCGATATCTTCACGAAGGCCGGGAAGGATGATGTAATAATCGATCTGGGAACGGTCCTCTACATCCGAGCCTTCCGCAACAGGATATCCAAACTCCGCCGTTACGGAAGATGTAAGCCTTGTGTAGTCCTTATCCTCGAACTTGAACTCGGATCTGTCATATTCCGAATAATAGCTGTCAAGGAGCGCAAGATAAGGCTTGATATCGTCGAACTTGCCGTACAGATAAGCTACGGAATTCGAAGGATGATAATACAGGCTGTGGTAGTTTTTAAGGCTTTCCCATGTCATCTCGGGGATATGCTCGGGATTTCCGCCGTAATCATAGCCAAGCACAGAGCCCGGGAATGCGGTCTTGTAAGCCATCTGCGACGCAAACCTGTTAAGGTTGTAGGAACCGAGCATCTCGCTGTAAACAGTACCCTCAAGGGTAAGGGGATCGTCAGTTTTTGCAAGCCTGTAGCGCCATGCCTCTGTACGGTAGATGCTCTCATCCTTAAGGATCATGGGCTTATAGCAGGCATCGGTATAATACTCTGCGAGTTTTAAGAGCTGTGCTTCGCTTAAGGAACCTACAGGATAGCAGGTCATTGCATCAGTTGTATAGGCGTTTACATAGGTGTTGTAGGTCTGATAGGATACTGCCCACCAGAGCTGGTCGTACGGGAACTTTTCGGAACCGCACAGGCACGAATGCTCAAAAACATGGGGAAGACCCGTGTCATCTATCGGTCTTGTGTTGAAGGCAAGCTGGAATGCCCTGTTCGTATCCTCGTTTGCGACATAAACAAACTTGGCACCGGTCTTAACATGTTCATAAAGCGAAACCACTCCCTGAATGAGCGGGAAAGTCCTGTTTTGCACAAGGTAGAAGCCATTTACGATCTCCTTGCCTTCCCAGGGGGCCGGTGTAGGCGTGGGTGTGCTTGTAGGTGTGGGCGTGGGTGTTGCGCTCTTTGTGGGAATGGGCGTCACCGAAGCCGTCGGGCTCACTCTTTTTCCGCAGCCCGAAAACAAAGCCGTTACCATGCACACGGTAAGTAACAGCGCGATCAGTTTTTTCATAAAACTCCTCCTTATCCCGTCTAAAACATTGCCGGGTATTTTCCACAAATTATATCAAATCCCGAAAAGGATTTCACTAAAAAAATATATTTCCCGGATGAAATTCTTCAGATCACGGCTTTTGCCGCAGCCGTGGGCTTTTAGCAGGGGCAAAGTCTGTCCGTTATGGCTTTTTGCAGGGACAATGCCCTATCTGTTGTAGCTTTCCGCATCAAAATCAAAGTTTTTTATCGCCTCATATTCGGCTTCTGTGATCGCAAGCATTGTTCCGTGCTTAAAGCCGTAAGGGTACGAAAATGAGGCGTCTGAACGCTTGAAAACGCCCTTTGAGATGTCATCGGAATGGAAGGGCACATAGCCCTGGCCTTTGCCTGCGACACCGAAATAATCGAGCATCAGGTTATAAGACCCGTCCGGAAGCCTTGTACAGGTAGGCGCTTCGTATTTTGCGGGCCCGCCTTCAAGGATGTTCATCTCGTCATCAAACGCATACATGCGCTCAAAAGGCCCTGTAATACACTTTGAACGTAACAGGATGACGCCGCAGGGATTGCGGTCGCTCTTGACGAAAAGATAGAAATACTCTCCCTCCTGCACCATGCAGGAATCGATAACGCCGCTGTCCTCCTTTTCGTAAAGGATCTTTGCCTCCGAGAAGCTTTCAAAATCCTTTGTGCGTGTGTACCAGATACACATGCGCATATCGCGGTCCGGGTCGGGCGATGACCAGTGGAGCACCCACTCTCCTGCCTCTTTATCCCGGATGATGTCCGGAGCCCATGCACAGCCGCTTCCTGCGGGCCTTACCTTCAGTTCCTTTTCTTCGGACCAGTGAAGGAGGTCTTCGGATTCCCACATCATCAGCGACGAGCTGCCTTCGCGCTGCACCCTGTGCCAGTCGTTGTTATAGACTCTGCGCATATTGTAAGCAAGGCTTAAGTCGGTTGCTATTATGTAAAACCTGCCGTTGTCAGCACGAACTATCGTTGCATCCCGCACGCCTTTTTCGTTAAGGACCGCCCAGAGCACGGGCTGTCCGTCGTTTATGGCCTCCCACTTGAAGCCGTCCGGGCTTACCGCAAAATATATCTGCTCACCGTCGGGTGTCCTTCGTTCCTTGAAATGTACAAATAAAAAGTGCTGCATGATATTTCTCCTTTTTTTCAATACCCAAGGAATTTTTTCAGTTTGCTGTCGGGCAGAAGGTCATTTTTCCCGAGTCCGAAGGAGTAATCCGGAACTATTTCAAGATAGCGGTCAAGGAACTCCTCGTAGGTCTTTGCCTCAAAACAGTAAGGAGTGATGAAAAATTCCCGGCTTCCGCCTGCAGTGCGGTCTCCCGCCGTTACGTTCACCTTGTAGTCGCCCGACTTAAGCTTATAAAAAACATAGCTCTCAAGATTCCAGCCGTGTATCTCAACATGTCCGTGGTTAACCTTATAAGAATCGACCGTCTCATTGGCCCGAAGCGCCGTACTCTGATAATCGTTCTCGACCCACTCTATAAACTGTTCGGCACTTGGGGCATCATACACGGAATACTCGCTCTCATCCCTGTATTTCCTGACAAATTCAAAGTCCCCGTCGACCTTTTGTATATCATACTGCCAGGATTGTTTAAGCATCTTTTTATCAAGCCAGCGATAGTCCTTCTTTACGTTGTTGAAGGCTTTTTCCAGATATACGTTTATGTCCGTACCAAACTTGAATCTCTCTTCGGGATTGCAGTGTGCAACCTTATTGTGGGTATATTTTACCAGAAAATCGATAAATTCATCCGCTGTGGTCCCTTCCGTCCAGGGCGTCACGATATCCGAATTGTCATAATAGTTCTTGCTGACATGTCCGAAAACGTATTTACCGTGCAGGGGAGCGATCTGCCATAAAGGAGTTTCCTTCTTCATCATCGGCAGGGTGGCCCAGTAGAATTCCTCACGCAGCTTTTCAAGCGCCTTTTCGTAGTAAACGTTGATATCCGTTCCGTATTTGAACAGCTCCGGATCCGCGACAGGGTTCTTGTTCAGCTTCTTTTCGCGTTTTTTCTCATTTTCCTGTTCCAGCTCCTTCGCGAATATCTTATCGGTACTGAGCGGTGTCCATGCCCATACATTCTTCCAGCTGTGGCTGGCGAGAGCCGACGAGTAGATAAAAGCTCCACCGGGTTCGTTTCGCCACTTGTTCCATCTGCCTGCGGCAAGGCCTCCGTCCTTCATGATCAGAAGGCAGAACTGCTCCTCTTTCGGTTTCTTTCTGCCGGTCATCGGCTCAAATCCGTCAAACTGGACATTGTTGACGCCCTCTTCCTCTTCGCGGCCGAGGTTTATCCAGTTAACGCCCTCCGTTTCAAGGCTCTCCGTGAGGTCGTAGCGGGTTAAAGAGTGCCATCTTTCCACCTCTTTTGCATCTACTGTATCCGCGGTACCGCGGATGAAAACGCCCCGAACGGTCTTCTTGCTTTCGGACGGAAGCCACTCGCCTGCCGTATAGGCTCCTTCTTTCAGCTCAAGCAGGCAGTATTCCCCGTACTGCGGCATGTCCTTTATATCCATATCGTGAAACTCGTTAAAAGATACCCTTAAACGCTCAAGATCGCACAGGTACTTCACTTCTTTATCCGCCATATCTCCCTCCAAATTATTTAACCGGTGAGTCACCAGGGTCGTTTCTCCCTGACTCATTTTGAGTCACCGGGGTCGTTTCTCCCTGACTCATTTTACCTCTTTGCCGGCCCCGATCTCAAAGTGGCATTTTACTATGCCAAGGTCGACCTTGCTGAAAGGGCCGCCTTTATCGATGAACTCAACAGTGTCATCATCATTGAGACGTATGATGAAATGCTGCTGGTTAATGGCTGTGGGTGCAAGGAGCGCCATTTCAACGCCTTTGTCAAACCAGCCGGGCCTGTCGGCGCGGGCCTGTGTAACCTCTGCCGCCGTCTTCGACTTTCTTGCCTTGCCGGGAGTCTTTCCATACCCGAGAGCGATCACCAGCACAGTTTTCTCACCCGGTGCATTTTCCGCCCCCTCAACATTTTTATTTGAGCTTCCGACCCAGCAGGTGTTCAGCCCCAGCTGCTGAAGGAACAGCACCAGCTTCTCTCCGTAATAGCCCACCTTTTCCTCAAGATCGTCCGATGCCGGGCCTGCACAGACAACAACACTTGGTGCGGACTTAAGCCCGGCCATCATGGTAAACAGGCTGTTGAAGGCCTTCCCTGCGTCTTCAACGAACTGAAGGTGCAGATTCCCTTCCGTATTCAGTTCATCGATCTTATTCCTGATCTTTTCGCATTTTTCGGCCTCGATCCTTTTGCTTTCATAAAGCCTCACCGAATGTCTTTCAAGTATCGCTTCTTTGTCTGTCATGTTACCTGCCTCCGTTCATTAGATGTGCGATCGTATGCCGATCCTCATAACGATCTCCACCCCCGTGATACGCATCAAATCGATCATATTTTACCATAGACCCTTGCCTTTGTCACGGCTTTCCTGAATTCAAAAATGCATCCAATGACATATTATGTACTATTTCCCCGTAGCGACCGTAAGTTGCCGGCGCCAAAGCTTGCATATTTGCAGTAAAAATGTTAAAGTGGTAAAAGGATGTTTGTCAGAGAATTATCGTTCGTCTGACAGTGCAACATGAATGTTATGCCGGTAACAAAAACGGGAGCAGAAATGTGATGAAAAAGCTGTTGATAGCCGTGGGACTTACCATTGCGGCGTTTATATATATAATCTGTAACGGAGGGACCTATAACGCTGAGATAAAGCCGTATTACAGACAGGCGTTTTCCGGAGAGCTTACGGCTGCGATCGAGGAAGGCGAAGGCGTTATCAGTGTGGAAAACCTGCGCGAAGAAAAAGGCGTGATCAAATACACCGTTCATGCCGTTACAAAAGGCAGGGCAGAAATATTAATACAATACGGAGATTACACGACCTTTGTAACATATTATGTGAATTCCTTAGGAGTGGTAACGGAGTCATCACATCTCGGAAAATCCACGGGCGGCAACCTGATCATAGTCCTTGTGGCTGTTTATGCGGCAATAATGCTCGGAAGCTTTATAAACAAATTCAGAAAAGGCCTCAAAAACGATTTCTATGATTACCATAACATAACGCTTCTCGGTGTCTGCATTTTTATAGGCTGTATAATCCTGTATTTTGCGGCGTATATGTTCACAAAGCAGGCGCTCCTCGATTCACTCAGGGGCCTTGTGGCAGTGGCAGGTTCGCTTGCGTTTATTGCGCTTCCGATCGCTCTTCTGACAACGGTTCTTGTGTTTATCAGCAACTTAAGCCTTATAAAGCACGAGGGAAAAAACAAAAAGAACCTGCTCGGGACATTCTTCTCGGTGCTGTTCTTCCTGATACTGCTGTTTCCGCATTTCCTTGAAGAATGGCTCCAGCGGCAGAATATCATAGATGTTCATAAAGAATCGGGCTGGGGTAATTACTTCGATATGGTCGTGACCAATTCCGTCTATGTGATCGTCGCGTACCTTTTCGTGATCCTTCTTGCGACCGTGATAATGGGAATAGCCGCATCCCACAGAAAGCTTGCATTTGACAAGGATTATATGCTGATCCTCGGCTGCAGGGTAAGAAAGGACGGAACGCCAACCCCGCTTCTAAAAGGCAGGGCCGATGCGGCTCTTAAGTTTGCAGAAAACCAGAAACAGGCCACGGGCAAGGAATTGATCTTTGTGCCATCCGGCGGACAGGGGAAAGACGAGGCCGTTTCGGAAGCCGAATGCATAAAGAATTATCTGCTGAGCTGCGGAATAAACGAAAACCGCATACTTGTGGAAGACAAGTCAAAGAACACATACGAGAACTTTAAGTTCTCCGTTGAGAAGATAAATGATGAGAATGCAAAGCTGGCTTTTGCCACGACCAGTTACCATGTCTTCAGATCGGGTTTCATTGCATCAAGAAACGGCATGAAAGCTGACGGAGTCGGAGCACGGACCAAAGCGTATTTTGGGATAAATGCCTTTATACGCGAGCTTGTGGCTACTCTCGAATACGAGAAGAAAAAGCATTTTTCGGCAATAGGACTGCTGGTTATCGTGGTCGTGGCCATCGAGAGCCTGCTGTTCCTTTCGATAGTATACTGAGGATGCGCAAAATACGGGAATACGCATGAATAAGGGGGAAAAATGAAAAGAATATTATGGTTTGGGGCTGCGGTCATCCTTGCGGCTGCAGCTTACATGTATCTCGTCTCACACGGCGGAGAATACAATGAAAAATACAGGTCGGGGTTTTTCTGGCATTACAACGGAGAAACGGAGATAAAACAGGACAGCGAAGTTATAAGCTTAAAGAACGCTGTACTTGAAGGAGGGACGCTGAGATATACCGTAACTGCCGTTTCGCCCGGAAAGGCGGAGGTTTATCTTTACAGGAAGCTGCCGACTAAAACAGACTATGTTACAAAAGAATACTATGTAAACAGGCTTGGGATCGTTACAAAGAGCACGCCGCTCGGCAGCTGCAAAGGAGGCAGGGTGATCCCGCTCCTTGTTACCGTATATGCCCTTATGTTTCTTGCGGCATGCTTCATAAAACAGTTAAAAGAGAAAAAAGCAGGCATCCGGGATTATAAATACTTTACAAGGCGCGGGCTGATGTTTTTTACGATGGGCTTTGTACTGGAAAATGCCTATATAACAACAAACTGCGAAGGAATATCTCCTTCGATAGGCGCATTGCTCATCATAAACAGTATTCTGGCTCTTTTCACGTGCCTTGGCGCGGGCGGCATCTCGATCGCTTTGCTTACTGAAGCGCGCAGGTACAGGAAGGCAAACGGAAGAACATCGGAAAGCAGGATGAGGATCGTTGTTCCGGCTGTATTTCTCGCAGCGCTTGCGGCACTTCCGGTATTTGTGATCGTTTACCGGCTGATATCGGGAGACGAGTCGTATCTTGGGCTGATAGCCATTGCTGCGTCGATTCCCGGGATGATGGCGATAAATCTCGTACATCTGGCTTCATCCGTTCTTTTTGCCATGACACTTGCGGCGCCGTCGCAGAAAAAAGCGGAAGAATGCGGACTTTCGGACGGGGAAGATATTAATTCACAGGTGTATCTGTTCCTTCGCAGCGAACGGAAAAGCCATGCGGTCATTCTGGCAGTACTCCTTTCTGCCGTAACGCTCCTTACAGTGATACTGTATCTTGACGGAGGCTTGAGAGGAGCTGTATAAAACACGCATTCCGCTTCTTTGGATAACATGTGATACATGTTATTAAAATTTATCACGTGTCATTTGTTGTTATTGTTGGACCCGGGCTGAAAGAATAATTTTAATCTCAACTGCGGGTATTTGTCCGGTAGATCCGCCATGTACCGGAAACACTTATCCGGAGTTGACATCATGTCGTTTTCACTACATATCTGCTTAAACACCTTAGTCAGTTCTTCTGCATTCGGGCTCGGAAGCTCGTAGGTGTTGCCGTATTGCTTTATGTAACGTTCTTTCAGTCCGGGGAAATACTTGTCGAGTGCCGCATAATAGTACTCCCTGTCTCCGTCGCGAAGGGTCAGCCCCATGCCGAAGTCTATCACGCCCTTTACGCCTGTCCGCACGCACTCATTAAGAATTGCAGTGATGTTTTCCACGGTATCGTTGATAAACGGCAGG
>JAEEGL011290241.1_pt1 | contig 14007 bp, 16 predicted proteins | sample 9134231 | NCBI WGS metagenome assembly JAEEGL01 (sample SAMN16246548, study PRJNA631951) | gut metagenome | biome: gut microbiome; feature: rumen; material: fiber-attached | host: Bos | place: Iran: Karaj | collected 2018-10
ACCGTAAATCAACATTCCGTGGTCGTCGGTTAATTCCCAATTGTCGAAACGCTCTTGACGCATTTGTTGTGTAGGAACGATTTCAGGAACATTGCAACCCAGAGAGTCGATAATATTGCGCTTCTTGTCTGCGGTGAGTTTCAACCAACGAGCCATGTCGCTTCCCGACAAACTTTCAGCCTTCTTTGTATCTACGGCGTATGCTAATCCCTGACGGGTAAAGCCCTCTTCAGACACATCACCACCCCAAGCAATGGTATAACCTTCCTTCACGGCATTGTCGATGATTTCCATCATCTCGTCCATAGGTACATTATAAGATAATGGGAAACGCCAGTTGTCTTGTACCTCTACGGCAAATGCGGTATAGAATGGATGGTGTGTGTAGCTGGTTACAGAAACGTAATCATTCAAGTTAATACCCAAACTATTTACGAATGACTTTGGAGTATATTCCTTTCCTTCGTATGTGAACTTCTCTGGACACTTGCCTAAATAAGCATCAAGAATACCTTGCAAGCCCACCTTCCATTGGTTGGAAATCTTCTTTGCACTACTCTTGGCAACAGCTCCCACGTATGGTTCCAATACAGAGAAGAACTCTCCGAAGTTATTCAATGAATCACCATAAAGTGAACCTGGGAATGGCATTGCGTTTTCGGGACAAATACCATGTTGTTTCATCGTGGCAAGCACGTCTTCAGCTGAACCACCTTGTGCAAATTGGCAATCGCCATGGAAACGAACAACCTGAATGGCACGCTCCATATATGTCTTGTTGGCAACAAATGACTCACAAAGGTCGTATGTCTTACCCGTAGCCTTGAGAATCTCAGCCTCAAAGAACGACAAAGTAGAGTAATCCCAACAAGTTCCCGAACGGTTTTGGTCTTTCACGCTCGTGATAGGATTCTCCTTGATAATGGTAAACACGGGTTTGTTAGCATCCTTTGCAGGAGCCTTCTTCTTGGCTGCGCTTACGTTCAATGAGAAACAAGCAAGCAACACGATAGCTAATGTCTTTTTCATTTTGGTTTTATTTGATTGTTAATACTCTTCTATTCATTATTGGCCATAAAAGCCTCTACATCTTGAGGATGATAAGGAATGCGATTTTCACCGAGGAAGCGACAACCATCTTTAGTAATGAGAATATCATCCTCTATACGAATACCGCCAAAGTCCTTGTATGTTTCCAACAAGTCGAAATTAAGGAATTCTGCACAATGTCCACTCTTACGCCAATCGTCTATCAATGCAGGAATGAAATAAATACCAGGTTCGTCGGTTACGACGAATCCCTCTTCCAATCGCCTACCCATACGCAAGCAATTCGTACCGAACTGGTCGAGAATTGGTCTTGTCTCTTCATCAAATCCAACATTGATTTGGTCAAGATTTTCCATATCATGTACGTCCATACCCATCATGTGTCCCAATCCGTGAGGCAAGAACATGGCATGAGCACCAGCATGTACGGCTTCTTCGGTATCACCCTTCATCAATCCCAACTCCTTCAATCGCTCAGTCATCAAACGAGCTACGGCAAAGTGGCAATCCATGTATTTCACGCCAGGCTTTGCAACGTTAAGCACCAAATCATGACATGCTTCTACGATAGAATATATTTCGAGTTGTCGTTGGGTATACTTACCGCTAACAGGCATAGTGCGCGTGTTATCAGAACAATAATTGTTCACCGTTTCAGCACCTGCATCACATAATGCCAAACGTCCCGACTCAAGCAAGGCCAACGAAGGATTACCATGCATAATCTCTCCATGTTGAGAGAAGATGGTGGCGAAGCTCACCTGTGCACCATACGAATGAGCAATACCATCTACCTGACCAGCCACGTATTTCTCCGTCACTCCTGGACGAATCAGCTTCATGGCTGTAGTATGCATCTTGTAACCAATCTCAGCTGCACGTTCCATTTCCTCAATCTCTTCTTGTGTCTTGACAGAACGCATCTTCACCACGGCCTGTATTAATTCCATGGAAGCAGACTCCTTTTGTTGGTTGGGATGAATGCCTAAGAGGTCGAATATCTGCAACTTAATATCATAACGATAAGGTGGCAAGAAATGAATGGTACGTTTCTGTCGCAAAGCTTCATTGCAAATCGTTCGTAATGCAGCCATAGGAGCCGAATCACTCACACCTACCTGTGCAGCCAAGTTGCTCACGCTATCAACGGAACCATACCAAACAATGTCTTCAATGTCTATGTCGTTGCCTATCAACGTTTCCGTATCGTTATCTACATCTATCACACCTACCAACCCATCACGTTGCTGACCGAAATAATACAGAAACGTTGAGTCTTGACGGAATGGATAATAGGCATTAGCTGGATAATTGTTAGGCGATTCGTTATTTCCAAAGAGGATTATCACCCCACTCTTCACGAGCTTTTTCAATTCCGCCCGCCTATTGATATATGTCTCCTTACTAAACATAAAATAATCGGTTTATAGTTTGAGTTACAAAGGTAAACATTTTATACCAAAAACCAATATCTTTGCATAAAAAAGTGATAAATAACGTTCTGCAAGCAATCAACAATGGAAAAACATCTTCCACATTACTTATTTATCACCTCCAATCGATTATAGTAAATGGAACCGCTGAGTTTAGCTGGGTATCTAATAAGTGCCTGACCATCATTGCCTCGTATAATAGCACCGTAGTTATTCAGGTCATACCACCTTTGGCAATTAGTACACTTAGCTACATCATCTGCAAAGTCGATTTCCAAATTATTCATGATACAATTAGGACATGAACCATCGTAAATGAGTAAATAATGAAAGATAAGTACATTATCAAGTTCAAGTATCTTATTCACATTACCATGCAAATTGGAAGAACCGAAAATGAGGAGATTGTTTTGCCCGAGAAGATAATCGAAATCTTTCTCTAATGGATAACTATTCTTTGTGAGTCCTTCACCTTTGAAATACAATTCCTTACCATCCTTTCCCTCACGCATTGTTACCGTACCAAAATTACCTCGATTTTCTTGTCTCTCATTTGTCATTTCTCTGTTTGTTGTCGCAAAACGGCATGGTAATGTTGAGTATTCGGGAGTAGTTGAATATGTCTTTCCTTGATAGCTGACGGTAATATCATCAATACCAGTTCCTCCATAGTATTTTGTATGAAGCCCTAATCTATATTCATGACCGTTTGGATATTCCACGACAAATTCATAGCAAGCGTGGTCAGTTCCCCTATCAGATATATGCCAATATTTCCGTTTCGTCTTTCCGTTGTTTTGCTCAAGTTCCAACATCGCCTCATGGGTTAAGTGTACGGTATAAATCTTATCGGGGGTTGTACTATTCACCCTATTAAAATGAAACTCCACTTTCCCGTCGTCTTCAAAGTCTTTAACTCCACCTAATGAATTCCAAGAACCGAAACTCCAGTTTATCGGCACATTATCTGCATATTGAGGCAGGAAATCTACTGTCGCTCCACCCCATTCAAAAACATGAGTTAAAAAATACTTACCGTTTTGGTTATGGCAAACCATTAAATCATAATCCTCATCCCAAATATAATCGAAAGACACGTCATGCCCTATGGAAACCCCATTTTCATGTATTCTTAACAGCATCTCTATCGTTCCCTCTTTCATCGGAATCAAGAGATGACCTTTATACACAAACGCAGGTTTCTCATTCACCAATGTAATTTTCGTATCCCTTTGAGTCTGTTGACCTGAAGTGTAATTTGCACGTTGGATTCCATTGACATAGACATATACGCAAGAATAATACTCTATCTTTTTTCCTTCCGTTAAGGTTCTTAATCCTGTTAACACGGTAATGGAGTCTCCAACGAATGCACACCAACGATTCTGGATTAATGACGTATCCTTAATACCCATCTTCAAAAACGTCTGGTCTATGCCTTCTTGATTGGTGGGTATTGTATAATAACCTTCCTGTTTTATTGGAACAGGAAGGTTAGAGTCTATCTCATCTTTGTCGCATGAACAAAGAATCAACGTTGTTGTAAATAGAATTACAATGCTTATGTATTTATTCATGATTATCTCATTTGTTTATTGATTTCTATCCTCTATGCATATACGAAACAAAGAAACAATAGTTGGCACTATAGCCTTGTATAACTATATGATATTATTTCGTTGACAATTTCCTCACGGAGCCATCACTATTGCGAATGATGTTGACACCAGAGCGAATTCTATCCGAGCGTCTTCCATCAAGCATATAGATTTCCATAGCCTTAACATCGGCATTTGGCATTTTAATGCTCAAAGCCGTCTCAGGATCCATGATGTTTTGGAAATGATTCCATCCGTTTGTTTCTTGATACTGCCCTACTCTTTCCGTGGGAACAATAAGCATGGCATTCTCGAAAACAGACTCTGCGAAGACATTCTCATTGAACGACCACAAATCGTCTTGGTCTATCAAAGATACAATTGTTTTCAGGTTCAAGCAATCTACGAATGCACTATCACTAAGTTCGCGAACACCTTGTCCGATGGTTATCTTTTCCAAGTTAGGACAATTACCAAAGACATTCTTTCCAATCTTCCCACCGAGAGGATTCGTTCCAGCGAAGTTAATGGTAATCTCCGTCAGGTCTTCACGGTTGCAGAATGCGCTATCTGCAATACCTGATACGGTATATCCCCAAATGGTTTCGGGAATGATTATGTCGCCTTCTTCGCCGATTTCCACATCCGAAACTTCACAGATGTTATTCTCTGCATCCGTGATGGTAAAGCTAACCGACTTGCCTTCCTCCGTATGCGTAGTAAAACTATCGCCAACCATCGGGATTTGTGATATTGTGACAAATTCGGTACAAGCACCAAAGTCGCTAACGATACGCAGAGAAGCCTCACGACCATCGGGAGTGGTACCTTCGTATGGTTCTGCAACGAACATGATGCGCGTCAACTTATCATCTGTATCTTCCACGGATTGGATTTTCAACCAATCGGGCAATCCTTCAATCGTATAAGATGGTTGTTCACCTTCGGCAGAGATATAAGGACGAGAAGAACGGAATATCAAAGCCGAATCTTCCACCACTTCTTCATCTTTCTGGTAAGACGCAACAACAACGCCACCTTGAGCGTGAGCATTCATGGCAACCAAATTCGTATCGATTTGGGCTACGTCGAACATTCCAGCCAAATAGATAATGGCTTCCCAATAAAGAACGTCTTTGCCGTTAACATACGACCAAGACATTTGAGTGGGATTTCCTACTGAATCAACGCCTTCCGTACGAGTGCGATTTGCCTCTGTCTCCTGTTCGTATTTATCAGGCAAAGTCACCCAGAAGCCCATATCCACACATTCTTCCAATCCCTTAACCACAATAAAGAACTCATCGTCTAATACCAGAGGACCTTCATCGAAATAAACGACAGGACCAGCGTATGTAACGTTCTCCTTGGGGTCTTCTATCCAAGATGTCTCGTCAATTTCTGCTTTCGTAATACGACCAGTTGCAATGGTATTACCATACGTTCCCTTATCGATGCGAACGGTGATTTCCTTTCCTTCGGGAATCATGTCTTTAGCCGTTTGATAGGAAGAGAACGGGATGCGCAAAGAAGAAAGATAGAAAGGACTTGCTGGTTTAGCATAGTGCTGAACCAATGTGTGGTATTCAAAAGCTTCCTTTTTCCCATCACCATCCAAATCACGCATTCCCTTGAATGGGAATCCAGGAAAGTCTGCCCATCCTACATAAGAACCGCCAACGACATAGTCGGTCTTAGAGAGATTATCAACGGTCTCTTTCGTTGCAATCTGACAAGCCACTTCTCCTTTAGCGCCAGTGATTCCCAAAGCAAAAGTATCCTTACCAATAGAAAGTTGTGGAACTGGGAAATAAGCCGTTTCGCGCAATGCGGGATATTCAGATTGATAAGATGAAGTACCGCTACTGATGGTTTCTCCATTGAGAGACCATGACGTAGATTCTATTTGGGTACTCTTGTTCTCAAAAGTCAAGGTAGTAAAAGGTGGAACTACCAAACTGGCAGATGGGAAAGAATTCTTATAGAATGTTCCTTCGGGTTTTGCATACCACAAATCGCCACTTGCCGTTTTGATTCTCTTGTTTTTGGCCGTAATATCGCTACCACTCTTAAGCGTCGGCTGGACATTGCCAGTAAACACTTTGGAATGCATATTTATCATACGGTTTCCGTCTTGTAAACCAGAAGCCGCATAATTACCGCCACCATTTTGGGCAAAACTAACTGTTGACACGATTATCATTGCCAACAACATCAAAAAAGACGTAAATATTCGCTTCATATAAATTAAATGTATATACTAAAATAATAAAACGTTTAGATAACTATGCCGATAAAAAAATCGCCATTACGATACTTGGTGCAAAATTATTCATAATAATTGAATCTGCCAAATTATTATCTCTTTTTGTTTAAATTCTCACTTTTCTTGCAATACATATCAATTCGCTTCGTAAACGATAGGTTTAGCATGCACAAACATATCGTTTACGAGGCCTAAACGATATGTTTGTAAAATATCAATTATATCATAAAAAATCATCAAAACTTTTTTAATTGCATGGGAATATTGAAAGAAAATCATTATCTTTGCCTCCCAAAATTGAAATATATGCAAATTGACCGAAAGACAGGACTTGTATTGGAAGGCGGAGGAATGAGAGGCGTGTTTACATGCGGCGTGTTGGACGCATTCATGAAGCACGACTTGTATTTCAACTATGTCGTTGCCGTTTCCGCTGGAGCATGTAACGGGATGTCGTATATTAGCAGGCAACCTCGTAGGGCACGGTTGTCGAACATTGATATATTGGCTAAATACGACTATATAGGGTTGAAACACTTGCTAAGACAAGGTTGTATCTTCGACCCAGACTTGATTTACGACCGCTTACCCAATGAATTGATTCCTTTCGATTGGAACACATATTTTAAATATAGTCACACTTTCGAGATGGTAACGACAAATTGCCAAACCGGGAAGAGTGAATATCTATCGGAAAATAAGGATAAGGAAAGATGCATGAGCATTGTTAGGGCTTCCAGTAGTTTGCCATACGTGAGCAAAATAGTGGAAGTAGATGGCGTTCCCATGTTGGATGGTGGAATCGTAGATAGTATTCCCGTGATGAGAGCGATAGAATTGGGATACGAGAAGAATGTGGTCATTTTGACTCGCAACAAGGGATACAGAAGCAAGGAAAAGGACAGGAAATTTCCAGGAGTCGTTTACAAGAACTATCCTCGCTTGCGAGTAGATTTGAGTAAGCGCGTGAAAGCATATAATGACCAATTGGAATTGATTGACCAATTGGAAGAGCAAGGAAAGATTACATGTATTCGCCCTGAAAAGACAATGGAGGTTGGAAGAATAGAAAAAGACGTTCAGAAGCTTGAACGTCTTTATGAGGAAGGTTTCACCTTAGGCGAAAAATTCTGCAATAGTTTATGACAAGTCTATCATCAATTTTCCGAAACAAGTTTATACTTCGGTGATTCTCCATACCTATTAGCTTGTGGTTTGCCATCTATCATACACATCACGATAATGACGATTGTAAAGACAGAATCGAGCAAGGAAAGAATCATAATCTTGGGATCGTCTATCAACGACTTAATTACAGCTTCAGGATTAACATTAACACTTGCCAGTTCAAACATAAAATCAGAATTAACAAGGTATGCATTATAAACTATCGAAATGATGAAAGAAAGGAACACCCACCATTTGCTATGTCCATTATCTTGTAATCGTCTGACCGTAACACCTATAGCTACAATCCATAATGATGAATTGATAATTGCAGCAGGCAATGCGGGCAAAAACAATGAAATGATAAAACCAACAACATAACAGACAATATAGAAGGCCAACATAAACCACCAAAACTCAGACCTGCGACTTCTTCCATTGAAATCAAACAATCTACTCATAGCCAATTTTACTGCTTCCGAAAATCCCAGCTGTGGGGTTGCTACATATTTTTCCATAATGATTATATAGGATTAATAAAAGGAGTGTAAATGAAAAATCTATTATTTATCCAACAAATCAGGACGTAATCGTTTGGTTCGTTCCATAGCTTGCTCAAGTTCCCATTGCTTAATCTTCGCCTCATTACCACTTAATAAGATTTCGGGAACTTTCCAACCTTTGTAATCGGCAGGTCGTGTGTAAATGGGCGCAGAAAGCATATCATCTTGGAAACAATCGGAAAGTGCACTTTGTTCATCTCCAATCACGCCAGGAACAACTCGCACAATGGCATCTGCCATAACTGCTGCAGCCAATTCACCTCCAGTAAGGACATAATCGCCAATAGAAATTTCACGAGTAATGAGATGTTCACGAATACGATGGTCGATTCCCTTGTAATGACCACAAAGAATAATGAGATTCTCTTTTAGAGACAATTCGTTGGCAACATGTTGCGTAAATTGTTCACCATCTGGCGAAGTAAAGATAACTTCATCATACTGGCGTTCTTCCTTTAACGCACTAATGCAACGATCAATAGGTTCACATTGCATTACCATTCCAGCAAAACCGCCATAGGGATAATCGTCAACACGTCTCCATTTATCTAAAGTATAATCACGAAGATTATGCAAATGAATTTCAGCAAGTCCTTTCTTTTGCGCACGAGCCAAGATTGATTCTTGCACGAATCCCTCTATCATTTCGGGTAATACGGTGATAATATCTATTCGCATCATCAACTATGTTTATTCAAAAAATTGTAACAACTTTCCAAATCATCTTCATCATAGAGAAAGAGTTTAGAAAAGTTGTTACAACATTAAATATATTCACGAGGATTCAATAATCCTACGTTAAACAATCGCAAATAAATTATTCAGCCTTCTCCTCTGTTGCGGGAGCTTCAGTCTCTGTAGCAGGTGTAGCTGGTGCTTCAGCCTTTGGAGCTGATGTCCTACGGCTACGACGAGTCTTCTTAACTGCTTTAGGAGCCTTAGCCATGTTCTCATCGAAGTCTACGAGCTCGATGAAGCAGATTTCAGCAGCATCACCCTGACGGGTACCGAGCTTGATGATACGTGTGTAGCCACCTGGACGATCGCCTACAGCCTGTGCAATCTCACCGAAGAGCACCTTGATGGCCTCCTTGTGAACGTTGCCGAAGCCTACACGCTCAATCTCTTTCTTGGTACGCATGGTAGAATGAGAACCACCTTGCAAATAGCTGAACACTACACGGCGAGAGTGTGTGGTGTCTTCCTTTGCCTTGGTAATCAATGGCTCTATAAACATTTTCAAGGCCTTAGCCTTAGCGAGAGTCGTAGTGATTCTTTTGTGCATAATCAACGAAATAGCCATGTTTGCCAACATTGCTTTGCGGTGATCTGCAGTACGACTCAGATGGTTGAATTTCTTATTGTGTCTCATTTTTGTTTTTACTTTTGCGACAAGGTACTATCCTTATTCCTTGTCGAGTTTATACTTTGAAATATCAGTTCCAAACGACAGATTCAGACTCTCGAGCAAATCATCAAGCTCTGAAAGCGATTTCTTACCAAAGTTGCGGAACTTCAAGAGGTCTGTCTTGTTGTATTGAACCAAGTCACCGAGTGTTTCAACATCGGCAGCCTTTAAGCAATTGAGCGCACGAACACTAAGATTCATGTCTACGAGCTTAGTCTTCAACAACTGACGCATGTGCAATACTTCCTCATCAAACTCTTGGTTTGTATCTTGATCAGGATTCTCAAGTGTAATCTTCTCATCAGAGAACAACATAAAGTGATAGATGAGTATCTTTGCAGCCTCTTTGAGTGCATCCTTTGGGTGGATGGAACCATCCGTAGAAACTTCAATGACGAGTTTATCGTAGTCGGTCTTTTGCTCAACACGATATGGCTCAACTGAATATTTCACATTACGGATAGGGGTGTAGATAGAATCGATTGGAATTACGTTGACATCTGTGCAGTACTCACGATTCTCATCGGAGGGAACATATCCACGACCTTTGTTAATCGAGAGATCAATCTGCATGGAAGCTTTTGCATCTAAATGACAAATCACCAATTCGGGGTTTAACACTTCAAATCCAGTCAGATACTTACCGATATCACCAGCCTTAAATTCCGTGGAATTTTCAACGATGATACTAACTTTCTCATTCTCGAATTCTTCTACTACTTGCTTGAATCGAACTTGTTTGAGATTCAAAATAATGTTGGTAACATCTTCCTTAACACCAGGTACAGATGAGAACTCGTGCTCAACACCGGCAATTTTAACGGTATTGATAGCGTAGCCCTCAAGAGATGAAAGGAGAATGCGGCGAAGAGCATTACCGATGGTAACACCAAATCCAGGCTCCAATGGACGAAATTCGAACTTGCCGAACTTGTCATTTGCCTCCAACATTACAACTTTATCAGGTTTTTGAAATGCTAATATCGCCATGAATTATGATTTATTATTTAGAGTACAACTCAACGATTAATTGTTCCTTAATATTCTCAGGGATATCGGCACGATCAGGCTTGTGGAGGAATTTACCGCTCTTGGTCTGCTCGTCCCATTCAATCCATGGATACTTGCTATGGTTGAACCCTGCAAGTGCAGCGTCAATCACTTCAAGAGACTTAGATTTCTCGCGAACGCCAACAATCATACCTGGCTTTACTGCGAAAGATGGAATATTAACTACCTTGCCATCAACAACAATATGCTTGTGACCTACCAACTGGCGTGCAGCAGCACGAGTAGGAGCGATGCCAAGACGGAACACGACATTGTCGAGTCGGCTCTCAAGGTTCTGAAGCAGAACCTCACCAGTAATACCATCAGACTTAGCAGCCTTGTCAAACATATTGCGGAACTGACGCTCGAGTACACCATAGGTATACTTGGCTTTTTGCTTCTCTGCCAACATGACACCATACTCAGACATCTTACGACGACGATTATTGCCATGCTGTCCAGGAGGGAAGTTTCTCTTGGACAAAACTTTGTCGGGGCCGAAGATGGGTTCTCCAAATCGGCGTGCAATTTTAGATTTCGGACCTATATACTTTGCCATAATAAATAAATGTGTCTTCTATTAAATTAAAGTTGATGTTTACATACAATAAATATGGTGTTTCCATACGGTAAACATAGTGTTTACTTGATTATAATATAATCATCAACTCACCAATAAATAATTATACCTTACGACGCTTTGGAGGACGACAACCATTATGTGGTAATGGAGTAACGTCAACAATCTCAATCACTTCAATTCCTGCACCATGTACGGCACGGATAGCAGACTCACGTCCGTTACCTGGACCTTTTACATAAGCCTTAACTTTACGAAGACCTAAATCATAAGCTACTTTAGCGCAATCCTCACCTGCCATCTGAGCAGCATAAGGAGTGTTCTTCTTTGAACCACGGAATCCCATCTTACCTGCTGAAGACCAAGAAATGATCTGACCTTCGCTATTGGCAAGAGAGATAATGATGTTATTGAATGAGCTATGTACGTGAAGTTGGCCAATCGCGTCAACTCTCACATTTCTTTTCTTAGATGTTGCTTGTTTCTTTGCCATAATCTTTAAACCTTAAACGTTAAATTACTTTGTGGCCTTCTTCTTGTTAGCAACGGTCTTCTTCTTTCCTTTACGTGTACGAGAGTTATTCTTGGTACTTTGACCGCGAACAGGAAGACCGATACGATGACGTATTCCACGATAGCAACCAATATCCATCAGTCGCTTGATATTCATTTGGATCTCAGAACGGAGATCACCTTCAACTTTGAATTCAGCGCCGATAATTTCACGGATTTTGGCAGCGTGGTCGTCAGTCGACTCGTTGACCTTCAAGTCACGGCTAACACCAGCCTTATCCAATATCTTTGCTGAACTACTTCGACCAATACCATAGATATAGGTCAATGCGATTTCGCCACGCTTATTTTGGGGCAAATCTACTCCAACAATTCTTATTGCCATTGATAAATTAAAAAATTAAAAATAAAAATATTTAAATTCGCAAAAAGCATGCAAAGGTAACTATAAATTACCACACATTACGCTTTTTACAGATTTTTAACATTAACCCTGACGCATTTTGTACTTAGGGTTCTTCTTGTTGATAACGAACAGACGACCTTTACGACGTACAATCTGGCAGTCGGGTGTGCGTTTCTTAATTGATGCTCTCGTCTTCATATCTTTATTGATTATTTGTATCTAAACACTATTCTCCCTTTAGTAAGATCATAAGGGCTAATCTCAACCTTCACTTTGTCACCAGGCAGGATTTTAATGTAGTGCATTCGCATCTTTCCAGAGATGTGTGCAATGATTTGCACTCCATTTTCAAGCTCCACTCGGAACATAGCATTTGAAAGGCTCTCAATGATCGTTCCGTCTTGTTCAATAGCTGATTGTTTTGCCATATTTATTCTTAATACAGTACTCCTTCTAATTGTTCTACTTCATCAAACGAAGATAAAATCTCTGCTTTGCCTCTTCGGATAGCTATAGTATGTTCGAAATGTGCCGCAGGTTTTCCGTCTCTTGTACGGATAGTCCATTTGTCGGGCATCATCCAAATCTGTCTATTTCCCATCGTAATCATAGGTTCAATGGCTATGCACATTCCACTTTTTAATAATGCGCCGTTGCCTCTTCTACCATAATTGGGTATTTGTGGGTCTTCATGCATTTCTTTGCCGATGCCGTGTCCTGTGAGTTCACGAACAACCCCATATCCATGAGATTCACAATAGGTTTGAACAGTATCTCCTATATCTCCTACCCTTTTTCCTGCAGTAGCTTGCTCAATACCCAAATAGAGAGACTCCTTTGTTATCTTGAGCAGTTGACGAACTTCTGGCGAAACATCTCCTACACAAAAAGTATAGCATGAGTCTCCATTGAAGCCATCAAGTAATGTTCCGCAATCAATGGAAATAATATCTCCATCTTTGAGAACAGTCTTGCTATCAGGAACGCCATGCACTACAACATCATTTACCGATGTACAAATGCTGGCGGGAAATGGCCCTCCAAATGGATTGGGAAAATTCTTGAACGTTGGAATTGCTCCATGATCCCTAATGAATTCATCCGCAATTTTATCCAATTGAAGGGTCGTTACCCCTGGCTTTATATGTTTTGCCAATTCACCTAAAGTCTTCCCAACAAGTTGGTTGGCTTGGCGCATCAGCTCAATTTCATCTTCTGTCTTCTGAAATATCTTCATTCTGCAAGATCAGCTTAATACGCAGAAACACCTCCATTGCGAGTACGACCGGAATTCAGCAAACCATCGTAATGACGCATCATCAAGTGACTCTCTATTTGTTGAAGTGTATCTATCACTACTCCCACAAGAATCAGCAAAGAGGTTCCTCCAAAGAACTGAGAAAATGCTTGTTGAACATCAAGCAATCCAGCCAATGCTGGCATAACTGCAATAAAGGCGATGAACAAAGAACCTGGGAAAGTAATACGAGACATAATCGTATCGATATACTCTGCCGTGTCTTTACCTGGCTTAACACCAGGGATAAAGCCATTATTACGCTTCATGTCTTCAGCCATCTGCGTTGGATTTAAGGTAATAGCTGTATAGAAATATGTGAATAAGATAATCAAAATCACATAAATAATATTATACAACAAACTACGGTTATCCAACAGAGAGCGTACTAACCAACTTGCATTGTCAGACTGATATTGTACAATTGCCAATGGAATGAACATCAATGCCTGAGCAAAGATGATAGGCATCACGTTAGCGGCAAACAATTTCAATGGGATGTACTGACGTGCACCGCCATATTGTCTATTACCAACAAGACGCTTAGCATATTGTACAGGAACCTTGCGTACTCCTTGCACAAGCAAGATAGCCGCACATATAATTGCGAAGAGAATCAAAAGTTCAATGATAAACATTACCCATCCACCACCAGAAATTGCCGTGAATCGCGACG
>JAEEGL012392611.1_pt1 | contig 14007 bp, 12 predicted proteins | sample 9134231 | NCBI WGS metagenome assembly JAEEGL01 (sample SAMN16246548, study PRJNA631951) | gut metagenome | biome: gut microbiome; feature: rumen; material: fiber-attached | host: Bos | place: Iran: Karaj | collected 2018-10
CTGCATACCATGGTGACCCGATGAGAGATTATGAGGAGATTCAGCGTTTGGCGCAATCCTGTAAGGATCCTGACAGTAAATATGTTATGACGGCTGTGATTACACAGGGACGTTATTTCCGAAAACTCCTGGATGCTGCTGATTTTGAGAGAGCTATTCCTATGGTATTTGAGAAGATGGAGGTTATGGTTCCTTGCGGCTATGATCATCTGTTACGAGTATGGTATGATGACTATATGCAATTACCCCCTGTGGAAAAAAGGGAAGGTCATGATGGTACCGAATTCGACGCTGACATTCCTTATAGAGAGTACTTGAGTAAACAGGGGATTCAAATCTAGAAACGATATGCAGTCATATGTGTTTCCCGGCAATATTGATGAATCGATAATGGCCATTGGCGCACAGCCGTTCATGTATATGAGAACCGATGCGTTCTCGGAGATTAACAAGGAGTCTGAGAAGATTCTTCTTGATTTGATTCACTGTTCATGTGGCCGTACTATTATTTATACGGGATCTGGTACTGGCGCGATGAGTGCGGTGGTGGAGAACTATTGCACCACCAAGAAAAAGGCTTTTGTGATTGATGGAGGCTCATTTGGTCACCGTTGGTTTCAGTTATGCAAGTATTATAATGTTCCAGCTGTAGATTATCTTGTTCCGTTTGCCAAAGATATTGATTATGCCGATTTAGAGAATTCAATTGCGTTGGAGAGGCCCGATGTATTCCTCTGCCAGCATCATGAAACTAGTACTGGCCAGCTTTTCAATTTAAAGGAGATTAGTAGAATTTGCCATGAATACAATGTTTCTTTGGTAGTGGATGTTATCAGCACATTCCTTGCCGAAGAGTTGAATATGGACGAACTTGACATTGATATCTGTGTAACCAGTACTCAGAAGGGGCTTAATATTCCTCCTGGCCTTTCAATTCTTTTCTTTAGCAAGAATTTGGCCGATTATAAGTTCAACCACAAAGGGTATTATTGGGATTTTGACGAGAACTTCAATAATCTTAAACGTGGACAAACACCATTTAGCCCAGCGACTATTCTTTATCTGCAACTTCATGCTCGTTTAAAGCAATTGCAAACTGAAGGTGGAGAGCATAAGAATATTGAGGTAGTTAAACACCGAGCACTCTTTTTTCGAGAGTTGTGTAAGAACTATGGTTGGGAAGTACCGGCAGATAATCCTTCGATGGCGATTACTGGCTTTCAAACTCATGATACTGTTGAGCGTAGAATCTTCAAGGGTTTAGTTGAGAAGTATGATACTTATATAATGCCAGGATCAGTACCTGGTTTTTACCGAGTATCGCATATGGGACTGCAGACGGACGCCGAATTGAAAGATTTGGCGGCAAGAATTCGTGAATTTGAGCAATACTAGTTTTTGATTAGATATGAGTATGAAAAAAGAGCTGTCAATCGAGCAGTGTAGACCTTATCTGATAGGCATTCTGAATCATGTGGATTCTTTTTGTCGTACAAATGGTATCAGCTATTCTCTTGGATATGGTTCTTTGATAGGGGCAATACGTCATAAAGGGTTCATCCCTTGGGATGATGATATTGATATTATCATGACAAGAGAGAATTATGATAAGTTTATAGACTTGCATTATTCCGTTACACATGAAAAGGGCCGATATCGGGTAAGAAAAGGGCAAGAAATTGCCAATCATTTACATGCTGTCGTTTCTGATGAGGAGACAAGCGTGGTGTTTACTAAAGGGTCGACGGATGATAGGTTTTATCGTGGTGGCATTTGGGTGGATCTTTTCCCATTAGATAACATTGCAGATGAACAGACATATGAAGTGGTTTGGAGAAAGATTTATAAATTACGAGACATGCAGCAACTTGCCGAGATAGGCGGTCTTCTCAAACACAACAAGAAGGAGAGGAGGATTAGGAATGTGTTACATCCTTTTTTCAAGCCATTTGCGGGTTTTATAGGCAGACAATTGGAGAAGACAATGAGGAGTTTCAATAGTATAGATACTGGTTGTTTTGCATCTTTTTCAGTATGGTATTGGAAACAACGGGCAATTCCAAAGGAGTTGTTCAGTACATATATTGAAGTCGATTTTGAGGGAGGAAAGTATTATGCTATTGAAGGATTTGATCATTATCTTCGTGATTTATATGGCGATTATATGCAGTTTCCTCCGGAGAAGGACCGATATCCTAAACACAAATATGTTGCTTACATAAAGTCTTTATGATGAAAGCTTTGATTTTAAATAGTGGCCTTGGTTCACGCATGGGCGTTATAACGAATGAGCATCCGAAATGTATGACGGAAATCTCGTTCAAAAATACAATACTCAGTAGGCAATTATGTATACTTGCCTCCTTTGGCATTGAGGAGGTAGTAATGACAACGGGCTATTACGACAAGGTATTGGTTGACTACTGCAACGCCCTGCACCTTCCGTTGAAATATACTTTTGTAAATAACCCTTTTTACGACAAGACCAACTACATCTATAGCATTTACTGTGCAAAAGATCATTTGAAGGATGACGACATTATCTTGATGCACGGCGACCTGGTGTTCGAAAGCCGCGTGATGGAGGCTGTTATTGATAACGAACACAGCTGTATGGCCGTGAGTAGCACCCTGCCCCTTCCGAAAAAGGATTTCAAGGCGGTCATCAAAGACGGTCGCATTGAGAAGGTGGGCATCGAGTTCTTCGAGAATGCAATGAGTGCTCAGCCGCTTTACAAGATCAAGAATGAGGATTGGCTGGTGTGGCTTGCTAGCATTGAGAGATTCTGCGAGAGCGACAAGCGTAAGGTGTATGCGGAGAACGCTTTCAACGAGGTCTCTGACCAGTGTAAGATTTATCCCTGTGACGTACAGGATATGCTATGCGCAGAGATAGATACCCCTGAAGATCTGAAGGTGGTGAGCCAGAAGGTGGCGGAGGTGAACGAGCGCACTGTGTATATGTGCTTCAGCACGGAGTATCTCCATAGTGGCCATATGGCCATCATCAATAAGGCGCGCCGTCTCGGTCGCCTGATTATTGGTGTTCTATCTGATAAAGCTGTCAGCAGTTTCAAGCGCTACCCTCTGATTCCGTTTTCGGAGCGTAAAGCCTTGTTTGAGAATCTGGCTGGGGTAGAACGCGTCGTAACGCAGGACTCTTTGAGTTACGCCAAGAACCTTCGCGAGCTGAAACCGAATTATGTGGTTCACGGCAACGACTGGTGTGAGGGCTTTCAGAAACCTATCCGTCAGGAAGTATGCGAGGTGCTATCCGAGTATGGCGGTCAGCTGGTCGAGTACCCCTATAGCAACAATCCCGTATATAAGGAACTGGATGCCAACCATCGTGCGGAGGCAGCCATGCCTGATGTCCGTCGTGGCCGCCTGCGCAAGCTCATCAACATGAAGGGATTGGTCACGGCGATGGAGGCCCATAGCGGTATCACTGGCTTGATTGTCGAGAAAACGACCGTCCTTCAAGACGGCAAGACCTATCAGTTCGATGCCATGTGGGTGAGCAGCCTTTGCGATTCCACAGCAAAGGGAAAACCGGACATTGAACTGGTTGATATGACCAGCCGCTTCCGCACGATTGACGATATCATGGAGGTCACCACCAAGCCGATTATCTTTGACGGGGATACCGGCGGCTTAACGGAACACTTTGTATATACTGTCCGCACTCTGGAGCGTATGGGCGTGAGCATGGTCATCATCGAAGACAAAACCGGCTTGAAGAAGAACAGCCTTTTTGGAACCGAGGTGAAGCAGACGCAGGACAGCATAGAGAACTTCTGCGAGAAGATCCGTGCTGGCAAACACGCCCAGAAGACGCGGGAGTTCATGATTTGCGCGCGTATCGAGAGCCTGATTCTAGAGCGGGGTATGGAAGATGCGCTAGCCCGTGCATTTGCGTTCAGTGAGGCCGGCGCCGACGCCATAATGATTCACAGCCGCAAGAAGGACCCTGCGGAGATCTTCGAGTTCGTAGCCAAGTTCCGTGAGAAGAACACCACGACTCCGATAGTTGTCGTTCCGACCTCGTTCAATACGGTTACGGAGCAGGAATTCAAGGACAAAGGAGTCAATGTAGTCATCTATGCCAATCAGCTTACTCGTACTGGATTTCCGGCCATGCAGGATGCGGCGCGTACGATACTGGAAAACCATCGCGCTAAGGAGTGCGATGACAAGTGCATGAGCATCAAAGAGATTATCACCCTTATCCCTGAGGAGTAAGATAGGAGGAGTTATGATCAAACCTGAATTCTTTATCGAGAGACTGAAAGAAAACGGCATTGACTGTTTCGCGGGAGTCCCCGACAGCCTGCTGAAGAACATGTGTGCCTATATTACCGACCACTGTGATGTTGCACATAACATCATAGCCGCCAACGAAGGAGCGGCTGTCGGTTTAGCTGTAGGTCACTATCTGGCCACTGGACGACCCGCCTGCGTTTACATGCAGAATAGCGGAGAGGGCAACATCATCAACCCGTTGGCTTCCCTTACAGACCGGGAAGTGTACAACATTCCAGTATTACTGCTGATTGGATGGCGTGGCCGTCCTGGTGTACATGATGAGCCGCAGCATGTGAAACAAGGGAAGGTAACAACAGGCCTTCTGAATGTGATGGGTATCAATTACGAGGTCCTTTCCAAGGAAGAAGACAAGGCAGAGAAACAGATAGCCAAGGCCGTCAAGGCTCTCCAGAACAAGGAAGTCTTTGCCCTTGTGATCGAGAAGGACACTTTCGAAGACTACAAGCTTCAGAACATCGACGTAAACGATCTCCCCATGAGTCGCGAAGAGGCTATACGGACCGTCGCCGCCGCTCTTGGTGAAAAGGATTGTATCGTAAGTACGACCGGTATGATCAGCCGCGAGCTTTTTGAGTATCGCTCGGCTATGAATCAAGGCCATGAACGCGACTTCCTGACTGTCGGTTCAATGGGACACGCGAGCCAGATTGCGCTGGGCATTGCTCTTGCTCAGCCCGAACGAAGAGTATGGTGTTTTGATGGTGATGGAGCGACTATCATGCATATGGGTAGCATGGCTATTATTGCCAACAAGGCTCCAAAGAATTATGTTCACGTCGTGTTCAACAATGGGGCTCATGACAGCGTTGGAGGACAGCCTACTGTAGGTTTGAAGATTGATCTTCCTGCAGTTGCAAAAGCCGTCGGGTACAACGCCACCTTTAGTATTGACAACAAAACTGATCTCGATGCTATCTTGGTCAATGTGAAGATAATTGATGGCCCTATACTGATTGAAATCAAAGTGAAGAAAGGGAATCGCAAAGACCTTGGTCGTCCAACTACAACCCCTATTCAGAATAAAGACGCTTTAATGTGCTTTCTCGCGGAGTGAGCAACGATTAATCCGTTTTGACATATCATAAAAATGAAGATACGAGCGATTCTATCTCGGCGCCGGTATAAAAAACATGGCGTTCTTGGCACTTGGTTTTTGAATGGTAGGATGTTTTTCGTGAGAAGCTTAACATTTCTTTGATACCGTATTTTGATGAGTTTCTCTATCGGTAGTTTGGTAAGTATTATAAGAGAATTCCATTTCAATTATTCTGGTTTATACCCTCTCTTGTATTTGAGATGTTACCGATGAAAAGGAATACTCTTCATTTTAATAATCGTTTTGTTGTACCATGTATTATTGATTGGTATCTCAAAACAGATGATGAATTAGGTGCTTTTTATAAATTATACTCAAAGAATAGGCTCGTATTAGTCACTTCTATGCCGGCATATAGGTATCTTTCTTCTATAGATTCGCCGATTCGTTTTGGACATTTGCCTTTGAGCCTGCCTGATAAGTATAGAATAACGCCCGAAACGAGTTTTCATAAAGATTTGGATGTAGAATTGATGGGAAGACAGAATCCGGTATTATTGAAATGGCTATTCAAGTACCGGGAAACGCATCCGGGGCTGATCATTGTTTCAAGTAAACAAGAAGTGGATAATTATAATTATTATACGCAAGAGGGAGAGTTCGTGGCGGGTACAATTCGGAGATCGATTCACTTGAGATTAAGGATGGTAAGTGGTTGATAGGTGGCGTCCAATTTGATAAAGTGGTGTTTTGCGGCAATATTAAGGATATGGTTCTCCTTTTAAAAGGACATATTTTAATATTCGCCTAATGAAAGCTGTCAATGAGTTGGAGTATCACGGAACTACAACCGTTTTTTGCGAAATAGACAAGAATCCTTATTCATGGATTTATTTGCCTTCAAAAGAGTATGAGAGTCACCGCATTATTTGTACAGGCAATTTATCCAAGGCAAATAACTGCGAGTCCATTACAGATAATCGGATTACAGCGACCATTGGTTCACTGACGAAATAAATACACAGGAAATCATTAATACTCTTACTCGTATTCCCCTTAATCCCAAGTATCTCGACCATGAATTTAATAAGTATTCCTATCCAATTCAAGATGTCAATACTCGAAGAATGATACAAAGTTTGAAGGTGGAATTGGCTCCATTAGGCTTTTATTTCACAGGACGTTTTGCGGATTCGGAATATTACAATATGGATATGGCGATAGGAGCAGCCATGGATATGGTTAAATTGTATTTCATTAATTGAGTGATTTTATGCAACAAAAAGTGTTTTATGGAATCAATAGCCTAGGTGACTCCCTCAAAGATTCAAAGCGAGTTCTCCTTGTTTGTGATAGTAGCTATCCGTTCCTCTGCATCAAAGATAATATTGAACATAGTGGTGTGCCATATGTCGTTTTCAACCAGTTTACTCCCAATCCTCTCTATCGAGATGTATGCAAAGGCGTTGACTTGTTTCAGGAGGAACATTGCGATACCATTCTTGCTGTTGGTGGAGGAAGTAGTATAGATGTTGCCAAATGCATTAAGCTTTTTTGCAAGATGGAGAAAGAGGCACTTTATCTTGATCAGCCCTATTGCGAAACAGGTGTGAAACTCATTGCAATTCCAACAACAGCGGGTACTGGCTCCGAATCTACCCGTTTTGCCGTGATTTACTACGACGGAAAGAAGCAAAGTATCACCCATGAGAGTATTATCCCCAATTTTGCCATTTTAGAACCCAAGGTTCTGAAGACTCTTCCTCTATATCAAAAAAAGTGTACCATGATGGATGCTCTGTGTCAGGGCATAGAGTCCTGGTGGAGCGTTAACAGTACCAGTGAGAGCAAGAGACTCTCAAAACAGGCGATTGAGATTATCATGTCATGGTGGCACGAGTATATTTTTGAAAACACATCTGCTTCCGCAGAGCAGATAATGCGTGCGGCTAATCTTGCAGGGCAAGCCATTTGTATTACCCAAACGACCGCGCCTCATGCGTTTAGTTATAAGATAACATCGCTTTTTAATTTACCGCATGGGCATGCTGTAGCCATTGCTATGCCTGAGATTTGGGAGTATATGATTAATAATTTGGACAAGTGCATAGATGTTAGAGGAAAGGAGTATCTAGTCGGGGTCTTTTCCGAGATTGCATTGACCATGGGCTGTTTGACACCTGAAGACGCGATTCTTTCATTTCGCCATATGACGGAGGAAATGGGGTTGAATAATCCCAAGTCGGTGAATCGAGAGAGCGACTTGGAGATTCTTTCCACATCTGTTAATCCAATAAGGCTTAAGAACAATCCTGTGAGGATTGATATCATGGAGGCAAAGAACTTGTATTCGATCATTGTCCATTGAGAATTGTATTCTCTTTAGTCTTAGGCGAAAAATGAATTATGAAAGAAATGACCCTTCAAGATTTGCATGTTTTTTGTCTTGAAATAGCTAAAGATGTGCATCAGTTTTGTGAAACCAAAGGTATCAGGTATTCTCTTGCTTATGGTTCTTTGATTGGCGCTGTTCGTCATAAGGGGTTTATTCCTTGGGATGATGATATTGATATCATTATGCCTAGACCAGATTTTGACCGTTTTTGCCAATGCTATAAGTCAGATAAGTTCAAGTTGGCCACTTCAGATAATGCTTTTATTGCTTATGCTCGTGTTTTTGATAATGAGAGGACTTTTTGCCGTACACTTGGACGTTGGCTAAAGAGTGAAAGAGAAGGTGTTTTTATTGATATCTTTCCGATGGATGCAGTATGCGAAGACACTAAGGCCTTTATTGATCAAAGAGATAGAGCGAAAAAGATACTTAAGTTACAACTTGACAATAGAGGTGCAAAGAAAGATTTGCTTGATTTGTTTAGAATACTACCATTTAAAGAGGCGATTAGAAGTTTGAGAGTCACACTTCATAATAGGTTTTTTTATGATGGAGAAACGGATTTGGACGAGATAAGCCGTATGTATAAGGAATTATTGGCTGAGAATAAATGGGAAGAATCAAAGTATTGTGCTGTTTTGGCATATGTAAATGATAGGATAACGCAGCCTGTTCCCATTTGCTTCTGGGAAGATCTTATTCTTGCTGATTTTGAGGATACCGCCTTCTATATTTTTAAATCTTATCATAAAGTTTTAAAAGATGTTTACGGGGACTATATGAAAATACCAACTATAGAACAGCGCGAACAACATGCTCTTGCTATTGCGAGGTTTTATTTCAAATCACTCAATTAGCAATACAATGGTAAAAGTAATAACCTACGGAACTTTTGACCTATTACATTACGGTCATATTCGTCTGCTAGAACGAGCTAAAGCATTAGGTGACTACTTGATTGTTGGTGTCACTGCAGAGGATTTTGATAAAGAACGTGGTAAGATTAATGTGCAACAGAGCTTGATGGAACGTATCGAGGCAATTAAAAATAGTGGGTTGGCGGATGAAGTTATCGTGGAAGAATACGAAGGGCAGAAGATAGATGATATCCAGCGGTACGAGGTGGATATTTTTGCTATTGGTAGCGATTGGTCCGGCAAGTTTGATTACTTAAAGGAGTATTGCAAAGTTGTGTACCTTGACCGAACAGTAGGTGTTTCAAGTACAGGGCTTCGTTCAGAACGCAATCTTGTTCGATTGGGTCTAGTGGGTAGTATTGGTGGAATTCGTAAATACATAGCCGAATCGTCTTTCGTGAATGGCTTGGTCGTAGAAGGTGTATTGGTCGGCGATAAGGAGCAATTCACTAAAGAGTATCCTGAAATCGTGTTCATGGCAGATAGTTTCGATGAATTGCTGAAAAAGGTTGATGCCGTTTATATTGTTTCGCCACCTTCAAATCATTATCGCCAAATCCGTATTGCCTTACTTCAAGGAAAACATGTGCTCTGTGAGTCGCCCATAGCTTTAAATGTGGAGCAGTATAAAGAATTAGTTGCATTGGCCCAGGAAAAGGGATTGGTGCTGATGGATGCAATTAAAACAGCCTACGGAATGGCATATAATCGTTTGGTTTTACTTTTAAAGAGTGGAAAGATTGGACGTGTTGTTTCTGTGGATGCGGTTTGCACAAGTCTACAGGATTTACAGAGCAACGATTACAAGGATTTGGAAAAAAAGTGGAATAGTATCTGCGCATGGGGGCCAACGGCATTGTTACCCGTATTTCAACTACTTGGCCCAGACTACAAAAGCAAGATAATTACCAGCAGTTTCATTGACGCGGAGCATCATTTTGACATGTTCTCCAAGATTGCTTTTATTTATGAACACGCAGTGGCCTCTATCAAGGTGGGAAAGGGTGTTAAGAGCGAAGGAGAACTGATTATTAGCGGTACTCAAGGTTATGTATATGTGCCTGCACCGTGGTGGAAGATGGATTATTTCGAGTTGAGGTATGAAGACAGCAACCGTAACCGTCGATATTTCTATCAGTTGGATGGTGAGGGCATTCGTTATGAATTGGTATCATTTGTCAAAGCAATAGAAAGTGGACGTCCTAGTCACTACATTCAGCCTGTTACATCGATGGCTATCGTTCAGACGGTGGAGGATTTTTACAATAGAAACAATCTGATTGAGATTTAAACTGTGTTTCCGATCTGTTAAATGTGACTGTTTTCATTGGAGTAAAATGAGGTTGTTTTTTCTACTATCCTTAGCTGTCGTTGTTGGATGTGAAAAGTTAGAATGGGTTCCGTCAGATTCAGAACAGATTCCGCCTGAGGTTTTTTCACAGGTTACTTCCGAATTTGAACTGGATTCGTTCAACTATGTGACGAGCAACGAAGTTTTGGAACGCGCTTACAAGATGGCTTCCGTGGATTGGACCCCAGTTAATCCCGTACCTAAGAATGGTGGAGGTACTTATCCGAAAGGACGGACTGTAAGGGGGATTCCATACTCATCGGTGAGGGAAATCAATACCTATTTGTTTCAGGATGTTTCCTATCATACCTTTATGACCGCGGTGCATAATCCTAAGAGCGTTTTGTATACGGAAAACATTAGTAAAGCCCCTTATCATGGAACCAACTGTGCTCCCTATTACGGTGCTGTTTGCAGTTCGGCTGTAATGTATGCTTTCGGTATAGACATCCCGTATTATGTGAGTCAAATAAAGAAGCTCCCGATACTGATGAAGCTTGAAGATCAGAAGATCGATTCTCTGAGAGTTTGTGATGTGATTTTGAAATCAGGGCATGTGCAGATGATTTTTGACATGGAGCACAAGGCGGATACGTTGTATCGGATTTCAACATTTGAGTCGGCGGCAGGAAGTGCACGCATCGTCAAGTATACGAAAGAACAGTTCTTAAAGATGTGGAATAATGGAAAGTATGTTGGTTATCGATACAAGAAGTTGAAGTATTCAGAAGAAACTGCAGATTTTAGAAAGTTCGATCCGATTGCTTACAATAACAATCTATGTCCATCGAAGGGAGACAAGTCGGTGTACAGAACGACGGATACTGTAACGATTAACATCTTCAATCCGAGTTATGACAAAATTGTTTTGATGAGCGGGTCAAATGTGGTCTCTTCAGAGAGTTATGATGGCGAGATTCATAAGTATCATGATCTTCTTCCGGGCATTTATTCTGTTTTTCTTCAAAAGGAAGATAATCTGACGGCGGAAGTGTCGTTTGAAATCATCGAAACCGATGTCAGTTATTCTGAAGGCGACGACAAAAGCAGTATTGCAGTGTCCTTTCATACATCTGCCGATCCGGTCTATGTTACGATGTGCGATTTGGTAGGAAACTCATATCATTACCATCGTATCTCTTCCCTTGACAAAGAACGAGGTTATATCATAATTCCTCGACTGAACAGACCGGAAGTTTATTGTAAAGTGATTTTCAAAGGGGAGTATGGCAGGATTATAAACGAACCGCTCAGAGTTTATTAAACGTACATGACGCTGACAATCATAACAATCAATCGTAATAACGCCGTCGGACTGGAAAAGACGATGCGTAGCGTCGCCTCCCAGATTGGCGTAGATTTCGAATATGTCGTCGTTGATGGAGCTAGTACGGACGGAAGCGTGGAAGTGATCCGTTCATTTGAGGCTTCGTTCGGTGGGCGCTTGAAATGGATCTCCGAACCTGACAAGGGAATCTATAATGCGATGAACAAGGGAATCGGGATGGCAATGGGGGATTATTTGCAGTTCCTGAACAGTGGGGATTGCCTGGCCTCGGAAGATGTTACTCAACGAATGCTTCGCGCATTGGAATCAAACGAGTACCCATCTATTCTCTATGGGAATATGCTTAAGGATATACCTGATGGAAAAATCTTGAGAGACAGGTGTTTCGCCGGGAGAAAGATTTCATTTCTGGGGTTCTATACCGGCACTTTGAATCATTCTCCCGCTTATATCAGGAGGAACCTTTTTGAAAAATACGGAAGGTACGACGAGAACCTTAGGATTGTTTCCGATTGGAAATGGTATTTACAAGCCATTATCCTTGGAGATGAGAGTCCTTTCTATGTGAATATTGATGTCACTTTGTTCGATATGACCGGCATCAGCGAAACGAATAAAGCATTGGACAAGGCTGAACGAAAGAGGACCCTGAGCGAACTGATACCATCCTCGATTTTAGCCGACTACGACTGCTGGTCTCCCTCCATCGGCCAGATGAAGCGTCTTAAAAGGCATCCCTGGGCATATCGGATTGTACGATTCCTGGAGCGGGTGCTGTTCAAAATCGAGAAAAGACGGATTAGGAAAGGCGGAGAATACGAGTATTATTAAACAGATGATTATTAAGTATATATGATACCGAGGATAATACATTATTGTTGGTTCGGCCGCGGGCCGATGCCGCCGATGGCACTGAAGTGCATCGAATCCTGGCATCGGTTCATGCCGGATTACGAGTATAAGTTGTGGAACGAGGACAACTTCGATGTCAATTCCGTCCCCTATGTCAAAGAGGCTTACGAAGCCCGGAAATTCGCATTTGTCACGGATTATGTCCGGCTCTACGCCTTGTATTCCGAGGGCGGGATTTATATGGACACGGATGTCGAGGTTTTAAAACCTTATGACGATTTGCTGGGATTGAGCGGTTTCACGGGGTATGAAGGGAGTAAGTATCTCCCCCCTGTAACTGGCACAATGGCCAGTGAGGCCGGCGGAGAGTGGGTGAAAGAGCAGTTGGCTGCTTATGACAGCGCTCATTTCCTACTTCCGGACGGTTCCTTTGACATGAAGACCAACACGCTTCGGATTTCCGAGATTATGAAAGCTGGTGGCTTCAAGCAGGACGGAAAGAAGCAGGTGTATAAGGGTATGCATATTTTCCCTGTTCAGTATTTCTGCCCTCGCCAGACGACGGGCGAGTATCTTCTGACAGCGGACACGTATTGTGACCATCATTTCTTGGGCTCCTGGAGCGGAGGCGGCGGAAAGCGGAAGTCGTCTTTGGCAAGGCTCATCGGTCAGAAGAATATGACGCGTCTCATCAAATTGAAAAGAAAGATATTAGGATAGGTATGATTCCTTATTTCCCTCAAAAAATAGCCCATCGGGCCATATTCGTCTATTTGATATCCCTCTCTCTGGTATCCGTCTTTTATGTCGGATATATGATGCGTTGGGGTTTTATCCTGCTTGGTATCCTTTGGGTGGCGGGTTTCTTCCTGTTGACCAATCGTTGGACGGAGACTTGGCGCGCAATCCCCGAAAAGGAGTTTGTCAGAAGAATCTTTTGGGTCGCCGTTGCGCTCAGGCTCGTATGGGTGGTCGCATCATATTACTATTATATCGAGGCTACTGGACAACCATTCGAGTTCGGAGCGGCCGATTCGGCCAGTTATCATGATGAAGCCGCTTGGCTGGCGGAATCGAACTGGTCATTCATTTGGGACTACTATTTCGGGTCTTTCGGTGTTTCAGATATCGGTTATTCGCTCTATCTGACAGTCATCTATAAAATATTTGGCCCGGCCATCATCGTTCCACGAATCTTTAAGGCATTCCTTAGCGCTTATTCCTGTGTCCTATTGTATAAGTTGTCCCAGCGGACCTTTAATGAGGATACCGGCCGGATGGTCGGCATCATGAGCGCTTTGATGATGAATCTGATTGTCTATTGCGGATATCATCTGAAGGAAACGGAGATGCTGTTCCTGGAGGTCGCATTTTTGGAGCGAGCGGATTACATGTTCCGCCGTGAGAAAGCGAATCTTTGGCATATCCTCGTCCCCTCTTTGCTGGCGCTCAGTATGTTTTTCTTTCGAACCGTTCTGGGTACTGTCGCCGTTTTCTCTTTTGCGACGGCAATTTTGCTGATGAACACGCCTTCTATGAAACGGGGATGGAGAAGATTGGCCTTGATAGGTTGGGGTCTCTTGTGTTTGCTGGTACTCAGCGGGGGAACCATCATGACGGAGGTCGAGGGCTATTGGGAGCGGAAGGAAGAAAACATTGAAAGAAAGAGATATCAACAGACTGTCCGAGGCAATCAGTGGGCTCAATATGCGACGGGAGCGGTGATGGCGCCGATGGTGTTTGTCCTTCCATTCTCGACGATGGTCGATGTCGCCGGGCAATATGGCCAACAGGAAAAACATGGCGGTAATTTCATCCGTAATTTCATGGGGTTCTTTGCCA
>JAEEGL013604923.1_pt1 | contig 14007 bp, 12 predicted proteins | sample 9134231 | NCBI WGS metagenome assembly JAEEGL01 (sample SAMN16246548, study PRJNA631951) | gut metagenome | biome: gut microbiome; feature: rumen; material: fiber-attached | host: Bos | place: Iran: Karaj | collected 2018-10
GGTTTTGAAAAGTAGGGATTCACAGCGTTTTTTGTTCTAAAAACAAAAAACGCTCGGGGAATCAAACCCGGAGACGTCTTTATACTTTCCTCAGCTAGATAGGTTGAGGGGAGAAAATTTAAAATACTTTTTTTATTTAAAATCAATAATAAACTGATAAAATATTACGAATTTTAGGCTAGAAAGCTTAATCTAAATTCTTAAGTTTTTTCACTGCCCCTTAATAATTTATAGTAATTTTATGTTTTTATATTCAAAAATTAAATTACTAATTCTACTATTTTTCCTTCATTATCATAATAGAACCAATTGCCATTATTTGTTTCATTAGCACCATTTGATGTGAAATAGTACCAAGTAGCATTCGTTAAACTTGTATTATATGAACCTACTGATTTAATAGTATTAGAATATGGTAATGTACCTTCATAATATACTTTTTTAAGATTGCAAAATTCAAATGAAGACTTTCCAATTTCAGTTACACTATTAGGCATAATAACACTTGTTAATGAATTGCATTCATAAAATGTATAAATATCAATTATCGTAACACCATTACCGATTGTAACATTCAATAAGTTATCACAATACTTAAATACAGAGTCTCCTAAATATGTTACACTATTAGGAATCACTACATTATTTAAACTACTGCAATAAGCAAAAGCAAGCTGACCAATACTTGTAACATTTTCTCCAATTATAACTTGTTTTAATGAACTACAATTATAAAATGCGTAAGAACCAATTAGTGTAAGTTCATTTCCTATTACTACACTTGTTAATGCTCTACAATTATAGAATGCATGTCCACTTAATTTAGTAATATAATTAGGAATTGTTATTTCAGTATCATCGCCTACATAATTAACTAACCATATATCAGTTCCATCATTATAGGTTACAAAGCCATCATTATCAGTTGAAAGTCTCGTTTGTGATTTATCAGAAATAACTTGTTTTGCATGATATGCTACATAACCATTTTTACTTGAGCCTTTAGTTATATTTATTGATGATTTATTTATTACTTCTACTAATTTATTGCATTCATAAAATGCACGATTATCTATACTTTTAATTTTGTTCGGTATGGTTACCCTCATTATATTATCGTTACCACTAAATGCAAAGCCATCTATTTTAGTTACATTACTAGGAATAATTATATCTATGTCATCTCCAAGATAATTGACTAACCATATATCAGCTCCATCATTATAGGTCACAAAGCCATCATTATCAGTTGAAAGTCTCGTTTGTGATTTATCAGAAATAACTTGTTTTGCATAACATGCTACATAACCATTTTCACTTGAGCCTTTAGTTAAATTCATTGATGATTTATTTATTACTTCTACTAATTTATAACATGAACGAAACGCGTAATCACCTATACTCGTTACACTACTTGGAATTGTTATACTCATTAAATTCTTACAATCTTCAAATGAACAGTAACCTATACTTGTCACACCATATGGAATTGTGATATTTGTTAAGTAATAACATCCAGATAATGAATGATCACCTATATATGTAAGTGAATTAGGAAGCACTATATTTAAATTGTTACAATAATAAAATGCATAATCACCAATACTTGTTACACTATTTGGAATCAATAAATTTGTTAAACTTTTACATTCGTAAAATGCGTATGCGCCTATACTTGTTACGCCTTCTAACATTTCAACTTTCGATATTTGTTTGCAAAAATACAATGCATAATCATTAATTTTAGTAATACTATTAGGTATTGTTATTTCGTTTTTATCTCCAATATAATCAATAAGTAATATTTCATTCCCATCATTATAAGTGATAAAACCTTCATCATCTATACTTAATTTAGAATCTAATTCATCGTATATTATATTTTTAATGTTAGCAGGAAAATAGTCAGAAACAGCCAAATTAAGAGATGATTTATTAACAATTTCAACCAACTTATAACATTTCTCAAAAGCTCTATTAAGTATTCTATTAACACTATTTCCTATTACCAAACGTGTCAATTTATAACAACCACTAAACGCGTATCCACCAATTTGAGTGACATTATTTCCAATTATTACACTCTTTAAATTCCTACAGTCTTGAAATGCACGATTATCTATAATTTTTACAGTATCTCCTATTGTTACTTTTTCCAAATTCATACAATTTCTAAAAGCATATTGACCAATTGTTTCTCCTGAAACAATATTAACTTCTCTAAGAAAAGGATTAATAATATAAGGAATAGATAAAGTAGATATTGTTGCAGTTTCAATGTTGCATCCATCAAATGATGACAAAGAAATCGTTTCTACACTATCTGGTATTATTATATTTTTTAAATTTGAACAATTCAAAAATGCAGAATCACCTATACTAATAATGTTTGATGGGATTTCTATATTTGTTAATGATGTACAACCTGAGAATAAAAACTCCCCAATAGATTTCACATTTTCAGGAATTGTGATACTCGCTAATGATTCACAATCTCTAAATGCAGAATCACCTATACTAATAATACTTGATGGGATTTCTATATTTGTTAATGATGTACATTTTTCAAATGCAGAATCTGCAATTTCAGTTACTGCCATTCCATTATAAAAAGATGGAATAATAATATCAGTTTGATGACCGCTATATCCTTTAACAATATAACAATCATTATTTGTATTTAATATAAAAGTCAAGTTTGACGAATAAAAATCGTATGTTGCAGTATAAGTTTCATCACTTGTAGCAAATACTATTTCTTTATCCCATCCTGCAAATGTGTATGATAAATTTTCATCATTTTCTCTTGATGGATTCGATAACTCAAATATAGGTAGTTCGCCTTTTTTAACAGATGAGCTTTGCAAAATTTTACCATCATAATCTTTGAATGTGATATTATATGAAACATCTTCAACTACAGGAATTGTTGAAGTATCATTCTCTTTTGTTTCTGATGACTCTTCAGATGTTTTATTTTCGCTTTGATTATTTGTACTTTTAGAATTCGTTGTTTCTTCTTTAGTATCATTTGTTGTTGTAGTGCTACTATTACCTTTTTCAACACATGAAGTAAATAATAATACACCTATAGACACTAAAACAAATATCAATAATGAATGAATAACTCTTTTTCTCATACCTTATGTACCCCCCCATATTATTAAAACAAACGAATCTATCTAGATTTATTTTAACAATATATTTATCATTATGCAAATATTTATATATAAACATTTAAAAAAGGAGCTGTGAAAAAAACTAGGTTTTGAAAACTTGTTCATTACCTAGTTTTTTTCACAGCTCCTGAATTTTTTTTACTTATTTAAATTTAATAAAATTATTCTTCCTGCACCGTTTGGGTTCTCATAATCAATTAAGAAATTAGAGTATTTATTAAGTGGTGAATTACTATTATTAACTAGTGGATAGTCCCCACTTTTAGTAAATGATTTCATATATTCAGCTAATACCATGTAATCTTCTGCTATATAATCAAGTATTACCTCAGATTTTTTAAACATAGAAAGTCCATTTCCGCTATTTCTTAAAATATAATTGATTCCACCAACTGTGTATTCTTTATTTTCATCTAGTGCTTCATATGATGATGTATTTTTATTATAAACCATAATATTTTTAACACGATACGCACCATCTACACTCTTAAACATTTTATTATCATCAAGTGTAACACTATAAGGAATATTCGCATCTGCCTCAAATTTAATACCAGATACCTGTAAGAATCCTCCAGTTTCAGCTGGACAATCCCAATCAGTATCCCATTTTTCAAATACAGAAAGTCCCATCTCAATGGCATTTTTTATATTGATACCCTTAGTTTTAATTAAACATATTTGATTTCCAAATGTTTCTACTGTTTTAGCAGTTAAATAAGTTAAATCACCAGCTGGTACATTAGCTCTTATTCCACCACCATTAACAAATGAGATATCACAATCTAGATTCTTATAATCATTTATATACCAATAAATACTATCAGCTGTAAAATCACCTAAATTAGTTTCTCTTGCACGAACTAATCTTTGAGTTGACTTAACTGGATTAGTTATAAGTAAGGGTTGTTCTAATACTGCAATTTTTCTACCTAACTCAGTATTAACACTATTAACTAAATGATCCTCTAATGCTTTAACCTCTGTATCAGTTTCATCATATTTATCTAAAATCTTAGTAGATATTCCGCTATTTGTTATATTCATCTCTCCAAAGCCATCTAAATAGAAGCCTGTTTGAGTTAAAACGCAGTCCTTATTATCCATTGTTTTAACTACTTCACGCTCCATTAATGTATGAGAGTGTCCATCTATAAAGGCATCAAAACCAGTTGTATTATTTATTACATCAATACTTCTATAGCCTAATCTTTCCTCATCAATTCCAACACCTAAATGACCTAAGCCTATAACATAATCAACTTTGCTTCTAACCTCATTTATTGCACTTTGAACTGATTCATATAAATCATTTTTATTACTTAAGCCTAGAAATGTATAAATGAATTCACCATTTTCATTTTGGAAAAATGCTGGTGTTGATGATGTAATTGTTTCAGGTGTAGTTACACCTATAAATGCTATTTTAGTATTTCCAAATTCATATATTTTATATGAATCTAGGACATTTTTATTTTCAGTAAGTGATTTAAAATTACATGAGATATATTTAAATTCGGCATTTTCTTTAAATTTATTGAATCCTTCCATACCAAAATCAAAGTCATGATTTCCTGGTGTTGCAAGATCATATCCTGCCTTATTCATAATACCAATCATCTCATTACCCTTATCAATAGCACCATAAACAGAACCCTGTACTTCATCTCCTGCATCAACAAGTAATACATTTTTATTTTCACTTATTAATTTTTTCTTATATGCAGAAATATTATTTATTCTTAAAGATGGAATAACATTATTATCTGTATCCTTAGTTGTATTTGCAATATAACCATGGATATCATTTGTATAAATAATAGTTATATCCTCTTTAATTTTACTGTCCGCACATGAAGAAATTCCAAGTGCTAATATTATTAACAAAAATACTCCAAATAGCTTTTTCAAGAAAATCAACTCCCAACTGAAAATATTATAGCATAATATTAAAAATATAAACAAAAGAAAATCACTAGCAATTAAGCTAGTGATAATCTTAAATCTATTTTGGTTTAATGGGCCGGTTATTATTTATTAAACCAAGTATCTTCAATTCTTAACCATGCAATATTTTGTTGAGTTGAGTGGTTTTGGAAAATACCCTTAATGTTTGTTCCAAAAGATACAACATCATCTAGGTTATTTCTACCCTTTAAAGCTTCTCTAATTACTGTAGTAACATCTTTTATTGCACCCATAGCCTTAGTTGGATAATTTTCATTTAAGGCCTTCACTAATTCTGGTTGTTGGATTGCAGTATATGCTAAGTTTGCAGCTAAAGTATTTCTTACACCCTCTGTGAAATCTAAGTAGTAGATTAAGTCTTCACTACCTGTTACAAATTTCCATGCCATTTCGAAGATATTTACATTACCTGGGCATGCAACCTTAACGTTTGCTACAAGTGTACCTAAAGCACTTAGGAATACATTTTTAAGTGGCATTAGGTTTGTAATATTTCTTAGGTTTGCAATCTTCTTTAACTTACCATTATAGAACATTTCCATAATAGTAGATGCAGTCTTTTCAATCTTATTTGCATAATCTTCTCTTGATAATACAACTTGATAATTATTATTTAATTGAAGATTATCAATGAATCTTGAAATCATATATTGAGGAAGTTGATCTTTAGCTGTATCAACAAGTTTCATGTTTCTTAAGTCTACTCTTCTAAATATAACATCATAAGGAGCATCATCTCCTAAGTCAGTTTTATTTAACATCTTCTTTAATTCTTCTGAAACCTTAGCTTTATTAGCCTTATAGTTTTGATAATCGAATCTGTTATCTGTTGGTACATTGAAGTAATCTGACTTATCAGAAGCACCTTCTCCTACCTTAGTACCACTAATGAAGTGGTCTACACCATATCTTATAAATCCCATCCTAGTTGGAGCTACATAGCATACTAAATCGTTTGGATTAACTACGTTATGAATTCCTCTATAGTCTCTTTCAGCTTTAATTTCAGATTTTACTCCACCTTGAGGTGCTTCAATACAGTAAGCATATACTCCATTTCCACTTTCTTGGTATGAGTCAATTAATCTTTTAGCTGTAAGGTTAGCTGTTGCACCACCACGAGAATAACCATTAACGAAGAATGCAACCTTACCTTTTTCTAATCCTTCTTTAATATTTGGATTCTTAGCTAAATAATCACCTAAGTATTTATTAACTACTTGATCAGCAGCTTCCTTAAATCCTAATGCTTCACCTGATTTACCAAGCTTAACATTACTTGCCCATTCTGAGTCGTAGTTTGCACTTCTTACTGTGATATCTACTGCATAATTATATTTTGCATCTTCAATCTTCTTATCACCAATTATACATGCAATACTATTTGCAGTTGGTTCTTTATTATAAGAATCAGATACATAGAAGTTACCAAATCCAATTGTTTCTAGTGCTTCTCTTACATGCTTTGCACCATCAGCATAATTATTTGCTGTTTGAGTTGTTGATGCATTTGCAAGCTCTGCTGCTAGTGTTGCCATGTGTGGTTGATATGTAAGTGGGCTTTCTTTAAAGAAGCCATCTGAATAATACATATCAAATTTCTTATTGTCATCTGATAAGTAGCTACCCTTAATTACCTTAGAACCATTACATTCTTTAGTGTCATCATATTCTAATTTGATTTCCTTTGCTACTTCTTGTGTTGCTTCTGCAGCATGTACGTTTAAATTAGCCATTGATATAGAGCCTGCTGCAATTGCTCCTAATGCTATAAATGCTATACCTAATTTAATGAATTTCTTTTTCATTTTAATCACCCTTTTTCTTGTTTTTTTGTTTGCACTTTATCTAAATGCACCTATAGTATAGCAAGCGCATGTTGCAATATGTGAGCAACATAAATTAAAATTTAAAAAAAAATAAAAAAAAATTTCACCAACCATTTTTTGTTGGTGAAATCTTTATATTTAAGCTAAACTTTTTTCTAGGTTTTCTCTAATCTTTAAAATGAATTCTTTAGAGTTTAATGATTTAACCTTAACGCCTTCTGATACTAGATTTACTAAATCCTTTGTCATGTAGCCATCAAGTAAAGTTTTAATTGATGCTTCTTCAAGCTTAACTCCAAAATTATATAAATCATCTAATTTATCAAATTCTGCTCTTTTCTTTAAAGCACCACTCCATGCAAATATTGTTGCGATTGGGTTAGTTGATGTTTCTTCACCCTTTAAATATTTATAGTAGTGTCTTGTAACAGTACCATGAGCAGCTTCAAATTCATACTTTCCATCTGGTGAAACTAAAACAGATGTCATCATTGCAAGTGAACCAAATGCAGTTGATACCATATCACTCATAACATCACCATCATAATTCTTAAGTGCCCAAATGTAGCCACCCTCACTTCTTATAACACGAGCAACTGCATCATCAATTAATGTATAGAAATATGTAATTCCTAGCTTTTCAAATTCTTCCTTATAGCACTTTTCATAAATCTCTTGGAATTTTAATTTGAAAGTTTGGTCATATTTTTTAGAAATTGTATCCTTAGTTGAGAACCATAAATCTTGCTTTGTGTCTATTGCAAACTTAAAGCATGAATGAGCAAATGATTCAATTGATGAATCCTTATTATATAAGCCTTGAAGTACACCAGCACATTCAAAATCATAAATAGTATTCTTTGTTACATTACCATCTACGTCAGTATAGATAAGTTCTGCCTTACCTGGCTTTTCAACTCTTATTTCAGTATCCTTATAGACATCTCCATAAGCGTGACGTGCAATAGTGATTGGCTTTTTCCAATTCTTTACTACTGGCTTAATAGTATCAATAATGATTGGTGCTCTAAATACAGTACCATCTAAAATTGATCTTATTGTGCCATTAGGGCTCTTCCACATAGTTGAAAGATTATACTCCTCAACTCTTTGCTTGTTTGGTGTAATAGTTGCACACTTAACTGCAACACCATACTTTTTTGTTGCGTTGGCAGAATCAATTGTTACTTGGTCTTTAGTCTTTTCTCTTTCTACTAATCCTAAGTCATAATATTCTGTCTTTAAATCTACGAAAGGTATAATTAATTCATCCTTAATTATCTTCCATAGAATTCTTGTCATTTCATCTCCATCCATTTCAACAAGTGGAGTTGACATTTTAATTTTTTCCATAATTTCAATACCTCCGAAATCATAAATATTATAAAGTAAATATGAATCATTTAAAAGATAAAATTAATTATTATTAAATATTTATTTAATATTTGGAAAAAATGAGACAAGAAAGCGGTTAAGAGTAAATATTTTTAATTTATACTAGACTTAAAATAATCTAGTAGTATAATTTGTAAAAGAGATGATAATATGAAAGATATGGACATGACAAATGGGAATCTTGCAAAGAAGATTCTTATCTTTACTATTCCCATTATGCTAAGTAGCATATTACAGCTTTTATTTAATACAGTCGATATGATTGTTATTGGTAATTTTGCAGGTGATGCATCACTTGCTGCTGTTGGTTCTACTTCTGCACTAATTAATTTAATAGTTAACTTATTCATTGGTATATCAATTGGTGCTAATGTAGTTGTATCAAGAGCAGTTGGACAAAAGAATTTAGAAAAGGCTCAAAAAGCAACTCACACTGCAATACTATTTAGTATACTAGCTGGAGCTATATTAATAGTATTTGGTGTATTCACATCAAGAATATGGCTAGAACTAATGGGTACTACATCAGATTCAATTGATAAGGCAACAACCTATTTACAAATATATTTTGCTGGTTCTATTTTTAATATGGTATATAACTTTGGTGCTTCCATATTAAAATCAGTTGGTGAAACTAAAAGACCACTTATCTATTTATTTATAGCTGGTGTGATGAATGCCTTATTAAATTTACTTTTTGTTATACCATTTAAGATGGATGTTGCTGGTGTTGCTCTTGCAACAATAATAGCTCAAGGAATATCTGCAATATTAGTAGTTATATATTTAATGAAGCGCGAAGGCTTTGTAAATTTAAAATTAAGAAAATTAAGAATATATAAAAAAGAATTAGGCCAAATGGTATTAATTGGAATACCTGCAGGTATCCAAAGCTGCCTAATTTCATTTAGTAATGTATTTATCCAATCTGCAGTAAATTCATTTAATTCAACAATTATAGTTTCAGGAAATACTGCTGCTGCTAATATTGAAGGCTTTGTTTGGGTATCAATGAACTCCTTCTATCAGGCTGCTATAGCATTTACTGGACAAAACTATGGAGCTAATAAAATAGAAAATAGTAAAAAGATATTAGCACTATGTATGATATATACTCTTATTACAGGAGTACTATTTGGTGGTGGAGCATATTTATTAAGAGGACCACTTATTAATCTATATACATCTGGTGAGGCAGTTGGATATGGAGAAATAAGATTGACAATAATATGTCTATCCTACTTCTTGTGTGGTCTTATGGATTTACCAGTTGGTTCTATGAGAGGACTTGGTAATTCAATAGCACCAATGATAATATCAATTCTTGGTATGGTTGTATTTAGAATCATATGGATAGCAACTGTATTCTATTATAACCATGAGCTATGGGTACTTTATATATCATACCCAATAACTTGGGTAGGAACAGGAACAGTTCATTATCTATCATTCCTATATACATATAAAAATAGAATTAAGAAAATGAGCTCAATAGAAACAATTACTATAGAATAATAAAAAGGATTCAAACAAAATTGAATCCTTTTTTGCTATTATAGAATTTGAATAATTATCTAATCCTATAATAACTTACTATAAAATACTTTTTCATATAACCAATCATTAATTCAGTATATTATTTACTGTTAGTTAACGCTCATATGATTTCATAGCTATTTGATTTAAAACTATAGATCTACTCCATCCATTTTTATATGTAGCGTTAATATACCATAACATTTCTTCATGAGTTTTAGACTTTGGTATAATGACAGTTACTAATGTACCCCATGGGATTTGGCCAACAGGCTGTTGGCTAATTTCATCGACTGTAAATTCAGATGCTACTTGAAACATTCTTTTTAAGTTTTGAACTGAATATCCCTTTTTTTATAATTTTCACTTTATAAAACTATTTTGAAATAATACTATTTAAATCTATCTTTAGATTAGGAATATCTACTTTTATAGCATTATAAACAAATTGTAAGTCTACTCCACCATAATTATGAACAAGTCTATTTCTAAAACCCTTAATACTAATCCAATCAATATTTGAATGTAACTCTTTAAAATCTTGAGAAATATTATTCATATGTTCAGACATTTGTATTAACCTAAATACAATTCCGTCTAAAACTACTGGAGTTTCAATCAAATCATTAATTGTCAGATTTTTTGAATAATCTAAAATAATATCAACTTCATTAATTGCTTTTAACAAATAATAATTATTGTCTTTTGTCATATATTTTTATTCCGTCTCTTAATATTTCATTTAATAACTCTTGATTATTGTTTAACTGTTCAATATTTAATAGATCTACTTTTTTTTGTAAGGCTTCTCTTAATTCTTCAGCTAAACCAAAAAATGACATTCCAGTTATTTTAGTTGATACAAGCAAATCAACATCGCTTGTTTCATTAGCCATATTTTTAGAATAACTACCAAACAAATAACAATAATCTACATCAAAAGATGATAAAACTTTTGATACTATTTTTTTTATTTTATCTAAGGTTAATACTCCATGATTCTCATCAATATAACCAATTTTTTTTAATTCATTATAGATGTAATTATATTTTATTGTGTTAATTTTTTCGGCATCGTTTTCATATTGCTTATATGAACGCAACGAAACACCAACAATACTAGCAGCTTGAACCTGTGTGATGTTTCTTGACATACGTAATTCTTTTAGTGTCATTTTGAATCACCTCTCGCTTATATTATATCATTTTGCACTTTTAATTCAACGAGAAGGTGCATTTTTTGCACCTATTTTACTGTGTAAAGTGCAAAATACTATAATTCGTTTTCATTCAAAACCAACACATTTACTTTATTAGTAGCTAACATTTCTTCATGAGTTTTAGATTTTGGTATAATGACGGTCACTAATGTACCCCACGGAATTTGTGCACCAGCATGGTGCATAATTTCCTCTTTCGTAAATTCATCTGCGAACTGAGCCATATAATGTAAATTCCTAGTTGAATAACTATTACCATAATCCCTTAAATCATTTGATAGGTTTTCTATATATTTACTTCCCCAAGTTTTTCTTTTATTAATAATAGTACCTATTTCATAATAGGTTAATATCATTTGGCTATTAACATAAACCATAGCTTTATTTTGGTTTTGTCTAATAGTTTCTTTAATTTTCTTTAAATCATCAAAATAATCGAAAATATTAAATTGGATTCTGAAGATGACTTCATTAACGAAGTATTTAATTTATGTAATGATTTAAATATAGAAAAAAAGAAAAAGATGCTTGAAATTATCAAAGCATCTCTCAATTTTAGCAAATAATATGATGGAGCGAGGCTCCATTTTTTTTATTTATTCAGTAAAAATTTATAAATCAAATTCTTCTTCTGTTTTCATTATCTTTTTGATTTCAACATGGGCATCAGTTAAATAAAACATACCCATCTTCCAATTATTTTCTCTATACATAGCACCAATTGGACCAAGTGCATTTAAACATCTATTTTCAAGCTCACTATCATCAACTATAACTGCCTTACCATCATATCTGATCCAAGAACCATCAGTTTTAGTTGCTACTATCTCAATATATGGATTATTTTCTATTTGCTTATAGGCATCTTTAAATGTGCCTATACCAAAATATAATTTCTCACCATCGAGCATCTTAAAGCCTATTGGTCTTGATTTAGGTCTATTGTTTTCATCTACAGTTGTAATATAGAAGATTTTAGCATCCTCTAAAAAATATCCTACCTTTTCAATATTTGTCATAGTTACCCTCTTATCCATTTAGTTTTTTAATAATAGTTGGTAATTCCTTATCTACAATATCGTTATCAAGCTGACATGTACCTGCATTCATATGGCCTCCACCACCATATGATAGACATAATTCACCAATATCAACCTTAGAGTTTTTATTTACAATACTCTTACCTATCATTACTGCAGTATTTTGCTTCTTAAAGCCCCAGGCAACATGAACAGATATTTCACATTCAGGATACATTGCATATACCATGAATCTGTTTCCAGCATAGATAATATCTTCTTTTCTTAAATCGATAACAACTACCTTATCATATACCTTAACAATTCTTTTTAATTGCTCTTTAAATAATTCAGATTGCTCAAAATATAATTTAGCTCTTTCCTTAACATCAGGAAGCTCCATAATTTCATCAATTGAAAGCTCTAGGCACTTATCAATTAATTCCATCATTAAATCATAATTTGATATTCTAAAATCATGGAATCGTCCTAAGCCAGTTCTTGGATCCATAATATAATGTAATAATACCCATTTAGATGGATTTAATATCTCATCAATAGTAAAATCAGCTGAATCTCCCTTATCTACTGCCTCAATTAACTCATCTGAAATTCTAGGGAATTTAGCCTTTCCACCATAATAATCATATACAACACGGGCAGCACTTCTAGCCTTAGGATCAATTATTAATTTACCACCAGTTTGTGTTGCCTTTAATCTATCAATTTCACTTTCGTGATGGTCAAATGCTATACCAACTCTTGGGTCATATGGTAGGTTTGTTGTTATATCATTTTCATTTAATTCAACCTTACCATCCTGAACATCCTTTGGATGAACGAATTTAATTTCATCTATTAGCTTTAATTCTTTAAGCATCATAGCACATGCTAGTCCATCAAAATCACTTCTTGTAACTAATCTTTTCATAAGAAACCTCCATTTATTAACTTTGTTATAATAGTAATTTATATAATTAAATTTTATATATTTTTATAATAAAAGTCAATTTATGAAAAAAATATCAGGAGAAAAATAACTCCTGATAATAATCTAATTTATTTGTTTTTTTCTACATCGATACTGATGACATTATAGCCATCCTTTGATATTAATTCCTTGAGCTTATCCTCATCAATTAAATCATCAGAAATAAATGTAGTAAGATTCTTTCTATGACTTGATTTTAGCTTTCTAATATCAAAGTTCTTTCTAATAATATCATTGATGTGTGCCTCACACATTCCACACATCATACCTTCTATTTTAACTAAGTATTTTATCATAATAGCCTCCTTATAATGTAATATCTAAAACCATCATTAATACAAAGCCAATTGTAACTCCAATCGCAGCCAAATTAGAATGCTTTCCTTCATTTGCTTCTGGAATTAATTCTTCAATAACTACATAAATCATCGCACCAGCTGCGAATGATAATGTAAATGGTAGGATTGCAGAAACAAAATAAGTAAGTAGGATTGCAACTAAAGATGAGATTGGTTCTACAACTCCAGATAAGAATCCATAAAAGAATGCCTTAAGTCTAGATAAGCCTTCATCTCTAAGTGGCATAGAAATAATTGCACCCTCTGGGAAGTTTTGGATTGCAATACCAATAGACAAGGCAAGCATTGCCTCATTTGAAATTGTATTAGTTATTGAGCCTGCAATAATAACACCAACAGCTAAGCCCTCTGGTATATTATGGATAGTTACTGCAAGCATCATTTTAAATCTATTACTTAATTTACTATTTTTTATACCCTCTTCTTCCTTATTCATATGAATATGAGGTACTACTACATCTAGTAAATATAAGAAAGCCATACCAGCAACAAATCCTATTGCAGGAATTAA